>CENY01163100.1_pt1 | contig 19432 bp, 17 predicted proteins | sample 356181 | NCBI WGS metagenome assembly CENY01 (sample SAMEA2619840, study PRJEB7988) | marine metagenome | isolation source: saline water (ENVO:00002010), including
AACGCATACGATAAAATTGATGCCTCTATGTTTGAAATAAATCCGGTTCTTAAAACTTCAGATGACCAAATTCTAGCTGTAGACGCAAAAGTAAATATTGATGATAATGCTCTTTTCAGACAAAAAACTATTGAAGACCTAAGAGACCTTACTGAAGAAGATCCTTCTGAAATTGAGGCTAATAAGTCTAACTTAAGCTATGTAAAGCTCGATGGAAATGTTGGTTGTATGGTAAATGGTGCTGGTTTAGCAATGGCAACAATGGACATTATTAAATTATCTGGAGGAGACCCAGCAAACTTCCTAGATGTTGGTGGAACAGCAAGCGCAGAGACAGTAGAAGCTGGATTTAGAATTATATTAAAAGATCCTAACGTTAAAGCAATTTTATTAAATATTTTTGGTGGAATAGTCCGGTGCGATAGAGTTGCAAATGGAGTTGTTCAAGCATATAAAAATATTGGAGAAATAAGCGTTCCGATAGTCGTAAGATTACAAGGAACAAATTCTGAAGAAGGTGCAAAAATTATTAAAGAGTCAGGATTAGAAGTATTCTCTACAAACACTCTTCAAGATGCAGCTGATAAAATTAACGAAATACTTAAAAAATAAGTAATTTGCGTTGGTAGTTCAACTGGATAGAACATCAGATTTCGGCTCTGAGGGTTGAGGGTTCGAATCCTTCCCAACGCGCAAATAAATTATATGAGAAAAAAGATTCTATTTTTATTTTTCTTTATCCTTACTATAAGTTCAGTATTAATTCTAAATAATCAATTTAATAATATTCCTCCCATTGGAAAGTTTTTAAATCCTTATAACGGTTTTTGGAAAAATGCTGAAAAAAATAATGTAAAAACACTTGAGAAAATTAATTTAAAAAATCTCAAAGGCCCAGTAACAGTTCAATTTGATAGTTTATTGATCCCGCATATTTACTCTGAAAATGATTTAGATTTATTTTATACCCAAGGATATATTACTGCTTTCCATCGATTATGGCAGATGGAATTTCAAATAAAGGCAGCAGCCGGTGAATTATCTGAAATATTTGGGAAGAGAGCACTTAAAAGAGACAGAGAACAAAGGAGAAAGGGAATAACATATGCAGCAAAAAGAACTTTAAATAAATCTATTTCTGATAAGGAAACATTTGAATTATTAGAATCATATGTAAGAGGTATTAATGACTTCATTGAAAGTTTGGATTATGCTAGTTACCCTGTTGAGTATAAATTATTAGACTATAAACCTGAAAAATGGTCGTTATTAAAGACATTTATTTTGATGGAATCAATGTCTGATATGTTATCAAGCAGAGATATGGATATAGAAGATACCTACTTATTAAATATTCTAGGAAAAGAAGAATACGATATGCTATTCCCTGAGTATGACTCTAAAATAAGTCCAATTATACCATCTGGATCTATTTTTAATTTTAATCCAAAAAAAGAAGAGGTTCCAACTAATATTAATTTTAACATTCTACCATCAAAGACAATTTCAAAAGCAGATAAAGACAATGGAAGTAACAATTTTGCAATAGGTCCTGATAAAACTAGGGATGGGAGTGTTTTTCTTGCTAGTCAGCCTGATTTATCTTTAAACTTGCCGTCTATCTGGTACCTTGTACACCTAAATTCTCCTAGTTACAATTCGATGGGTGCTTCATTACCTGGAGCTCCAGGTGTAATTATTGGATTTAATGATAACGTTGCTTGGGGAGAAACTAATGCAACAAGAGATGTTGTTGATTGGTATAAAATTGAGTTTAAAGATGCGTCAAGAAGTGAATATAGATATGGAGATAAATGGCTAAAGACTGAAAAAATTATTGAAGAAATTTTAATTAAAGATGAAGAAACATTCTATGACACTATTATTTATACTCATTATGGCCCAATTACTTATGATAGAAATTTTCTAGAAGATTCTATAAATATCAATTTTGCTATGAGATGGATAGCTCACGACGAATCTGTTGAGTACAAAACTTTTCTTTTATTAATGAAATCTAAAAACATCTTTGATATTGAAAAAGCGCTTGAATATTTTCACGGACCTGCCCAAAACTTTGCTTATGCAACTAAATTTGGAGATATAGGCCTAACAATTGCTGGTAAATTTCCAATAAAGTGGGAAGAGCAGGGAAAATTTGTTTTAGATGGATCTAACCCTGATCATGAGTGGAAAGGGTTTATACCTTATGAACATGTCTTAAAAGTAAAAAATCCAGAGTCTGGTTATGTAAGTTCTGCAAATCAACACCCGTCTGATAAAACATACCCCTACTACTATTATAGCCATAACTACGAAATGTATAGAGGAAGACGACTCAATGAAAGATTAGAATCAATCGATATAGTTGAATTTGAAGATGTTAAAAAAGTCCAAAATGATAATTTTAATTATAAAGCATTTGAGGCATTACCTACAATTCTTGGAAAACTAGATACAGTAAACTTAAGTGATAAGGAAAAAGAGGTATATAATTCAATTAAAAAATGGGATTATTTTGCAAATCCTGATGATTCAAATACCTCAACATTCGTGGTTTGGTGGAATAAAATCAGAAAAACAATTTGGGATGAGTTCGATACTATGAAATATTCATATAGGAAACCAAGTTCGTTTTCTACATACAAATTAATTAATGAAAAAGAAAATTTTGATTATTATGATATTTTGGAAACTAAACAAGTTGAAAGTATTGAAGATATTGTCAATATGACATTTAAGACTACTGTAGATTCACTTGAGAATTGGAAAAAAGAAAATAAAGCTTCAAGAATAACATGGAAAAATTTTAAAAATACTCGGATTAATCATTTGCTTGGTATAAAAAGTTTTAGTCTTGAAAATATAAACGTAGGTGGAGATAGAAATATAATTAATGCAGCAAGCGGTAGACATGGGCCATCATGGCGAATGATAGTCAAATTAAATAAAAACAAAAAAACAGAGGCATGGGGTGTCTATCCTGGTGGCCAATCTGGAAATCCAGGTAGTTTTAATTATTTCAATGGAATTAAAGAATGGGGAGAAGGAAAATACTCGAAGTTATTATTTAATAATAATCCATTGGATAATAATGAATTTGTAATTTTCAATAAAAAATTTAACGAATGAATTTCATATTTAGAATTTTATTGATTGGCATTACCTCATATTATATAGTGGAACCAATACCTTGGTGGTCAATTATTTTAATCCCATTTATATTAGGATTAATTTTTGAAGATAACTTTTTATCTCATTTTTTAAGTTCATTTATTGGAACAAGTGTGGCTTGGTTATTTTTAATGTTAAGTTTTGATTTAGAAACTCAGTCAGTTCTATCAGGTAAAATAATTGACATTTTAGAAATTAGTTCGGTTAACTTTTTAATAATATCAACTTCTGTAATTGGTGGGATAGTGTCTGGACTAGGGAGTTTGACTGGTGTAAGTTTGAGAAATATATTTGTTAAGAAAAAAAATTTAAGAGAGTATAGATTTTAGTTCAAGACAAAATCTATAATTTCTTTGTCAAGTGGATTAACGTTTGAAGAATAAACAGCTTTCAATGATCCATTTTCATCTACTAAGTATTTAAAGAAGTTCCATCTTGGTGATTTATCATTCCATCCATTTTCTTCAATAGATGATAACCACCTGTATACCTGATTTGAATTTTTTCCCCTTACATCAGACTTTTCAAATAGCTGAAACTTTATACCATAATTTGTCTCACAAAACTCTTCAATTTGATTATTTGAACCTGGTTCCTGGAACCCAAAATTATTAGAAGGAAAAGCTAGTATTGTTATTTTATCATTGTATTTATTATAAAGTTCTTGCAAATCCTTGTACTGTGAGGTATAACCACATTTAGAAGCAACATTTACTATTAAAACTTTCTTTCCTTTATAGTCAGAGAAATTTACAGTTTTACCATCAATATCTTTTGCAGATAAGTTATAAAATTTGCTATTTGATTTAATGTTATCTTCTGGAGCCGTATCGTTAACGCTGAAAACCTTTTCTCTTAAGATGTATATTCCACTTACTGATAAGAGCGTTGAAATAAAAACTATTAATACTATTTTCATTACATTTTTTCTGGAACATCAATACCTAACAGATTCAATGATCTAGATATAGTTAATGATGTTAAGTCAGATAACGCAATTTTGAAGGAAGTTGTTTCATTATTTATTCCATCTATAATTTTTTCGTCTTGATAGAAGCTATTGAAAAGTTTCGATAATTCGAATACATACTGACAAATATTTGAAGGGGAGTAAGTTTTAGCAGATAATTCTATCGCAGCAGAAAAGGAATTTAGATGATTTATTAATTTTTTATGATGGATAGATAATTCTTTTAATTTATCTAAGTCAAAATTTTTATAATCTATATCTAATTTATCTGCTCTTCTAGTTATAGATTTAATTCTAGCATATGTATACTGAATAAATGGACCTGTATTACCATTAAAGTCAATAGATTCATCTGGATTAAACAACATTTTTTTCTTTGGATCAACTTTCAGCAGGAAATATTTAAGAGCTCCAAGAGCAATAACTTTATATAATTTATCTAAGTCATCTGTGTCAAAATCATCAACTTTTCCTAATTCTTGTGTCCTTTGTTTTGCTGTTTCTATCATGTGATTAACTAAATCATCAGCATCAACAACTTTTCCCTCTCGCGATTTCATTTTACCATCCGGAAGATCAACCATACCATATGATAGATGATAACACTCGTCAGCCCATGTATAATCTAATTTTTTAAGAATTTTAAAAAGCACTTTAAAATGGTAGTCTTGCTCATTCCCAACAGTATAAATTTGTTTTTCTATCTTAGGATAATCTTCAAATCTTTTGATAGCAGTTCCAATATCTTGTGTCATATAAACAGAAGTACCATCATTTCGAATTAAAATTTTATTATCTAAACCTTCATTAACCAAATCAACCCATATTGAATTATCTTCTTTTTGATAAAATATTCCTTTTTTAAGACCTTCTAAAACATTTTTTTTACCAAGTAAATATGTCTCAGACTCATAATAATTTTTGTCGAATTTTATATTTATAGAATCATATGTTTTGTCAAATCCATCATAAACCCATCCATTCATTTTCTTCCAAAGCTCTATTGTATCAGTATCTCCATCTTCCCATAATTTCAATACATTAACTGCTTCTTTCATTAATGCAGTATTTTTTACAGCTTCATCTTTAGAATAACCCTTATCAAGTAATTCATTTATTTGTTTTTGGTTCTCAACCTCAAACTTCACGTAGTAGTCGCCAACAAATTTATCTCCTTTAATATCCTCTGATTCTGGTGTTTTGTTATCTGAAAAATGTCTCCATGCTACCATAGACTTACATATGTGAATTCCTCTATCATTTATGATCTGTACTTTATGAGATTTATATCCGTACTCCTCATATATTTTTGATACTGAATCACCTAAAAATATATTTCTTAAGTGCCCAAGGTGAAGAGGCTTATTTGTATTTGGTGAAGAAAACTCTATCATAACCTCCCTACCCTCGTGTTTAAAATTATTTGAGTTTTCAGAATTAATCATTTTTTCAATTAATGATTTAAAGTAGGAATCAGATAGATCCAAATTTAAAAATCCTTTGACGACATTATAATCTGATATTATGGATGATTTACTTTTTAAAAAATCTCCAATTTTATTTCCTGCTTCTTCAGGACTACAATTCAGATATTTTAGGTGTGGAAAAATCACTAGTGTATAAAAACCAACAAAATTTTTAGGTGTTTCATCAATAGAAATATTTTCTAGTGGACAGTCATAACTAAATACATCAGAGAAAGCTACTTTTATTTCTTCTTTAAGTAGTGTTTGAAAATTTTCCATCTTACAAAAATTAAATTAAAAGGTTTATATTCATAATATTTAATAGATTATGTTTGAATTTATTTTCAGATTTTAGTTATGAGTAAGAATGTTATAGTAGTTCCAACCTACAATGAAATGGGTAATATTGAGATAACTTTAAAAAAAATCGAAAATCTCAAATATAATTTTGATGTAGTAGTTGTTGACGATAATTCTCCTGACGGCACTGGTGATTTTGTTCAAAAAGCAATCAGTAATAAGACATATGAGTATAATTTGATTCTAATTAGAAGAGATGGTAAAAATGGTTTAGGAACAGCATATATTGAAGGCTTTAAAAAATGTTTAGAACTAAAATATGACTATATATTTCAGCTTGATTGTGATGGATCACACAATCCCGATCAATTAATAGATTTATATGATGAATTAAAGTCTAAAAGAGCTGATATCGTAATTGGATCAAGATATATTAAAGGGATAACTGTTATTAATTGGCCTCTATCTAGATTACTACTATCATATTTTGCAAATTACTATGTAAAAGTAGTAACTGGATTAAAAATTAATGATTCTACTGGAGGATTTAATGGGTATAGTTTTAACGCACTTAATAGCATTACCAAAAACAAAATTTTCTTTAAGGGATATGCGTTCCAAATTCAATTGAAATTTATTGGTAGTAAGCTTGGTTTTAAAGTTAAAGAAATACCTATAATTTTTAAAGATAGAGAAATAGGAGATTCAAAAATGTCAATGAATATTCCTGGAGAAGCGTTTTTTGGAGTTATCTATATGAAAGTTTTGAGCCTATTTAAAAAACATAGACGCTAACTAAATTTAATTGAATTAATTACCCTGATTCTATCTATAAAAATAATAGGAAGATAAATTGAAATTATTATCATAACAATTAGAATAATATTTATAGATAAAACATTAATAATATTAAAATCTACGGGAACAAAATCAATATAATAACTCATTTTGTTAAGCTTAATTAACTTATATTCATTCTGAATAAAATAAAATAAGAAGGAGAAAATATTTCCAATAATTATTCCTCTAATTGACAAATTAAATGCTGTCCTAAAAAAAAGTGAATAAATTAATTTTTTTCTAGCACCAAAAGATTTTAAAGTTCCTACTAATGATGTTTTCTCCATTATAATTATAAATACAATTGATAGCATATTGAAACATGCTACAATCACAACTATTATAAAAAATACAATTACGTTTTTGTCCAATAAGGCAAGCCAGTCAAATATCTGTACATATTTTGATTTAGTTGATTCTATATACTCATCGTATGAAGAAATTTCTTTTAGTTTATCAATAAATACATCGTCCTCATTATAATTTTTCAAAAAAACATGAATCCCTGATGCATTTTCTTCCTTCCACTGGTAAATTTTTCTAGATAATTGAATATCTCCAAATGCAACTAGATTGTCAATCTCCTCTAATCCAGTTGAAAAAATTCCTTTAACTTTTAATCGTCTAAACACAGGAGGATCATTAGGAAAAAACACTGTAACTGTATCATTTAGACTAACAAGTAATTTCTTTGCTAAATCAGCACTAATTAATATTGATGTACTAAAATCTATCTCATTATTGTATTCTTCAAAAAAAGATTCAATTTGTGCTAGATAACTGCGATCAACACCTTTGAAAATAACACCTTCAATATTTCTCTTATCTCCTTGAAAAAGTGCAGAATTTAAAATGTATGGATGAATTGATTCTATAGTTTCGAGTTCTTTATAATTTTTGTTAACACCATCATTTAAATTGAGAGGAGAATTTTTGAAACTTAGTCCATTACTGTAGCTAGATATATCATAGTGGCCTGAGAAACTATAAATTTTATTTTTAATTTCTTTCTTAAAACCATCCAAAACAAATGAAGAAACAATGACAGAAAATAATCCCAATGAAATACTAATAAGAGCTATTTTTTTTATAAGTGATGAGAAAAAAGAAGCATTCTTATTATTAAGCTCATATATTCTACTTAAGAGATTCATTTGTTAATTTTGTTTCCATCAAACATAATATATTAAATGAGGAAAGATATACTAAAACCTTTATTATTTATATTGATTATTGCTTCATGTAATAGTATTGATCCAATCTCCGATAATCCAGATTCCGATAACAACAATATTGATACAACTAAAAATGACAATCTGTTTTGTGAGGACTGTATTAAATCATTCGATTTTGAAATTACGACATTAGGTGTAGGACCTGAAGGTGAGATTGTTGATGAACCCAAAGTTCCGGCAGCTCTAACAATTAAAAGGTTAGATTCTACTTTGTATGAAGGCATTATTGGTATAGAAATAAGAGGGGAATCCTCACAATTTTTTGATAAAAAATCTTACGGGTTTGAGACTTGGGATTCTCAATATAACGATTTAGATGTAGCTCTAATCGGATTTCCAGAAGAGGAGGATTGGATATTGTATGGTCCTTTTAGTGATAAATCTTTAATTAGAAATAAATTAATTTATGAACTTTCTAATAGAATGGGGAGATATACAACTAAAACTGAATTCGTAGAACTAACTATTAATTATGAATATAAAGGACTCTATATATTCATGGAAAAATTAAAAAGAGATAAAAATAGAATTGATATATCTAAACTTGAGAATGCAGATATTGATGAGGAATTGATCTCTGGAGGATATATAATTAAAATAGATAAGAGTGATATGGAGGACGGAAGTTATACTGATTATAATTCTTTTCAATCTCAGTTCGATGTATTTGGAAATGAAAATGGTGATATAAGAATAAATTTTAATTATGAATACCCTAAGCCAGGAGAAATACATGCTAATCAAAAAAATTATATAAAAAACTATTTTTATGAGTTTGAGTCATCTCTCGCATCAAATAATTTTAAAGATCCCATAAACGGCTTCAGAAAATATATAGATGAAGATTCATTTATTGATTTTTTTATTTTAAATGAATTATCCAATAACGTTGATGGATATAGATTAAGCACCTACCTTCAAAAAGATAGAAATGAAAAGTTAGTCATTGGTCCAATTTGGGATTTTAATTTATCATTTGGAAATGCAGACTATTGTGGAGGAGAAAGATATGATGTGTGGTGTTTTAAATTCAATGAAAGGTGCCTTGGAGATTATTGGAATGTTCCGTTCTGGTGGAATAGACTTTTAGAAGATGAAAAATTTGTAGATAAACTTAAAGGTAGATGGAACCAGTTAAGATTAAATATATTGTCAGATAATAATATACTAACCTTAATCGAAGAACAATACTCATTCCTTAATAATGAAACTGATATAATCAATAGAAACTTCAATAAATGGAAAATATTTGGAATATATATATGGCCAAATAGTTTTATCGGAAACAATTATTACGAAGAGATAGATTTTTTAAAAAATTGGATAAAAGAAAGAACAAAGTGGTTAGATGAGTCAATAAATAATTTATGATGATACTTAGGATATTAAAGTACTTATTTTTCTCAATGATTAGTTTGTTAGTAATAACATTAGCAATTGTCTATATAAATCTTGACTATAAGATGTATCCACTAAAAGCTAATCAAGAGCTATACTCCAAAAATATATGGGAAATAGATACTGATAGTTTAGCTGAAGAGCTTCTTAAAAAAATGACTCTAGAAGAAAAAATTGATCAGATGTATGGTGAAAAAATGTATAAGTCTATACCCAAATTTTTTGGAAATTTTATATTTAAGCAGCGTTTTCCACATATATATGTTGGGAGAAATGATAGATTAAACATACCACCATGGGTATTATCTGACGGGCCGAGAGGAGCAAGAGTTTTAGATAAAGATGTTAATGCTGTAACAACTTTTCCTGTCGCAATGGCTAGAGCTGCATCATGGAATATAAACTTAGAATATAGAGTACATGATGTTATCTCAAAGGAGATGAGAGCAAATAAAACAAATTATGCGGCGACTCCGTGTATCAACTTATTAAGACACCCTGGTTGGGGAAGGGCTCAAGAAACATATGGGGAAGACCCATGGCTCCTTGGAGAGTTTGGGGTTGCAGCTGTTAAGGGTATTGAGAAAAATAATGTCATGGCATGCCCGAAGCATTTTGCATTAAATAGTATTGAGAATTCAAGATGGGTGATAGACGTGACAGCTGATGAGAGAACTCTTAGAGAAGTATATTTACCTCATTTCAAGAAAGTAATTCAGGAAGGTAAACCAGCATCAATAATGTCAGCATATAATAAGGTTAGAGGAAAATATAGTGGTAGTAATGAAGAACTATTGACTAATATTCTAAAGAAAGAATGGGAGTTTGAAGGATTTATTTCAACTGATTGGATGTACGGGATTTATGACGGAGTTGAAGCAATAAATGCTGGATTAAATGTCGAAATGCCCTGGCAAGATGAGTACAGTTATGGTACTATTAAAGATGGATTGAAGGAAGGTAAAATAAAATTAAAAGATATTGATGAACTTGTTCTTTCAACTCTAAAAACTAGATTAAAATATGCTTTTTCATATGATAGTATAGATTATAATCACGAGTTGATATTGAATGAGTCGCATATAGATTTAGCTAGAGAAGTTTCTGAAGAAAGTATGGTACTCATAAAAAATGAAAATATATTACCATTTGAATTAGGAGAAAATTTAAAAATTGGTGTTATTGGTAGATTAGCAGATACAGAAAATACCGGTGATTTAGGAAGTAGTGACTCTAACCCTCCATACGTAGTGACACCATTTGAAGGCATTAAAAATTATCATATAAATAACAGTAACGAAGTATATTTAGATAAAGCTAATGATATTAATAAATCTGTGGAATTAGCAAAAGAGTTAGATCAAGTAATTCTAGTTGTTGGTTATGATTACTCGGATGAGGGAGAATATATAATGAGTAGAGGTCAGATGTTAAAATCAGCAGAAGCTAAGAAATTAATCGGAGCTAAAGGTGTAGGTGGAGACAGGTTAAGTCTCAAACTTAGAGAAGATGATGAAATATTAATTAAAGAAATATCAAAAGTTAATGACAATATTGTTGTTGTATATATTGGAGGAAGTGCAATTGATATGAGTGGATGGGAAAAAAATGTACCTTCTATAGTCTTTTCATGGTACTCAGGTATGGAAGGTGGAAATGCATTGGCAAAAATAATTTATGGAGATGTTAACCCAAGTGGAAAATTGCCTTTTACTATAGCTAGAAACTCAAGTGACTACCCTTATTTTAATCCATATACTGACACAATAACATATGGATATTACCATGGTTATTCATTATTTGAAAAATATAATAAAGAAATTGCTTATCCATTTGGACATGGACTTAGTTATAGTAATTTCAGATATGAAAATTTTAATCTTACAAATAATATCCTAGAAGATTCAATGTTATTTTTTAGTGTTGACTTAACTAATGTAAGTGATATAGGAGGAAAGGAAATATTGCAGTTTTATGTAGGATTTGAAAATTCAGAAATAGATAGACCTCTAAAATTATTGAGAGATTTTAAAAAGGTTTATTTAAAACCAGGTGAAAGTAAATCAATCAATTTCAAGATTAATAAGAATGATCTATCGTATTACAATACAGAAAAAAAGAAATGGATGAATGAAAATATTCAATATAATTTCTATGTTGGAGGTTCATCAAAACAAGACAAATTATTAAAAATTTCAGAATTTATTTATCAATAAATTCTAAAGAATCACTTGCAGTTTTAATTGGTAGTTGATGATATAACTTTTTAAAGTCATCGTAATTCTTTTCATTATTGTTTTCAAAATCAATATTCAACTTATAATTATTTGATGGCTTTACAATACCCACCCCACAATCTATATTAGAAATAATAAAATCTATATTTTTAGAGTTCATTAGATTATAACATAATTTCCAAACATCACCGGTCCATATTTTTTGTCTATTTCTAGGGATTTCCTGAGAGGTTTTATTTAGAGGAATCATATCGTGAATAAATATAATACCATCTTTTTTTAATGAATTAAGAGAATTTTTTAAGTCTTCTAAAACTTGATCATAATGATGAAGACCATCAATAAAAATTACATCAAATGTTTCATTATTATTTTGAAAGAATTCATCACTCTTAACTCCATGAATGTTATTTACTGAGTCAAAAGCTGGATCAACTCCATATTTATTATTAATGTCAAGAGATACCGAATTATAATTATTACAATCACCTAGCCCAATTTCCAAATACTTACATTTTTTTTGATCATATTTATTTAGTGCTCTATTTATTAAACTTAATCTATTATAATTTGCATTTTCAAATTCAAAATCATTTTTAGGTTTAAATTTAGATTTTAACTTGATGTATGATTGAATAATCTTTTTCATAACATATCTATTTTATTCTCACTCGCATTTTGTTCCTCTCGATAATCATATTAGGAAGCAAAAGTAATAGTTTAAAATAAAACCCTAGAAGATTAAAAAAAGTAAAAATAGAATCTGAAATATTTCTTCTTTTCTTAAAATAGTATTTTGGAAGACCAAATACTTTAGTCAAAGCAATAGAATAAGAAATAAAAATATTTTTATTGATATTCAATACACAACACTTAAGCATAGACCTTGATAAAACAATATTTTTATTATAACTAGCATTTTCCTCCCTATCATGAAAAATTTTTGAGTTTTTAGAAATTCCAATTTTAACTTTAAAATAATTTAACCGATCACAAAAATTTCTATCTTCACCATAATGAAAAAATTCTTTGCTAAACAAACCATATTTTAAAAATACATCAGACCTAACCATCCAAGCTGCTGCATTTATAAATTTAGTTTCATTGATATTCTTTTTTTCTAAATTTATATCTAGATACTTTCTAAAATTAAAATCATAATTATCTCCTTTACCATTATAATGTAGAGGACTAATTATACCAAAATCTTTATTTTTTTCTAACACATTTACTAAATCAGAAATTGTATTTTCCTCTACTTTAGCATCTTGATTTAACAAAAAAATATAGTCAGCATTTTTTTTTTGAGAATATTCTATTCCAATATTATTTGCTTGCCCAAAACCTAGATTAAGATGATTATCAATAAGTTTAATTTCTTTAAATCCAGATAAAATTTCTAATGTTTTATCACTTGAACCATTATCAATAACAACTATTCTACAAGAATATTTAGATTTAAGGAGAGACTGAATAGTGTCCTTTATCCATCTGTCACCATTGAAGGTAACAATAATTACAAAAACATTTTTTCTCATAAATTTTATTCTTCTGAATAATTATTTCGATAATTTATAATTTAATTCTTAAATATGTCTCATATTTAAAAAACTTCTAAATATGAAAAAACTTTTAATATTACTTTTTACTAGTCACTTAGTGTTTTCACAACAAAATAGTGAAATAAAAGTTGGTTCAGAGAAAATGAATGAGTACATAGATAAGATATCTAATAAGTCAGTAGGTCTCCTTGTAAATCATTCTTCTACAGTAAGAAGTACTCATCTAATTGATACCTTAATTTCTAAAAATATTAATATCAAAAAAATATTTAGTCCTGAACACGGGTTTACTGGTAAAATTGAGAGAGGAAAAACTGTTAATGAAGACACTTTAATTATAGATGAAAAAATAATTCCTATAGTATCTATGTACGGTAAAACTAGGATTCCAAGTAAAGAATCTATGAAAGGATTGGATATTATAATTTTTGATATTCAAGATGTTGGTGCAAGGTTTTATACATATATAAGCGCTATGCATAATATGATGAATATTTGTGCTGAGCTAGGAATATCATTTCTAGTATTAGATCGACCTAACCCAAATAGTGGTTACATTGATGGACCTGTTTTAGAGATGGAATACCAATCTTACATCGGAATGCACGAAATACCTATCGTTCACGCCCTAACAGTTGGTGAGTTAGCTAAGATGATAAAAGGAGAGAAATGGATTGAAAATAGTGAAAAATTAAAATTAGAGGTGATTAAGATTGATAATTGGGATCATTCTAAAGAATATAAATTACCTGTAAGACCATCACCTAATTTACCTAATCAACAGTCCATTTTACTGTATCCTTCCTTGTGCTTGTTTGAGCAAACAACCGTTAGCATAGGAAGAGGTACTGCTTTCCCTTTCCAAGTTATCGGTCACCCCAACTACGACAACAAATCTTTTTCATTTACTCCAGTCAGTGTTGTAGAGGAAAGAAAACCAAAACATGAAGGCAGTGAATCTTTTGGAATAGATTTAAGAAAAATTAAAGTTAAAAAAGAGTTAAATATTAAATATTTGATAGATTTTTATAATAAGTTGAAGAATACAGATTCTGATTTTTTTGGAAAGTATTTTTATAGAATAGCTGGCAACAAAAAACTAGAAAATCAAATTAAAGATGGTATCTCAGAAAAAGAAATAAGATCTTCGTGGGAAATTAAGCTTTCTCAATATAAAGCAAAAAGAAAAAAATATTTACTGTATAAAGATTTTGAATAGGTGAAAAGAAAGTCAATAATATTTATGGGTACACCTGAATTTGCAGTACCATCTCTTAATATTCTTATTAAAAATGATTTCAATGTGATTGGGGTAATAACTGCAACCGATAAAAAAAGTGGTAGAGGAAGAAAAATCAATTCTTCACCGATAAAAAAAATTGCTCTTAAATATAACATACCAATTTATCAGCCTGAAAACCTAAAAGATCCTATTTTTTTAAATAAATTAAATTCATTAAACCCTGATTTATTTGTAGTGGTTGCATTTAGAATGTTGCCAGAGATTCTGATTAATATTCCCAAATTAGGTACTATAAATTTGCATTCTTCACTTCTGCCAGATTACAGGGGTGCTGCACCTATCAATTGGGTGATAATTAATGGAGAAAAAGAGACAGGAGTAACTACATTTTTTATAAACAAAAAAATTGATGAAGGTGACATAATTGACTCCGTTAAAGTAAAAATACAGGAGGGATATTCTGCTGGGATTCTTCATGACAAACTTAAGATGATAGGAGCAGAGTTAGTATTAAAAACTGTTGAAAATATTTTCACAAATAAATTTTCAAGAAAGAAGCAAATAATATCTAATGAGGATAAGGTTGCACCTAAAATTGATAAAGAATTATGTAAAATAAATCTCAATCAAACTGGCAAGGAAATTGTAAGACTGATAAAAGGATTAAGCCCCTACCCTGGTGCAAAATTAAATTTTGATGACAAAAATTATAAAATAATTGATTGTAAAATATCAGATGTTAACTATTCTAACAAAAGCATAATGTTTGTTGAAAATAATAAATTATATTTCAATAATTTAAATAATGAAAGCATTGAAATTTTAGAGTTACAAGCGGAAGGAAAGAAAATAATGAAATCTTCTGATTTTCTAAGAGGAAATAAATTATGAAAAATATATCTCTTATAGTAGCAGTCACCAAAAATATGGTAATTGGTAAAGACAATAAATTAGCTTGGCATTTGCCAGACGACATGAATTATTTTAGCAATATGACAAAGGGCCACTCAATAATAATGGGACGTAAAAATTGGGAATCTATACCCGAGAAATATAGACCATTACCCGGTAGAAAAAATATTGTAGTAACAAGAAACAAAGGATTTCAAGATAATGGAGCAACAGTAGTAAATTCTATTGAAAAAGCTATTGAGGTGTCGAGAGCTTCAGAAGATGAAGAGATTTTCATAATTGGTGGAGGTGAAATTTATAAACTTGGATTTAAATATGTAGACAAATTATATATTACAGAAATTTATGCTGAGGTTGATGGAAATACATATTTCCCTGAGTGGAATAAGAAAGATTGGAAAGAAATCAGCAGAATTTCTCATCCGTCAGACGAAAAGCACGAGTATTCTTTTGAATATGTAATCTATATGAAAAATGAGTAAAGTTTCCTGTAGTATAATAACGATAGGAGATGAAATTCTTTTCGGTCATATATTAGACACAAACTCCAAATGGTTAAGTCAAGAACTAAATAAAGTCGGAGTAAAAATTTTAGAAAAGAAAAGTATAGGTGATGACTACGATCAAATAAATGATTCAGTAAAGAATTCATTGTCTAATTATGATATAACAATATTAACTGGTGGCTTAGGCCCCACAAATGATGACATTACAAAAAATTGTTTGAATGATTATTTTAAGGGTAAGCTAATATATCATGAGAAGACACTAAACCACATAAAAAATATCTTCAAAAAAAGAAATTTAGAGTTCACAACAAAAAATAAGAATCAGGCATTAGTGCCTGATACTTGCAAGGTACTTCACAATAAATTTGGGACTGCACCTGGGATGGTATTTAAAGATGAAAATAAAATTCTTATTTCGCTTCCTGGAGTTCCTTTCGAGATGAAAAGTCTATTTGAAGATGAATGTAAAAAAGTTATTTTAGAAAATTTTGATCTTCCAAAAATATTTCACAGAATAATCAAAACCGTTGGTATTGGAGAGTCATGGCTCTCAGATTTAATTCAAGATTGGGAGAATAATTTACCTGAAAATATAAAACTAGCATATCTACCTAGCATAGGAAGAGTAAAATTAAGATTAACTGGTTTTGGAGATGATTTAAAAAAAATAGAAAAGGATATTAAAAAAGAGGAGGAAAAAGTTATCCCTCTAATAGATAAATACGTTTTTGGTTATGACTCAGACGAGCTTGAAAAAATAATTGGGGATTTGCTAAAAAGTAAGAACAAAGATTTATCGATTGCTGAGAGTTGTACCGGTGGATTCGTATCTAATCTTATTACCTCTATACCTGGATCATCAAAATATTTTAAAGGGTCATTAATTGCATATAGTAATAATATTAAAATTGAAGAATTAGGAATCTCACCTAATACTATTAATAATTTTGGTGCTGTGTCTAAAGAAACAGTTGAGGAGATGGCAAAAAATATTAGAACAAAATTTAAAACATCTATTGGTATTGCGTCTTCAGGAATTGCAGGTCCCGGTGGTGGCACTAAGGATAAGCCTGTGGGCACTGTATGGATAGCGTATTCTGATGAAAAAATAACTGTCAGTAAAAAATTAAATCTGACGGAAAGAAGAGATGTCAATATAATATTATCTTCTATAAATCTATTGAATCTATTAAGGATAAATTTAAAAAAGAACTGAGAGAGAAATTGTCATTCTATTAAAATAACCATCTCTTCTAATAGTATCATTAGTAATATTTTGTCCAGGAAAAATATCTATAGGACCCCACCACCATGACCAGTTATTATGCTCTGACGAGTAGCCTTGAAGCAGATAACCAACTTTTAATGAAATATGTTTTTTTCCGGAAGATTTTTTTATTCCTATGGACGGGCTCCAAAAAAAACCACCATTTGTTGATATATAATCTTCTGATCCAAAATCTTTTCCTAGTGAAAATCCTATTTTATTTTCAGCAAAAAGTCTAAAAGTAGATTGTCTATTTAGGGGATATATATCATAAAAATTTTTAAGATAAATTGGTATAAAATTTATCCTATCAATCATAAAAATACCTGAACCAAGTCCGAGATTAAAGTGTTTATTATTGAATAAACCTTTTGAAATAAATGCGCCAGTATTTGTACTAAAGTTTCCAGTATTTATTCCTAATTCAATATTATTCCAACTCTTCTTAGTAAATTCATAAAATTCAGAATATCTATTAATTTTTAGTTTAATATTTCTATCAGAACTTATATTTAAAGTGTCATTTAATCTGTAGATAAAAAAAGAAATTTTTCCAGATTCAGAGTTTCTTATATCACTTTTTGAGTAGTTTATTAATTTTCCCTTGTACTTTACTCCATCTAAAATTAATAAGTCATTTTTTTGAGCATTTAAAGAAAAAGATAATATCAGAAAGGTAAAAAATATTAAAAGTCTCATTTATTATAGACTATTTATAGGAATAGTACTAATATACTCTATCTCACCAAGTTCACAATCATAATTATACTGATGAAAACCATCAGAACCAATTACCATTAAAACATCCATAAAAGGAATCACATCTATAGAACTTATATCTTCAAAATGTTTAATCAGTTCAATATTTTCAAGATTTGAAATATCAAACATCTTCAGACCATATTCACCTTCAGTAATAAATAGACAATTATCATCTACTCCTAATCCGTGAGGATTTATCATAGAATAAGTTTTAAATAATTCAGGTCTCACAAGGTCTGATATATCAATTATATCTAATTGGTTACTAAAACCTTGACACTCGGTACCTCCTCTAAGAGTAACAAAAGCGTAGTCACCTTGTACAACCACCGGATCGCAGCTTGTCATATGCTCATAAGTAGAAACCCATTCTGGACTTTCTTTGTTATCTAAATTGTATATATGCATCCCACTCTGAGCTCCAATAAATAAATTTCCATTATAGGGAAATATTGTTTCAATACCCCATCCTAAATTAACGTCTTCTTTATAAACTGGATTTAGTTGATCAGAAATATCATAGGATTTGAGAGTCCATGAATCAATTGTATATAAATAATCATCAACAATAGTAAATCTAGCCATTGAGCCTCCAATTCCAGTATTTGAGTCACTTCCAGCACTAAACGAAGTCTCTCCTCTACCCCCTGATAGACCCAAATCACTTGAAGATTCACAGCTAATTAATACTATTATTAAGATTGATATATATTTTTTCATAATTAATCGTATGCTAATCCACAGTCATGGTTTTCAATATATTCTTCTTTTAACTCCTCTTTATATCCAACAATTACACCTTGATCTTCATTATATAGACCTTGGTTAAGGTAATAATTATCAAAATTATTTTTGAGTCTATTAACTTCTGATATCGAATTGATATCTGAAATATCAAAAACAACAAGATCTAGGTAGCTGTCGGCATAAAGGTAGTCTCCTTTTGTTGCTAAATCATAATTTCCTGGTAGAGTTATAAATCCAATATTTATAGGGTTGGACACATTTCTATTATCAATTATGTGAATTCCTTTTTTTGTTTCACTGATAAATAAATAGCCACCTTTATAATTTAATTTACCTGGATTATTAATCTCTCTAGAACTTGTAAAGCTTACAGAATCTCTGATAGATTCCATAGATGCATATATAGGATCATAGACCGTGTAGGACCTGTAGTAGTCACATGTATCTTGACAGGAAAAAAGAAAGAAAGAAAAGAAAAAAAATATGTAACTTGTTATTTTCATTTTAACTTTGAACGCCTATAACAAAGTTATAGTATATATTATTAATTAAATATTAATAAATGGATAAGATAGAAATGGTGATGCCTAAAATGGGCGAAAGTATCATGGAAGGAACCATTCTTAAGTGGCTCAAAAAGGAAGGAGATTCAATTAATGAAGATGAATCTGTTCTTGAAGTAGCTACAGATAAAGTTGATACTGAAATTCCATCTACATGTTCTGGAACTATATCGCAAATTTTAGTGAATGAAGGAGATATTGTGAAAGTAGGCAGTCCCATAGCTATAATAGAAACTGAACAAAATAC
>CENY01015022.1_pt1 | contig 19407 bp, 12 predicted proteins | sample 356181 | NCBI WGS metagenome assembly CENY01 (sample SAMEA2619840, study PRJEB7988) | marine metagenome | isolation source: saline water (ENVO:00002010), including
ATCTGAAATTCATTAGCTAATATTTCATCAAAGGCAGGTTTTAAATACTCCAAAGTTTCACTGGCAATTGTTTGCATTGTACTATCATAACCAGGAATCAGTTCAACTAATTTTTCCTCACCAAAGTAAGATGCAACTGCTCCATATACAATTTCAGGTTTCCATGAACCTTGCATTTCATGTGCCATCATTCTGGCATATCCTGCTACAACCGTTGGATCCCAGAGAGGTGGATCAAAACCTAAAACTTTAAATTCAATCGGTAGGTCTTTTTTCATTTCCTGAATGTGGGTGTTAATCCCATTACAAAATGTGTCAAAAATTCTTCTATTATCAGGCTTCATTGCAGCCACCATTTTCTTTGCCGTGTCATGAATCCGCCATGTGCGTAAATATATATCAGACGAAACCAAATCAGACCCGAAAACTGATGCTAGTTCCCCACGGACAGCAAGAGCTACAGTAGAAAGTTGAAAAAGTCTTTCACTGGCGGCAATATAGCCCGCAACAAAAAATAAATCATCTTCATTATCTGCAAATACGTGGGGTACGCCGTATTGATCTGTATAAACATCTACTCTTTCTTTCAGACTCGGTAATCTTTTTTCTCCTTCATATTGAGGCAATGGATGATCCAGCCATTTTTTTAAAGAGAATAGAACAGCAAAACCAATTCCTATAATAATTAGATTATTTCTCATTTTCTTTCTTCTCTTCCTGCAACCGATACAATAGCCAGTCATTAGGATCAATCTTTAATTCTGATTTTTTTGGAATTGCTATTCGAGTTGGTGAATTTGTCAATTCCATTTTTCGCTCACGCTTGCCATCATAAGAATTAAACGAAATTTCAACCGGCATGATAAAGCCATCATCTTTCCACCAAAGGTCAATAAACTTTTTTTCCTTAATTATTTTTTCTTCTACCATCAATGTAGGCAGTTCACTTTTATACAGATAATGATCAAAAAACCATCGAATATTTTGCCCCGTATTTTCAAGCATTAAAGAAATAAATTCTTCAGTTGATGTTTGGTTGTGTGGCAATTCCTTTGGCATATGAATGAACTCTTTCAAGCTTTGCTCCAAGATTTCATCACCAATTAAATATCGAAGTGTGTGAAGAATGTGAGCACCTTTGTAATAAACATCATTATCCGTTTTATATTTTGTTGATGTATTTCGTGGTGGGACTACAAGTTTTTTATTCTGTATGTTTTTCTTATATCTATTATTTATAAAATTTTTTGCGGCTTCCTGTCCATATTTTTCTTCTACGAAGAGTGCTTCTGCATAAGTATCAAACCCCTCATGTATCCAAAAGTCTGCCCAGTCCGCTACGCTCAAATAATTTCCCCACCATTCATGGCCCATTTCATGCAACATGAGAAAATCATATCCTAGTTTTGTTTTTTTATAATCATTTCCATAGGCATTAATGGTTTGGTGCTCCATGCCCCAATAAGGTGTATGGACTAAACCAAATTTTTCTTTCATCCAAGGATATTGTCCAAAATGACGTGCATAAAAATTTAGGTAATCTTCCGCATCTTTTAATAGCTGGCGAGCACCACTTCTTTTTTCAGGCAGTACATAATAAACCATTTTAAGCGGCTTATCTAAAATATATCCTGTTAATTCAACGGTTTCGAAATAACCGATTGTAAAATTTACATTATATGTACTGATTGGGTATTCTGTTTTCCAATGCCATGTTGACCATTTTTCTCCTTCTGGAGATACAGATTGTAATAAGCCATTCCCCGCAACAGTAAGTGGCTCTGGAACAGTAATGTATAGATCTACTCCTTCTGGCTTATCACTGGGGTGCTCTTTGCATGGATACCAAATATAGGCTCCATTTGCTTGACAGGATACACCAATCCATGGGTGTCCATCTTCGCTTGTTTCCCAAGTAAAGCCTCCATCCCATGGTGGATTTTCTGCAACTGGTGGTTTGCCACTGTATTTGATTTCCAATATGTGGTTTTTAAATAATTCTAAGCCAGGATTCTCAATAATAATCTTATGATTCTTTTGAGCAAAAGAAAGGCTCATCTTGTTTATTAAGGCACTGGATACATTATAGGATTTTAAGAGATCAATTTCAATTTGATCTGCTCTGCTAATTAATAAAAATGAAATAAACACTGTCCCCCCAATCGTTTCCCTGTAGGGATCCACTTTTAACCGTATATCATAATGGTTGATATCGACTGCAGACTGATTTTTTGATAGCTTACCACCACTGTAAACATCCAGGGAGAAAGCAATGGAGAAAAATAAAAAAAAGAAAAGGAGACTTTTCAAGATTGGACAACCTTGTATTGATATTGGAAAATACCATTTTTTTCATTTACAGAAATGAGATTCTGAAAGTTCAATTTCATCTCCTGAGTTTCAAAATCAAACAAGGGGACACCTGCTCCAAAAACAAAGGGATGAGGAGTAATGTAAAGATGAGTTAAAAATGAACTGAATCTGCCGTACGTTTTACCTCCGCCAATGATAAAACATCGTTCTGCATTTATATTAGATAAAATTGATTTAGGGTCATCATATCTGTGAACAACAATACATTGTCTTCCATCTAATTCTTTAGCAAGAGCAGCATTTGTATTAGAGCCCATTACTATGGGCCAGCCCATAGTTTGTTCCTTAAATAAATGTAAATCCTGAGACCAAGTTGTTACTTCTTGATTATGTCGGGCTATTAAGCCATCAACTGTTACAGCTGCAATTAAAATAATCTCTTTAGGCATTCCCTATTGATAAGCCTGGGTGGATTTCCAATTTGATAAAACTTTAAATGTGCTTTGTTCCCCTGTTGGATTCTGATGCTGATTAGCAAACATAAGAAAATTAACCATCTTGCGTGTATTCTCTTCTATCGTATTTTTTAGGAGTGTTACTATTTCTGACTGCTCCAAAGAATTTAAGGCTGTTATTGTTTTTTCATCCCGTTGAAAATCTGAATTATGTTCAAAAATAAAATTTTTGAACTTATTTGCCCGCTCTCTGATACTCATTGGCTTTTTCTCAAGTTGTTCTATTGCAGAATCTTTTAATTGTTGAAATGTTTCTGCATCCATTGATGATAAAAACTCTGGTGTTGTGGAAATAAAATCACTTGCCCGTCTATTTAAATCATCTGCCGTAAAATCACCGGATTGAATTAAAAAACTAAGATAATGTGTTTCATCTCTCCTTGTTGCATAGGACCACACAATATATCCTAATTGTTGATTAGTCCTCATTTCTGTGAAAAATGGTTGTTGCAGAGCCTGGGAAATAACCAAAGATTTTGCTCTCATTTCCGGTGAATCTTGACCTAGTACATATTCTCTGTAAAAACAGGAATTATTGACATCTAATTTTCCAACCATTTGAATATCCTTGCCTTCTTTCTGGTTTAGAAATTCTATATCAAATGCCCTATCGCGTGTAATGGGCTTTGTATTTGTTATTTCGTTAAAAATCCGGTGTGCTTTTCTTGCATCAGATTCCTCAAAGTCACCGTAGACAAGACCCTCAACAAAGGTTCTATCATAGAGAATCTTTGCATATTCTTGGATATTTTTTAAACTAGCTTCTTTTGCTAACGGTAGGGTTTCTTCCCAATCATATTTTACATGATTAAAAATTTTTGCACCCTTGTCCCTTGTTTGTTGATGTGCATCCGATAATGAAAAATTTTGATAGTTTCGTACGGTTCTATCTTTAATCGCATTGAATTGCTCTTGAGAGATGGAAAAGTTTAACATATGTTCCAACATCATCTCATAAAGAGTCATTGCAGACTCTGAATAACCGCTCACGCTTAAGTAGATTCCTTCATAGCCGTCACGGAAAGAATAATTCAACCCTGCTTGCCTAGCCGGGTAACCCAATTCATTTAAAGATTCATTGACACATTGTACATAGATTTTTGAATAAACGTGATGTTGAACATTCATCATATCTTCTGGAAAAAGAATTTTCAAATCAATTACCCCTTTGGGGCGCAAAAACTCATGATCTTTACCAAAATAAAGACTAACACCATCACCCTGGATTATGTTACGAGGCAATACATTGTCTTTAAGATCACGATTCGGTATAGAAGCTGAACTCGGTATAAATGGATTCTCTTCTGCAATTAGAAATTCACTTCTTGGTTTTGTCAATAAAAGCTCTTTATAAAATTCATCATCTTCTTGATAAGAATATGGGGCCTGATAAAAATGCTCCACTTTATCAGTTTTAACACCTTTTGCCATCAATACCACTAACATATTATCTGGTTTAAGATAAAATAATAAATTTTCATAATCCTTTGGTGATACATCATTATAGATAAAATTAATTCGGCCAGCATCTTCCAGAGGATACATCATGGCTTCATTGGCTAAGGATGTCGCACGCCACATACCTTCCCCTTTGCTGGCATATATTTCTTCTAATGCAGACATTGTCTTTAATTCATTAAATACGTGAGACTGATATCCTGAAGTTTTCATGAGTTCTATATAATCCAAGGTCGCTTTCACAACATCACGATAAGATTTTTGTCCTTTTGTTGTAAGACCAATGCGAATACTTACCGAACCAAATGCTTTCGTTTGTGAACCGGCACCAGCAGATAAAGATGAAGCCCAACCTTGTTCTTTTAAATAAGAAAGTAAGCTCCCTTTTCCTTCGTGCCCTAATATGAACCCAATTTGTCTTCCTGGCTTACTTTTATATAATTCTCGAGTACCTGGTATAGCAAAGTATATTTCCAATTCCCTCAAGTCTTTTACCGGATCAATTTGTACCACTCTGAAGGTTTCTTTCTTTTCATAGATATCTATAGGGTGTTCATTTCTAGGTAAATTAAAATTTTTCACATCCGAAAAATATTGTTTCACCCAAGATTCCATTGCATCTAATGAATGCGTACTTAATAGTGCAAGACCCATTCGATTTGCGCTGTAATGCTGATTATAATATTCAATCAACTCATCTCTGGTAATATCACCCAGAGTCTCTAGACTTCCTGTGCCAAATTTTTGTGCTGGGTGCCCATCTTTTGAAAATAAAGACGTGATTCTATATTGCCGCCTATAATCATTCATTATATTTTTTTGATGTTCTGAATGTACGGCATTCACTTCCCGCGCAGTATATTCTTCAGTAAAAAGCGGGCTGATAAAAAATTGCGCAAAGCGATCTAAAGCACCTTCAAAGCCATCAGGCAAAACTTGAAATTGATAATTTGTATGGTCGCTCGAAGTATATGCATTAGAATATCCACCAAAGGTTCTGAGGTAGGTAGAGTATTCATCTACATCAGGATATTTTTCTGTACCCAGAAAAAGCATATGTTCTAAGAAGTGCGCCAAGCCTTCACGATCTGATGGATTATCAAGCGAGCCTACTTCAACAACCATTGATGCAGCAGAAATATTAAAATTAGGATCTGACAACAGATATACTTTGATACCATTATCCAAAACCATTTTCCGGACTTCTGATTTATCTAGTGGATGTTTTTCCATCGTATTATTTGTCATTGATGTACAGCCTGCTATGTAACAGGAAATAAAGAGAGAGATTACGTTTTTCAAAATAGTTCCTTTTCATATTGAGATACATTGCCAGGCTTCAGTTACCAGGCATTTAATTATTTAATTTCTAATGCTTTATCAATGCGATATGTTAAATATTTCCGATGAGCTTTAGTTGGTTCATCTACACCACTTGATCTTATAGTATATTTTTTAATTTTATTCAAATTTTCGAAAGCAGTCGCCACTGTTAAATGATCATATTTGATTTTACCTTTATTTTGAACAATACGAATTAAGCGTTCTGTATACTCTGTTTGAAGATTTTGGCGCATTTTATTAATGTTTCTTCCTGCATCAGCTGAGAAGCAGGATGATGTTAAATCACCTATCATTGCATTGAGGCTATATGTATTACCATATAATTCAGTATTAGAAATCCGTTTAAGGACATTTACATGGAGAAGGTGGTTTAATATCCTTTTTTGCCCACCTAAAACCATATCCAAAATATTTGGATCTTTTGTACCACTAAAACCACGACGTTCCCATTGGAGGTGATCATAAATACCCGATGGTACTTCGAATGCATTTGGTGCAAACATATATTTACCTAAGAGCGTCATACACCATTTTTGTTTATCCTCCGGAACCGGAGTAAAGGGCTTTTCTCTCCCTTGCTGACCGACGAGTGAACGATCAACATATACGCCGCCAATAAATCGTGAAATCACATTAGCTGAATTTGTATATTCACGATTAAGAATTGAAAATGCATCTTTTAAAGCATGATAGGATTGGCCTTTTTTTTCATAACGGTCTTTCAACCCAGGATAAAGTGCGCGAACAATGTCCATTCGTTGTTGTGCATATGAGATAGGATCATCGCTCATATCATAAATATTGATACGCGGATCAATTCCTTTGCCTGGCGAACGCATGTCATCGGCATCATTACCAAATCGTAACTCATTTTTTGTAGATTTATTCATTAGTAGATTAAATCGCTCTTTTTCATCTTCGGGATTTCCAAGAGCCGGTGTATATCCAAACTCAATAGCCCAAATATCATAGGGCCCTGGCACAGTGGAATAAAATTGGCCATGATGTTTTGGATTGTCATTTACGTTAATCGCAGGGTACTCCATGACAGATGATGTTAGACCAACAGGCTCAGTGATTAATCTGTCATGAATATTTTTAAAACTATGTAGGTGACTGGAATAAAAATTATGGTTCAGACCCAGTGTATGCCCAACTTCATGCAGAATTAATCTTACTAAGCTCTCGTGAATTAGGCGGTGTTGTTCTAGTTGATTGAATTCATCCACGGAGCTATTTAATACATTCAAACCAAATAAATTTCCTTGTTTTTGGTAGTCAGCTGCTATGCAGATATAATCTTGATTAGGTTGTTTTCCTGTATCAAATGTTTGATAGAGTTCTTCATATTTCACTCGGTTTGTAAAATAAACATATTCCAACATGATGTCCGCACCCAAAATTTGACCGGTTCGCGGATTGACAAAACTGGGGCCATATCCTCCAAATGGAGGGTTTGGCGAAGATGTCCAACGCAGTACATTGTAACGTATATCGCCAGCATCCCATGCTGCATCATCAGGTTGGACTTTTACCTGAACAGCATTGATAAAACCTGCAGCTTCAAAAGCTTGATTCCATGCCAGAACTCCTTCTTTAATCGCATCCCTAAATTCATGAGGAGTTGTATTCTCGATCCACCAAACAATAGGTTCAACCGGTTCCGAGATCCCCTGTTGTGGATTTTTTTTAACTAAGTGCCAACGATGAATTAAATCACGATAAGGTGTTACATCATCCGGCGTCGTCATGTCAGTCACTTGCGTGGTAAAATATCCAACCCGCACATCTTCAAAACGAGGAGTGTAATCGTTTTCAGGCATCTGTATAAAACTGTGCTGAATTGTCACATTTGCAGAACGCGCATCAGTTAAGCCTCGATCAGATCCCCAGTTAGTGGGCATAGGATTAGAATAAACATATTGTACTATAAGATCTGTGTTTTCAGGATAATTATATAGACCAGCATATTTTGTCCGTTCTTTAGCCAGCTTACCAAGCCTAAATGGATTTTTGTTGGTGCCGCCTGGAACAAAGCCTCTAGAGATTTGGTGCAATGCTTCAGTAAGGAAAACATTATCAATTTCGATTAAAACATTACCATCTTTTTCAGCTACAATAACAGATGAAGCTAGAATAGCAGTGCTAATATTGGCATCAGCGGCTTTACTTAATGGACTTTCAGGATCAAACCAAAAAGCGTCATTCTGTACTTCAAACTCAATGCGATTAAAATATCGATTCAGCTTCATTACTCTTGCGCCTCGATATCCACCTTTTAATACACCAACATTAATCTGGCCATTGAGTCCATGTACAAAATGGATAAATTCTTTTTGTAGTTGTTCTTTGGCAATAAACATGGACAACTTACCGTTCGTGGTATCCTGATACAGTGTAAACAAGCCTGGTATCTCTTTTTTATTTTTTAGCGCTTCTTCCAAAGTTTTCTTTTTTGGCGGTTGGGCTGGCTTGGCAGGCCCCGCTGTAGCTGTCCCTGTTTTTGATGGTGCTGGTTCTTGACCAAACGATAGAGATAACACCAAAATAAAAATTAAATTATGAGTTTTCATATGCTTAGTTCTTTTTCTTTGGAATATATAAATCTGTTATTGTACCAGAAAACACCTCTGCTGCAGCTGCAAATGTTTCTCCCAAGGTTGGGTGAGGGTGAACTGTAAGCCCTATATCTTCGGCATCACATTCCATCTCAATTGCTAGCATACCTTCGGAGATAATATCTCCTGCACCTGGCCCCACAACACCAACACCTGATACTTTTTTTGTTTCAGGATCAAATAAAATTTTTGTTTTCCCCTGTTCCGCGCCCATAGCAATTGCCCGTCCGCTGGCGGCCCATGGAAATTCTCCCTTTTCATATGGGATATTTTCTTCTTTTGCTTTTGTTTCAGTGAGACCTGCCCACGCTACTTCCGGGTCTGTATAGACTACGGACGGAATAGCTCGCACATCAAAAGCAGCCGGGTGACCAGCTGCAACTTCTGCTGCAACTTTACCTTCATGGGTAGCCTTATGAGCAAGCATTGGGTCACCAACAATATCTCCAATAGCAAAGATATTTTTGATAACAGTACGCTGATAGACATCAACTTGAATGAAACCATTTTCATTAACAATAACATCTGTTGCTTTCATATTTAATAAATCTGTATTTGGCCTGCGACCAATAGAGACCAAAACTTTATCAAAATTCTCCGTATTTATACCTTCATTATTTTCTATTGTTACGTCTAACGTATTATCATCCTTAATGTCAACTTTAGTGACTTTTGAAGAAACCCGAATGGATTTAAATTGTTTCTTTAATTTCCTTTGCAGAGGTTTTACAAGATCTGGATCTGTTCCTGGAAGAAGACTAGGTAAAAACTCCACAACAGAAACACTAGACCCAAGCGCTGCGTAGACTTGACCAAGCTCTAATCCAATAACACCGCCTCCAATAACCAACAAACTTTCAGGAATATTTTCTAAATCAAGAGCCGTTTTGGAAGTTAAAATAGATGGGTGATCAGCGGGGACACCCGGAATCATGGTAGAAGTCGAGCCTGCGGCAATAATACATTTTTCAAAAGTGACTACTATCTCACCGGCATCTGTTTTTACTTTTAATTCTGTATTGGATACGAAAGTAGCTAGCCCACATAGCGTTTCAACTTTCCTGGCTTTGGCCATTTGGGCAATGCCGTTGTTCAATTTAGAAATGATCTTATTTTTATGTGCGCGAATCTTATTGATATCAATTTCAGGTTTTCCGTAGGAGACACCCAGATCTTCTAAATGATTAACATCATCCATTGTTTTTGATAAATGTAGCAGTGCTTTCGATGGTATACAGCCACGATTGAGACAAACGCCACCCAACTCCGGATCCCGATCAATAAGTAAAACTTGTTTTCCCAAATCTGCTGCACGAAAAGCCGCTGCATAGCCGCCTGGCCCAGCCCCAATCACTACAACTTCTATTTTTTTTAATTCGTCCACTAGCTCCCTTCTTTAAACTGTTCGGTATCAGCTAAAACATTGGCGAATCGCGATACAAAAGCCGCGGCTGCAGCACCATCGATAACTCGATGGTCATATGAAAGTGAAAAAGGCATCATAAACCTGGGGCTAAATTGCTTAGCTTCTTTATTAAAAGCTTGTTTCCATACACTACGAGATATACCCATGATTGCAACTTCAGGCGGATTTACTATGGGAGAAAAACCAGTCCCACCAATTCCTCCCAAACTGGAAATTGTGAACGTCCCACCCTTCATTTCATCAGGTTTTAATTTTTTCTCTCTCGCACGGGAACTTAAATCCATTAATTCTGAAGAGAGTTCAAAAATAGATTTTTGATCCACATCCTTTACAACAGGAACCGTCAGGCCACCCGGCGTATCTACAGCAATACCTATATGATAATAATTCTTTACAACTAAATTTTGACCCGTGTGATCCAGAGAGCTGTTGAACTCTTCCATTTCTTTTAAAACAACTGAAGCCGCCTTCATTAAAAAAGGTAAAAATGTTACTTTAATATTTTTTCCTTGACCAGTTGCTTTCATTTCTTTTCTTAATGCATCTAGCTCTGTGATATCTGCTTCATCAAACTGTGTAACATGAGGGATAGTTTGCCATGCGCGTTGAAGTCGTTCACCCGTGATGCGTTTAATCCGAGTAAGTTTTTTTACTTCAACCTCTCCCCATTGAGAAAAGTCTATTTCTGACTGTGGTGATGGAATCCTCCCAGCTGACATTGCCATTTGCAATTTAATATATCCATTCAAATCATCCTTTGTGATTCGCCCCTTTGGCCCAGAGCCATTAATAATCTGGAGATTAATACCAAGTTCCCTAGCCAGCCTTCGTACTCCAGGTGATGCAAACACACTATCCCCAGGTTGAATATCATTTTCAACGGGGTCTGTTAAAGTTTCTGTTGGTAATTCAACTTCAGATTTTTCGGGAGATGTTGCTTCATCCTCAACCTTAGGGAGATCAGGCTCTTCATTTAAGGATTCGATGACATCAATCTTCATCAAAAGTTGCCCTGTTTTTATTTCATCACCGACAGCAACTGAGACTTCTTTGACGACTCCATCTAATTCAGCAGGAATCTCCATGGATGCTTTATCAGATTCTAAAACAAGAATTGTATCGTCTGACTGGATTGTATCGCCAGGGGCAACAGCAACTTCGCTGACTTCGGCACCTTCTATTCCTTCACCTAAATCCGGTAGTATTATTTCCTTTATCATTATTTTCCTTAGACCGTAATTGGACTTGGTTTTTCCGGGTTAATTTTATATTTCTTCATTACATCATTTACTTTTGACATTTCCAGAAATCCATCTAGTGCCAATGCTCGTATAGCTGCTAAGACGATATAATATCGATCTACTTCAAAAAAGTGACGTAGGTTTTCTCTTGTATCGCTTCGTCCAAATCCATCAGTGCCCAGTGCATAATAAGGGCCAGGAACATAGGGTCCTATTTGCTCTGAAACCATTTTAACATAATCAGATACGGCTATAGTTGGTACGTGATGCTTTGCCAGAGAAATTTCTAGGTGTGATTGCCTTGGATCTTTTTCAGGATTGATTAAATTCCATCTTTCTGTTTCTTCTGCATTTCTGCGCAATTCACTAAAACTGGTCACATTCCAAACTCCCGGTTCAATGTCCCAGTCTTCTTTCAAAAGATCAGCAGCTACCAATACTTCACCTAAAAGGGGTCCGCTTCCTAATAGCCTGATTGTTGGTTTCTCGGTTGTGCGAATTTTATATAATCCCTTAATAATATCATCAGCTACACCCGTAGGAAGCGGAGGATGAATGTAGTTTTCATTCTCCAGAGTAAGATAATAAACTATATCTTTATCTTCTTGCACCATTTCTTTTAGACCATGGTGAACAACAATTGCAATTTCATAGGCATAGGCTAAATCATAGGCCTTGATATTTGGTGTGGCTGCTGCTGCCAGGTGACTGTGTCCATCCTGATGTTGCAGTCCTTCACCATTTAGCGTGGTTCGACCAGCTGTCCCACCCAATAAAAACCCTCTAGCTCTCATATCGCCAGCAGCCCATATAAAATCCCAAATTCGCTGAAAGCCAAACATGGAATAATATATATAGAGCGGAATCATTTTTACACCATGATTGCTGTAACTTGTACCAGCGGCAATAAATGACGAAATAGCACCCGCTTCATTAATACCTTCTTCTAAGATCTGTCCATCTTTGGCTTCTTTGTAATAAAGAAATTGGTCTGAATCAACGGGGTCATACAGCTGTCCTTTATGAGCATAAATCCCCAGTTGGCGAAATAGCGGATCCATGCCAAATGTGCGTGCTTCATCTGGAATAATAGGCACAATGTTTTTACCAATGGTTTTGTCTTTTGTCAATAGAGTTAAGAGTCGGACGTAAGACATAGTTGTTGAAATTTTACGATCACCTGTGCCATCCAACATTTCCTGGAAAATAGATAGATCCGGAATGCCTAATGATTGAGAGTCAGCAGATCTATGAGGCATTGAGCCTCCTAAATTATTACGACGCTCCTTTAGATATTTGAATTCGTCACTTGATTCATCAAACTTGTAGAATGGGGCTTTCATGGCATCATCATCGGTCAGATCCACATTGAATCGGTCTCGGAAATAAAGGAGTTCATCTTTATTCAGTTTTTTCTGATTATGAGTGATATTCCTTCCTTCTCCCGCTTCTCCCATACCATAGCCTTTAATTGTTCTGGCTAAAATAACTGTGGGCTTCCCTTTGTATTGTACTGCTTCATTGAAAGCAGCATAAACTTTTAACGGGTCATGCCCACCCAACCTAAGCTTTTCCAGTTTTTCATCAGATAAATGTTCTACCATTTTCAATAATTCTGGGTATTTTCCAAAAAAATGTTCTCTAATGTATGCACCGCCTTCTACTACATATTTCAGCAGGTCTCCATCAACAACTTCTTCCAGTCTCTGAAGTAAAAGGTGACTGTATTCGCTTTCTAAAAACTCGTCCCAATCTTCCCCCCATACGACCTTGATTACATTCCATCCCGCGCCTCGAAATGCTCCCTCCAGTTCCTGCATCACCTTTGAATTTCCTCGAACAGGACCATCTAAACGCTGTAGATTGCAGTTAACCACAAAAATTAAATTGTCTAGATTCTCGCGGGCAGCCAGAGTGAGAGCACCCAATGCTTCTGGTTCATCCATTTCACCATCACCAAGAAAAGCATAAACTTTCCTACCTGTATCATTGATGAAGCCCCGATCAATCATGTAATTCATGAACCTTGCCTGGTATATAGCCATAATAGGGCCGAGGCCCATAGAAACTGTAGCAAACTGCCAAAAATCAGGCATCAAATATGGGTGAGGATAGGAAGACAACCCTCCTTCAGTAGATAATTCACGACGAAAATTGTGGAGTTCTTTATCGCTAAGCCGGCCTTCCACATAGGCTCGGGCATAGATTCCTGGAGAAGCGTGTCCTTGAAAGAATATTAAATCTGGACCGTTGGGATGATCCGGGCCATGAAAAAAATGATTAAATGCAACTTCGTATAAAGTTGCAGCAGATGCATAAGTTGAAATATGACCGCCAATACCGGGGGTTTCGGTATTTGCTTTCGTAACCATAGCCATGGCATTCCACCTAACAATGGATTTTATTTTCCTCTCCAGCTCTCGATTACCTGGATAGTCCGGTTGCTGTCCCGGTAAAATAGTATTGACAAAAGGCGTGTTGGTGTTAAAAGGAAGCCTAGCTCCCTTTGACTGTGCAAAATCAATTAATGTTTCTAAAAGGTGTCGTGTCCTTTCGTAGCCGTGTTCTTCCAACGCATCTTCAATAGATTCAATCCATTCCTGAGTTTCCTGCGGATCGGGGTCTTTGTAAGGGCTCATGTTAAATAAAGTATAATTTATGTTATCAATTCAAACTCTAAATTTACAATAATTATAATTCTTATCCATAAGGAGTAGGAACTATTATTATTTCAATTATCACAGCTAATAGTATTCAGGATTCTATACGTCGATTTCCTTCCAATCGCCTTGGTATATTTTCCAAACCATGATCCCTGCAAAGAGCCCCATATAAACAGGGAAGAGAAGCCAAGGTGCTTTAAACCCTATTCCCATAACAACGCCAAAATAATAACTGCCAAAAACAATGACACTCCAGGTTAAACATGAATCGACCAACGCCGGAAAAAGTGTATTCCCAGCACCAGTCAATGCGAACCATAAAACAAAACCAATTGCATCCAGAAACTGTAGCGCACCGATTATCCTTAAACCGAAAATACCCAGCTGAATTATTTCCGAATCGTTTGTAAAAAGAAATAAGTAAAACTGAGGGAAGAAAATAAAACTCAGCCCCATGACACCCATAATATATTCAGCTAACCGAATAGATTCTTTGATGCTTGATTCAGACATCTGAATTTTTTTCTCACCCATGTATTTACTTACTAAGGTAGAGCAGGCTTGTCCAACACCTAAGGCGGGCATGAATGATGCATGCATAATTGTAAAAAGAAGTTGCGTCGTGGCTAATTCAATGAGCCCAATCATACCCATGATCTTATAAAACACCGACCAACCTGCAGCAATAACCGCCTCTTGAAGTCCTTGCGGCAGGGCTAGTTTCAACTGGCGTTTCATCATACTGCTATCTATAGATGGACTAAATACAGAAAAGCGAGTTTTGACCTGCTTGGAAAACAAAAACATAAAATAATGAAGGGTCATCCAAAAAGAAGCTACGAGGGTTGCTATGGCCGCTCCTTTTACTCCCAATGCCGGAAAATATGTCCATTGCCAGAAAAAGGTTAAAAAAGAAAAATCTGGAATTGTTTCTGTAAAAAATAATTTCAGGCCCTTTGTTCCATAAATAAGACCGGCATTTAAATAAATATTAATAATGTTGCTGGTAATTACAACCGACATATGAATTCTTGTTTTTTCAATGCCTGTAAAAAACCCCTGGAATACGAAACTATAAGCAGAGAATAGAAGACTGATAAAAACAATAGATGTGTAATCTGTGGCCAGTGGTGTGGCTCTAGAGTCATCAATAAAAAAGGGAATAATATCTTTAGCCCAGAGCCACCCTGCCAATGATACGGGCAAAGCATAAATGGTGGCCATGATTAAACCATTATGAAATGCCGTACCTGCTTCATGGTCTATCTTTTGCCCTAGGCGTCTGGATGCTACAGTTTGGACAGCAGTGCGAATACCCAGCACAAGGCTCAAAGCACCCCATACAAGCATTGACCCCATGCCGGTTGCTGCAAGCGCTTCAGCACCAAGACGCCCCACCATAGCGACATCGAACATGCTCATGAGAACCCGGCTTAGATTACTCAGTATAACGGGGAAAGCCAGGGTAAGAACTTCCTTGGAAATCTCTTTATCTTGTGGAAAGAGAAATTTGAACATTAAGAAAGTACTTTTATCTCTATATTGCTTTCACTAAGAAATAATTTTGTTTTACTACAAATTGGCGCTGAAGTTAGAACAGATATTGATGTATTCTTCTCAACTTGTTTTATGGTGTTCACTATTTTTAGGATTCGAAGACCATCTTTCATGATAATTCGACTCTTACGATCAATAATAAGAAAAAGACGTCCAAAAGAATTTTCTTGAAGCTGAATTCTGGATGAAAGGTTGTATTTTTTTGGGTCTATATTTTTCATATTGGGATTAAAACAATGCGAAAGTTAAACACCTGATTTAGACATTAAACCAATGAAAATAAATTATTCTAAAGAAGTTAAAGAAGCACAAAATAATGGAGTGCCAGTATTGGCTCTGGAATCTACAATTATTGCTCATGGCATGTCCTACCCTGATAACTATGAATTCGCAAAAAATGCTGAAGCCACTTGCCATAAATATGGTGTAGCTCCTGCAACAATCGCTATAATAAATGGTTCTGTCTTTGTTGGACTCGACGAAAGCCAGCTAGAATCTTTAGCATCAGACACATCTTTTAAAAAAATCTCAAAAAGGGAAATTGGTCTTGCCCTAGCGCAAAATTGGAATGGGGCAACAACGGTATCCGCTACGATGCATATTGCCCACAAAGCCGGAATAAATGTTTTTGCCACAGGGGGAATCGGTGGAGTTCATCACGGTGTCCAATATTCATTTGACGTGTCTCAGGACCTAGTGGCTCTTGCTCAAATACCAATCATTGTTGTATCTGCCGGAGCAAAGGCCATCTTGGATCTCCCTAAAACCGTAGAATTATTAGAGACACTCGGTGTAGTTGTTTTGGGATACGAGACCAATGAGTTTCCTGCATTTTACTCAAGAAGCTCAGGTGTTTATGGGATTCATTCTGTAAACAATACCATTGATATTGCTAACATTTATAATAAAAATAAATCAGGTGGTTTAGCCTGTGGGACACTGGTTGCAAATCCAATTCCAAAGTCTGAAGAAATACCAGGTGGTCAATTAAGTTCTATTATTGAAGCAGCCTATGAAAAAGCATCTAAGCAAAAAATAGACGGAAAAAAATTAACACCCTTTTTATTAAAGGAAATTTCTGAAAGAACCGGAGGAAAAAGCCTTGAAGCAAATAAAGCACTTGCTCTCAATAATGTTAAACTGGGAGCAGAAATTGCTAAAAGTATTGTCTAGCCCTGCCGATTTGTCACTCTTGCAACCTTAGCACAGGCTTTGCATTTAACTTAAAAAAGAGAGAACGAAGATGAATACAATTAAAACTTTTATGCTTAGACACCCTTTGTTGAGCATCGTCCTTATTCTGCCATTTACCCTGATCTTTACGATGGCAATGTTTTCACTGCTTATAGATATTATTCTTCCTGGCCTTTTGGCATTCTGGCTTGCTGGCTGGGTTTATACTGCTATTGTGGGCCAACATTGGCGACGTAATATTAATGAACCTTTTTGGTTTGTAAGGGTTGGATAATTTTTTTATCCCTTATTTATTTTTTAATTCTTCGTACTTTGATAGGGTTGCATTAACAAAGTTGAGCATAAAATTATCATCTTCAATTTGAGCATCCATGGGGACATTATCAAAATGGAGTTTGTTTACGGCATGTTTCAGAATGCTTTGTGTATTGGCTATGTTTTTTCGATTTTCTTTTATTTTTTCTAGCACTCTATCCTGGCCAGCATAAATTTCTTCCAAGGTTTTATCCGAATCAGAACCCTGCAGCCGATCCAGTTTCCTTTGGGTGTATTTCATATTCTCTTGTAAATAGGATACATTGATTAAAGGAGCGATTTTTTCCTTAATATCAAACCTGGTCACATTTAAATATCGACCTTCTCTACCAGTAGAATACACGAATGGACCTTCTGATAATTGTTTCATCATAGGCCTTGTCATATTTGTACTCCCACTGGTGTAAATCAAATCAGCTTCTTTAAAATAGTGGGGCAGCTCTTTATGTGTGCTGCGCGGGGTGTTGATCAGAACAATTACCTGATCTACTTTTTTCCTTAAGTTTGAAATCATAGACTGGCCAGTAGCTATGTAATCATCAACCGTAATACCGGCTCCAGAAGTCTCAACTATATTTACTAATCCAATAATACCTAAGGTTAAACCAGGCTTTTCAATAATGATATAAGGCTCAAACAAAAGTTCATTGGTCTGTGAATCTCTAAGGTTGGCTGATATAAATAAAATATCTGTGGATTTTGAAAGCTCTAAAAGGAAATGTAGACCATTCGTTAATTCATAGTGTCCTACGTTGATGGCATCACATCCGATTCGTTCGTATCCTTCCAGCATCGCAAAGGCACGCAACTCTTCGGAAGCTCGGATTGAGTCATGGATTATTGGTGTGGAAAAAATTAAATCCCCTGCATCTAAGATAATGGGGTTATTCTCTTCTTTGTGCATTTTTTGAATGGTGACATATTTTCTGGACAGACCGCCCAGAGGTTTTTTGGGTCACCCACAGGGATCTAGTTGTCCGTGAACACTCCCCGTCACGACCAGAGTTGCAGTACCCTGTCCAAAAAGAAATAAGAAAGGAAGTAATATTATTGCAGCTTTTATTTGCTTATAATAACCCAAAAATCACACCATTTTCTTCCTTATTTCAACAGCATCATTTTTTGTACAATAGTTTTTTCTCCATTCGTCAGAACAGTAAAATACATGCCAGTTGCTACCGGTTTACCACCTTGATCCAGTCCCTGCCAAACTACTTCATGATGGCCAATGTCTCGCCAGTCGTTGATCAGTTCAGTGATCTCCTGACCCAATATATTTACTACCGTAATACGTACCTTGCTCGGCTTCGGAACACCAAAGCGGATGGTTGTTACAGGATTAAATGGGTTTGGATAGTTTCCATTAAGCGTTAATGCTTCCGGGATCGCAGCCAGTAACTCATTAACGGTAAATGTTACCTGATCAAGCGTCCCTGAAACTAATTTAAACTGGTGAGCATAGCGCTCATTGATATATCCGAGGTTATAAGTCTCTTCTGAAAGCAAATTGACCTTTTTACGCGTGTTCAAATCCACAAGCATAACAGTATAGTCAGCTGGTACCATTTTTTGCACCGACCAAATCAGCTTTACCGGCTCCGTAATGCCGGTTGCATTCAATTCTCCAGCCCATATCTGGACAGACGAACTCATTTCACGAATGTCGGATGTCATCTGCAGTCTCTCTTCACCGGGAATTGTAAAAGACAAAGACAAGTGGTTTCCGGGAGATGTTAATTCAGGATTATCATGCCAGTCTATTTCATTGGTTGCACTTTCCAAGCAGCCTACATAATTATACTTGTCCTGAAAATCTCCGGCACTGGCACTGAGCATGATCTGCCACCCTAATTCATCCGCTGCTCTGGCTAATTGGACACCGCTAGCTGACATTGGACTTATGGTAATGGTCTGATCGCTGGCGGTCCTGTTATAGACCACATAACCATTCCAAGGACTCAACTCAGTTACCACATTGCTCCAAGCTTCACCCGCCAAACCATAAGTCATAGGCCCATAAAACTGCACCTGATCCAGAACAAGGCTAACAGGGAAAGGATAAGGAGAGCCAATAAAGTTCCAGCCAGACTTTAGAGTTAAGCTGGTCCCGGACATGTCTCCAGTTTGTCCTGGTGTCGTTCCCAACAATAAATTATCTTCCACTCGCTGATAGAGCCAGTAGGATTCACCGGCAGTAAAATTGACAGGGTTTGCTTTATAGGATGTGCTTATCAAATCATATTCAAAGATTCGCCAGCTAGTATCCGACTGAGTGCCCAGTTCATCTCCAATCACTTGACCCACACTTGGCTCATCCAGGACTGCCGGAATAGAAATTAAGCGCCATTTTTCTATAGGCAAGCCGGTTGAATAGGCACTGCCTGTGGCAGAGTTTGTTGTCAGGGTGCCTGATATAAATTGAACTTCTACGCCTAATGTATCACTGATGGTCACATAGGCAGATTCGGTAAGATCAGTGGCAACTATATAATAATATAAACCTGTCATAGTTACCGCACTGCCCGGTACGGTTCCACTGTAGTTGCTGCCATTATCTGTCATAGATAGTGATGTATATACATCCGCTCCACCAGGCTTATAGTATAAAGTAGCTGATTCTATGCCTGTATCATCAGCCAAATCCGCTGTGATAATCACTTCTTCTAAAATGCTTGGTGATGAAGGTGATAGGGTGATGCTGTTCATCACAGGGCCCTGCGTATCGGTAAAGCTGTTATCCGATACATCTGAGATAATGGCCCA
>CENY01354550.1_pt1 | contig 19285 bp, 18 predicted proteins | sample 356181 | NCBI WGS metagenome assembly CENY01 (sample SAMEA2619840, study PRJEB7988) | marine metagenome | isolation source: saline water (ENVO:00002010), including
ACTGAAATCAAACTGTCCAAGACGCTGTTCGACATCCTGCAGATCCTGATGCGGGAGTCTCCCGCCATTGTGCCCAGAGCCACCATCGAGCGCGAATGCTGGGGCGACGACCTGCCAGACAGCGACACCTTGCGCAGCCACCTCTACAACCTGCGTCGTGCGGTTGATCGACCCTTCGACGAAGCCCTGATCGAGACGCTGCCTGGGCGCGGGTATCGCATTCGCACCTGAACGCCGTGCACCCAACGACGCTGGTCTGGTTTCGCGACGATCTTCGCATCGCCGACAATCCGGCGCTGTACCACGCCAGCCAGCAGGGCCGGGTGATCGGCGTCTACCTGGTCTCGGAAAACCAGTGGGAGGTACACCATGTAGGCTCACGGCGGCGCTCCTTCGTGCGGGAGAGCCTGTGCGCACTGGGCGAACGTCTCGCCGCGCTCAACATTCCCCTGCTGAGCATCCCCACGCCCATCTTCGATGACGCACCCACAACGCTGCTGAGGGTCGCGGGGCAGCTGGGTGCCCGGCGGCTCGCTTTCAACGAGCAGTTCCCCCTGAACGAACGGCGGCGTGACGCCGCGGTCAAGCAAGCTCTGGAACCAAAGGGAATCGCGGTGGAAGTACATCAGACGGGCACCATTGCGCCCGTGGGCCAGATACTCACGAACGACGGCAACCCCTACAGCGTGTACTCCGCGTTCAAGCGCCGCTGGCTGGATCGAGCCCATAGCGCCTGGTGGACGCCCGTGCCATTGCCCGACAAGCAGGCGGTCGTGGAGCTCCCTCAGTCGCTGCGCCCCAATGCGGTTCACGATCCAGGCGCGAGAATTTCCGGCGAGGTGCAGGCCCAGAGACTTCTCGATGATTTCGTGAAGCGCCGGGCGGCGCAATACGACACTCAGCGCGACATGCCCTCGGCTGACGGTACCAGCCGCCTTTCCGAACACTTGTCTTGCGGCACCCTGTCCGCGCGCCAGTGCCTGGCCGCCGTGCTGCAGAACGATGACAAACCCGTGCGATTAATGGACGGCCGTAGCCCCGGCGCAGACAGCTGGGTGGGAGAGCTGGTGTGGCGCGATTTCTACCGTCACATCGTCGCGCTGATTCCCCGCATCAGCCGCGGGTGCGCCTTCAGACAGGACACCGACAGTCTCGCATGGCGGAACAACGAGGCCGAATTGGCGGCATGGCAGGCGGGGCGCACCGGGTATCCGTTAGTGGATGCGGGCATGCGCCAACTGGAGCGCACCGGTTGGATGCACAATCGATTGCGCATGGTGACGGCCATGTTTCTCACCAAACATCTACTGATGGATTGGCGCCTGGGCGAACAACACTTCATGTCACAGTTGGTAGACGGTGACTTCGCCGCCAACAATGGCGGGTGGCAATGGAGCGCATCCACGGGTACCGATGCGGCGCCCTACTTCCGCATATTCAATCCCATCACCCAGGCGACCCGGTTCGACCCGCAGGCAACGTTCATCAAGCGCTTCGTGCCGGAGCTGGAGGGATTGTCTGCCAAGCAGATCCACGCCAACCCCTCCCGCTACGCCCACGACTACCCCGCACCCATGGTGGACCACCGCATGGCCCGGCAGCGGGCCCTAGACGCCTTCAAACGGCTACGCGGGTGACTTTCACACGCTCTTCACTGCCAGGCCTCTAAAGTTCGACCCCGACGCACCGTAAGGATTACCACATGAGCACGCCCGCACTCGCACTTCCAGACATCGCCCAGCGGCGCCACGCGCAACCCCAGGGGGAACTGGATTGGGTGGGCATGAGCGAGATCCATCAGCCGATTCTGGTACGAAACGGTAACGTGACTGAACGGGCACACGCCAAAGTGCAGATCTATGTGGACTTGGCGGATCCTCTGGCAAAAGGCATCCACATGTCGCGGCTGTACCTACTGCTCGACGAGCACACCGGCAGCCATCCGCTTTCCGCCAGCAGCCTCCAGTCGCTGCTGCAAGCCATGCACCGTTCGCACCTGGACATCAGCGAGCGCGCCTACGTTCAGTTCAAGTTCGACTACCAACTGCGTCAAAACGCATTGCTTTCGGAGAACGCTGGATGGAACGCGTATCCGGTCACCATCACCGGCACTCTGGAAGACGGAGAGTACAACCTGGAACTGGGCGTGAACGTGACTTACTCCAGCACCTGCCCGTGCTCGGCAGCTCTGGCGCGCGCATTGATCCAGGATGCGTTTGCAGACCGTTTCAGTCGCGACGCACCGCTAAATCACACTGAGATCTTGGAATGGCTGGGTACCGAACAAGGTATCGTGGCCACACCGCACAGCCAGCGCAGCGTCGCAATGGTCAAGACGCGACTGACACAAGACGCCGGCGACCTACCCATCACACACCTGATAGAAGCACTGGAAGGTGCCCTGGGCACGCCGGTTCAAACCGCAGTAAAGCGCGAAGACGAACAGGAGTTCGCGTTACGCAACGGCCAGAACTTAATGTTCTGCGAGGATGCCGCGCGCAAGCTGAGAAGCGCGCTGGACGCGCAACAGTGGGTATCGGATTACTGGCTGCGCGTGGAACACCACGAGAGTCTGCACGCCCACAATGCGGTCAGCGTACTCGCCAAAGGGATCGCAGGGGGCTACCGGCCAACCCCCTGATCGGGCTCGAAACTCACTTCCACCATGGTCCCTTCGCCGGGGCTGCTGTGCACGGATATGCCCCAGCCCCAGCGGTGGATCAGGCGCTTCGCAATGGACAGCCCCAGGCCATGCCCGGCCGCAGCGCCGCGACTTTCGTCTGCCCGATAAAATGGTTCAAAGGCGTTCTCGAGCTGATCGCCCGACATACCCACACCCGAGTCCTGCACGCGTACGGAGGTACCGGAAACCACCACATCCACACGCCCCCCCGACGTGTAGTTGATTGCATTGCGAATGAGATTGCCCACCACGATCTCCACCACCTTCTCTGGCACCTTGAGCTTCAGTTCGGAGCTCTCGTGCAGCGCCAGGGTATTTCCCGCTTTCTCAGCGGTGGGCTGCAGCAAGTCGAGTTGGCCAGCGATCACGTCATTGACACGCACGGCGCGCTCGGGAGGCGCGATCTCTTCTTCGCGCGCGAGCATGAGAAGGGTCTCCAGCAGAGACTCCATATCCTCCACCGTGCGGCGCATGCGGCGAATGGCGCGTAGCTCGTAGGCCGGCCTCTCCTGCTCCTGTTCGAGCAAATCCAGGCTCCCCTTGAACACCGCTACCGGCGTGCGCAGCTCGTGCCCCGCATCCCGAGTGAACACCCGCTCTCGCTCGATGAACGCGTTGAGCCGGGCGGTAAACTGCTCCATGGCTTCGATCATACTCATGACCTCCGCATCCGCGTTAAGCTTCAGCGTGCCAAGATCAAGCGCTATGTCCCGCTCGCCTTCGAAATCGAAGGCCTCCAGATAGTTGCCCAATCGCACCACGGGTGAAATGGCACGCTGGGAGAGACGGTAGGTGACGAACGACATGCCGTAGATGAGCAGGAGCACCAGCGACAGCGGCACGATGCCAAAAAAGAAGGCCAGATCGGAGACCTGCTCGTACTGAAACACCATAAACAGGCGGTCGCCGTTTCGTTCCGATACGTGCAGCAGCGCCTGTTGGTCACCCGCATCCAGCTGAGTGAACCCAATGGGTTCCAAGTCTCGGTATACAGCCGGAACGCCGGAAAGATCCCCATTCGCGGCCATAAAACCCTGGAGGTTGTAGACATCGGGAATCGGGTGGCCGGCGTCGTTCTCGTACTGCTCCCAGAAATACTTAGCCTCGTCGTTGAGCGCCTGGCGCATAACCACGCCGAAGATGATGTTGTATGCAGCGACTATTCCACCCAGCGTGATCACGCTGATGATGGTTACTTGTATGGCGAACGCACGACCCAGCTTCGCCCGAATGCCCTTTCGTTTCACCAAGGCAGCTTTACTATTCTCTTTTGCCAAACCGATAGTGACACACAAGCCACTCCTGGCCGCGACGAAACCCAAACAATTCCTCGCAGGCCATGAAGAACATGCGCCACCGCTGCACCCAGACCGGACCTTGCTCAGCACCGTGCACAGCTGAGAACACGTCGGCCACAGCCTGGGCGTTGCGATCCATGTTTTCCAGCCACGCACGCGCCGTCCGGGAGTAGTGAACCCCCGACATTTGCCAGCGGGACTCTACGCGCAGGTCGTCCTGAAAGTGCAGCAGCGTATCCGCCGCAGGCATCAGGCCACTGGTAAAGAAATAGCGTCCCATCCAGTTGCCGTCGCCGTCGGATTCAAACGGATACAAGAGGTTCCTGTGGCAGAAGATGTGTACGAAAAGCTTGCCATCCGGATTCAGCCAGCGTTCGATGCGATTCATGAGTAAGGCATAGTTTCGCATGTGCTCGAACATCTCGATGGACACCACTCTATCGAAGCCGCCAGCCAAGTCGAGGGTGTTGACGTCACCGGTAACCACCTGCACGTTGGTCAGCCCGCGTAAATCCGCCTGCCGGAGGATGTGCTCACGCTGCCCGGCCGAATTGCTCACCGCGGTGATTTTGGCATTGGGGTAATGCTCAGCCGCCCAGAGAGTAAACGAGCCCCATCCGCAGCCAAGATCCAATATGGCTTGACCATCGGCCAGATTGGCACGCTCCGCGTAAAGCTCAAGCATCGCTTCCTCTGCCTGGTCGAGACTGCGTGCGCCCATCCCCCAGAAAGCGGAGCTATATTTCAGGCGGGCGCCCAGCGCGAGCTCGAAGAACTCGGCAGGCACCTCGTAGTGCTGCTCGTTGGCCAGGTCAGTATCCAGGGCGATACGGCTGGATCTGAGTTCCTCCAGCAATGCGCTGTAACGGGCACCCTGATGCTGCACGTCGTTTCTCGATTCTTCGCGCAAGCGCTGGCCACACAACCAGCGTATGCCCAAACGCACCAGCGTGTCCGGCAGCCGGCCGCGTTCTGCCAGGTCGATCATCAACGTCACTGCTGTCTCCTCATGTCTTCAACTCGACAGGCACGGGGCTCAGCACTTCCAAGCGCGCGAAACCCCAGCAGAACACAACAAACCAAGCGGCCGCCACCACCGCCAGGAGAGCAGGTTGCGGAACCGATACCGCGCCAAAGGATTCGCCCACTAGATAGCACCAGGGCGCGGAACACGCCGCCAGAACGCCACCAAGGACCGGCCGCGACTTGAACGACGCAAGACTGTGATTCACGCTCAAGCCCACGCCGATCCACAACATAACTATCCACGCGGGGGCAATCAGAGCACCCGGATAGTCAAGAATGCCCAGGTATATCCAAGCCGTATCAAGCGCAAAACCGCACAAAGCCGCCGTGCCGGCGACGAGCAGGTCGCCCTTCAGCACGCCGGCCCGCACCGAGAACCCTAGCATCAGGCACAATCCGGCAAGTCCCCACAGAACGCCGCCCACTACGCAAGCGAACCAGGTGAGCTGGAACAACCCGATATTCAGCAGCGCGGCGTACTTCACGGGCCCTTATCCGTCGAGCCGGCCCCCATCGCGGCGCGCCAGGGCCGCCCGCGGTAGCCGGGCTTGGCAAACACGACCTGAACGTCGCTAATGGCGCGCTCCCGGAACCCGCCCTCGCAATAGGCTAGATAGAAGCGCCAGGTTCGAAGTAGCGTATCGTCCAATCCCAGCTCGATGATCCGGTCCTGATTTGCTTCGAGTCGCTCGCTCCAAGCGGCCAGGGTCCACGCATAATCCAACCCGATGTCTTCCAGATTCACCAACACCGCATCGGTATGCTTGGCGGCGGCGGAAACCAGTACCGACACGCAGGGAATGAAGCTGCCCGGAAAGATGTGCTTCTTGATGAAATCCACCGAATTGAGTGCCCGCCGATAGCGCCGGTCCTCGATGGTGATCGCCTGCAGCACGATCAGGCCGTCATCGCGCACGAGATCATTCAAGGTAGAAAAATAGACAGGCAGGTACTCGTGGCCAACCGCCTCCACCATCTCCACGGACACCACCTTGTCGAAGCGTCCTTCAAGATTCCGGTAGTCTTCAAGCAGCACCTCTACCCTGTCCTGCAACCCGGCTTCGATCACGCGCTGCGTGGCGAACCTATGCTGGGCCGGCGAGATTGTCGTCGTGGTAACGCGACACCCGAAGTTGCGCGCGGCATGAACCGCCAGACCGCCCCAACCGGTACCGATCTCCAACAGGTGATCTTCCGGCCCCAGTTCCAGCTTCTGGCAAAGACGATCAAGCTTAGCCGTGCTCGCCGCTTCAAGCGCCTGCCCTTCGCTCTCAAAAACGGCAGACGAGTACATCATCTTGCTGTCGAGAAAACTGGCAAAGAACTCGTTGCTCAGATCGTAGTGGGCCATGATGTTACGCTTGCTGCCGCTCACCGAATTGCGCCGCCAGAGGTGACCGAGCCAGTCTCTGAGCTGGCTGGAGCCCGTGCGCGCTCCATCCAGACCCCCAAGCGCACCCGCGTTCAAAGAAAATATGCGCACCAGCGCCACTAGGTCATCGCAATCCCACATCCCGGCCACGTAGGCCTCTCCAGCGCCCACACTGCCTCCAAGAGCCACTTTTCTGAAGAAAGTCGGGTCGTTAACAACCAACCGGGCCACTGGCGATCCGCTGCCAAAGTTCAGCGTCTCTTCACCGTGGGTGAGCGCTACGCAACCACGTTCGAGCTTCTGCAGCTGCCGCAGCACGAGACGCTTCCAGATATCGAATCCGGCGCGAGTTGTTTTCGTTCCCGCGTCGGTGTGCAGCTCCATGTTGGCGGTCATGTTGTAGTGACCTCCTCTGTCGTTTGGGGGTGCGGGTAAAAGCGAGCTCGCTTCATCCACAGGCGCGCTGCCTGCCAGTAGATCCTGGCGAGGGTGCGAACATTCTGCATCGGGTAGCGCAGCAAAAAGCGCCGCAGGTTCCGCTGGGTTAGCGGTTCGGCATCCAGATACATACCGGCAAAGAAACACTCAAGCCCTTCCCGATGCAGATGCATGGCAATCTCGATGCGGTCTTCGTCCACTCTGAAGCGCCAGCAGTATTCCAAGTCCATGGGAAAGAACGGCGAGACATGAAACCGCTTGGGAAAGCTGAACTCCAGACCGCCCGGCGAGCGCCGCGCGTTCAGGTCGCGGGCATCCAGAACATATGAGTATTTTTCGTCCCAGGGCGTGTTGTTGATTTCCGCAACAATGAAGTCCAACCCCGATGCGCCCATACAGAAATAAAAGCAGACCGGATTGAAGTACCAGCCCAGCATACGCGGCTGCGCCAATACGAACGCCCGGCCGCACGGCGGGTAGCCCTCTGAGGCAAGCTTCTGATTGATGCGCTCCAAAGGGTGATCGCCGTAGCCCATCCACTCCGAAGGGCCAAATCGCAAGGCTCGTCGGCGCGCACTGGTGGACAGCCAGCGATTTTCGATTTCGCACGCCACGTCAACGCACAACATACCCACCGGATAGCGGAATTCGTGAGACGGCTCCGATCTGCGATGAATCACGCGGCCGTGATAAATCTGATTACGCAGCATCGGCCCACCTGCGTACCAGGGCGTCTACAGCAGAGGTAGCGCTGGCGAACCCATCCTCATGAAATCCCCAGCCCCAGTAGGCACCGCAGTAGTACGTATTGCGCACGCCATTGATTTCCGCACGACGTCGCTGAGCGGCCAGCGCGGCAGTCGTAAATACGGGATGCGCGTAACGGCGTTCGCTCCAGACGTCGCGCAACGGCTCGTGAGGATTCAAAGTCACGAAGAAGTTCTGATCTCCCGCAATGCCCTGCAGCAGGTTCATCCAGTAGGTGACCTGACACACCTCGGCGCCACGGTCGGCAACCAGCGCGTTCCAGCTGGACCATGCCGCTCGTCGCCGCGGCATGACGCGCTCGTCGGAATGCACCACCACCCGGTTGTGCTGGTAGTCGATGGCGCCCAGGATCTCATTCTCCTGCCGGGACGGGTCTGACAGCAGAGCAAGCGCCTGATCGCTGTGACATGCCATAACCACGGCGTCGAACCGGTGCACGCCGCTGCGTGAGGTGATCTCCACACCCGCGCTGCCGCGGCGCACCGCGGTCACCGGATCCGCGGTCCATATACTGCCGCCGAAGCATCCGCTGAAGGCATGCAGGTACTGTGCGGAGCCGCCCGTGACAACACGCCACTGCGGACGCCCGCTCAGCTGCAGCATGCGGTGCTGCTCCATGAACGCAATCACATGGGCTGCACTGATCCGGTCTACTTCCTGCGCGGGGAGCGACCACAGGGCGCCACACATGGGGACCAGATGATCCGTGACGAAGCCCTCGCCGTAGCCTTCCCTACGCAATAGCTGGGCCAGAGTGAGCTCGTCATCGGTCCCGTACTGGGCCGCGCGGCGATAAAAGCGCCGCAGGTCACGCAGCATTTGAAGGAATCGAATGGAAGTCAGGTTGCCGCGCTGGCAGAAAACGGCGTTGGCACTGCGGGTTCCGTATTCCAAACCGGTTTCGAGATTTCGCACACCGAATGACATCTCCGTAGGATGCGTGGCGACCCCCAGGTCATCCAGCCAGGCGGCGAAGCCCGGGTAGTTGTGACGATTAAACACGATGAAGCCGGAATCCACCGCCTGGGTGCGACCGCGGCTGAAAATGGAGTGGGTGTCGGTGTGTCCGCCGATCCTGGCGTCTGCCTCGAACAGCACCACCTCTTCCACCTGGCCGTCGAGCTGGTGCGCGGCCACCACTCCGGCAATGCCCGATCCGACTACCGCCACCCTCATTGGCGTCCCTCCGCCAGCACAGCGGGCGGGACGCCTCGGAGCTTCCAGATCAGCCCACAGGCGGCAAGCAACCTGAGCAGGTAGTAAGTGATATCGATCTGCCACCAGTAAAATCCCTGACGGGCAGAGCCGGCACAACGGTGATGGTTGTTATGCCAGCCTTCCCCCAGGGTCAGCAGGGCAATGAACAAATTGTTGCGACTTTGGTCCGGCGTGGCAAAGGGACGCGTTCCCATGCGGTGCGCGAGTGAATTCACCAGCAGGGTGGCGTGCAGCAGCACCACGGTGGACACCACATACCCCCACACGAGCAGCTGCGCACCAGTGGTATTCAGACCAGGCGCCAAGGCTTCCAGCACGGCACCCAGGCCGTACAGTCCGGCCGCATACGCAACGGGCACCACCAGGTCAAAGCGGTCCAACCAAACCAGTTCGGGAAAGCGCGCCCAATCACGGACCCGCTCACGGTCGGCGTGAAAATGCTCTCCGGACAGAAACCACCCTATGTGGGACCACAGCACCCCATCCGCCGGCCTGTGTGGGTCCCCCTCGCCATCAGCGTGACGGTGGTGGGACCGGTGGTGGGCCGCCCACCACAAGGGGCCACGCTGTGTCGCCGCGGCGCCTATGAGCGCGAAAACGAACTGCACGCCACGGCTGGTACGAAATGCTCGGTGCGAGAAGTACCGGTGGTAGAACGCGGTAATCGCGAACATACGCAACAGGTAGGACGCCACGGCCACCACAACAGCCACGGGGCTCACGCCTACGAAGAGGACGGCCAAACAGGCCACGTGCAAGCCGATCAATGGAATGACTCGTACCCAATCCGTGCGCCGCCCGGCACGAGTGCCGCCACGGGTGGTATCAAACCAGCTGACCAGCGCTGCGAACATCTTAATTAGGCACCGAAAACGTAGCTGCCGCGCAGTATTGGGGGTACGGCGTGAAAATCGCGTCAAACCTTCTCTCACGCACCTTTCACACCCGCCCGTTTAGTGTGGGGGCATGTTGAGGGCGCGTTCTATTGTTGTTTTGGTAGCGGTACTGATCGCTGGGGTAGCTTTCACCGCCCACATGGCGTCGAGCCCGCTAGCCACAGCAGTATCCTACCCCGAAGCGTTAGCGCGCTACCATGGCTCACCGGTGGACCCGAAGCGTCTTCGGGCTTTCGTAGATCAGTTCGCTACCCTAGTAGCACTCAGCCAAAGCGAGCGCGAAGCCCTTTATGCTGAGCGACTATATTTCAGCGACGCGCTGCTCACCACTGAGAGCCGCGCGGCGCTGTTGGACCATCTCGACACGGTTCACGCAAATTCCAGCGACACGCAGCTCACCGTGCTGCGCGAGGTGGTTTCCGGGCCCGACGTTTACCTGGTGTGGTCCATGACCGCGACTTTCACCCCCGTATACCAATCCGTTTCCAGCGAGAGCGTTGGGATCACGCACCTGAGATTCAATGCGGCCGGCCAGGTGGTGCTTCAGCACGACTTCTGGGACACGGCAAATGGTTTCTACCAGCACATTCCCGTCCTCGGCGCGTTCGTCAGGGCGATTGGCAAGAGGTTCGATTATGACCAGTGAATCCCTGCACGGTGCGTTGCGCACCTCGGCAACCCTGATGGTCCTGCTGGCGATGCTGCTAGCAAACCCGAGCTTCTCAGAGCTACAGGGTCCCGAACCGAAGGCTCTCCTACATCACCAGCATCTGAGCTTCGACGTCTACTTCAACGACAGGCGGGTGGGTGAGCATGTCTTCGACCTGGCGCATGATCAGGATGGTCAAACGCGGGTGCGTTCCATGGCCAGTTTCACCGCACGACTGCTGTTGGTACCCGTCTATCGCTACCAGCACCAGGCCAGCGAGAGCTGGCAGGCCGGCTGCCTGCAGGCGCTGACCGCTGTAACTGACGACAATGGTACTCAGTTCGAAGTGAGCATGCAGCGCAAAGCCGATCAGTTGGTGATTTCCCAATCTGCTCCGGACGTGCTGACCACTCAGATCGCCGCGCCCTGCCCCGCCACCTACGCTTACTGGGACCTTGCATTGCTGCGCCGCGCGCAGCTGATCAACGCCCAGACGGGCAGCGTGGATGACTCAAAGCTGATTGAGCGCGGCATAGAGTCGCTGGATGGGGTACCGGCACGCCGTTTCACGCTGGAAAGCCAGGAAGGCAGCATCGAGCTGTGGTACCGCGCCTCCGACCTGCAGTGGATTGGTCTACGAAGCGCGCAAAATGGTGGTACGCTCTCCTACCGGCCGGCGAGCTGACCCCAAACATGAACCCCCTGCTTGTTCAGAACCTGGCAACCATGGCGGCGAGCCTCCTCGTTGCGGCCATGGTCGCTTGGGCAGCCGGGACAAGCGGCGGGGCCGCAGCCGGCGTGCCGGCAGTGCTGCTATGCGCCGCCGTCGCCTTCGTCGTGCAGTGGGTCGCTTTCATACCTGCCTATCGTTACCAGACCGAGCACTACTACGATCTGGTTGGCAGCCTCACACACATCACGACGGTGCTGATCGCGCTGTGGCTCAGTACCACCCTGGACGCCCGGTCCTGGGTGCTTGCCCTGCTCATCTGGTTATGGGCCGGGCGACTGGGCACGTTCCTCTTTCACCGCGTGCAGCAAGCGGGTTCCGACCGCCGCTTCAGCACAGTGATGCCGGTATTCACACGATTTCTGACGTACTGGACCACACAGGGCCTTTGGGTGTTCTTGACTCAGGTCGCCGCCCTCACCGCAATTACCAATACGGCCCGTGCCCCGTTGGGGTGGGTAGAATATGCTGGAATCGCGCTCTGGGCCCTGGGGTTTTGCATAGAGGTGACGGCGGATCGCCAGAAACGCACGTTCCGCCGTAATCCCGACAACGCGCAGCGATTCATCACCACCGGTCTGTGGTCATGGTGTCAGCACCCGAACTACTTTGGCGAGATCATGCTGTGGACTGGCATTGCATTGATCGCCGCACCCGTATTGGCCGGTTGGCAGTGGGTAGCCATGGTATCGCCGCTATTCGTGTTCCTGCTGCTCACCAGGGTCAGCGGCATTCCCATGCTGCAGGCCAGTGCGCGCGAACGATGGGGCGCCGACCCGGAGTATCGAGCCTACGTGCAGCGCACGCCGCTGCTGCTACCTAAGCCAACCAGGCCGGCCTAACGGTCTTCGAATTCGTAAGTCACCGCTCTGGCGGCACGCAGCGCTTTCTCGCGCGCCTGGGATACGTCGTCGCCCAGCGCCAGCGCCACGCCCATGCGTCGCTCGCCCTCCACCTGGGGCTTGCCAAACAAGCGTAACGCCGTGTCCGGCTCGGCCAATGCACTCTCCAGGCCGGTATAGCGAACCGCACTGGAAGTGCCTTCCACAAGAACCACCGCAGATGCCGCAGGGCCATGCTGTCGAATAACCGGAATGGGCAAACCAAGAATCGCGCGCGCATGCAATGCGAACTCAGACAGATCCTGGCTGATGAGCGTGACCATTCCGGTGTCGTGAGGCCTTGGGCTCACCTCGCTGAATATGACGTCGTCTCCCTTGATGAACAGTTCCACACCGAACAACCCGAATCCACCGAGTTCTCCGGTAACGGTGGCGGCAATTCGTTGGCTTTCCGTTAGCGCGGCATCGCTCATGGGCTGAGGCTGCCAAGACTCCTGATAGTCGCCGCCAACCTGCCGGTGGCCGATGGGATCGCAAAAAGCGGTGCCTCCGGCGTGGCGCACCGTGAGCAAAGTAATCTCGTAGTCGAAATCCACGAAACCTTCCACGATGACCTTGTCTGCACCACCGCGCGCACCTGACTGTGCGTAGTCCCAGGAAGTGCCAGCGTCTTGCGGCGAGCTAACGGTGGATTGACCCTTACCCGAAGAACTCATGACAGGCTTGACCACGCAGGGGCAGCCGATCTCCGCCACGGCAGCATCGTACTCGCCGCGCGTGGCAGCGAACCGATAGGGCGAGGTCTTGATCCCCAGCGTCTCTGCCGCCAGCTTGCGTATACCTTCCCGATCCATCGTGAGACGAGCTGCCCTCGCGGTAGGGATAACCTTCTGGCCCCGGTCCTCCAAATCAACCAGTGTCGACGTGGCGATGGCCTCGATCTCGGGTACCACCAGGTCTGGCTGCTCCTCACGAATGAGGGCTTCCAGCGCGTCGGAATCCAGCATGTTGATGACGTGACTGCGGTGCGCCACCTGCATGCCAGGCGCATTCGGGTAGCGATCCACGGCAACCACCTCCACGCCCAGACGCTGCAGTTCAATCGCCACTTCCTTACCCAGCTCTCCCGCGCCCAGCAACATGACGCGCGTTGCATTGCTTGCCAGCGGCGTTCCAATAGCTGTCATAGCTTCAGCTCCCCCTTCCCTGCGGATGAAATTTGTCCCGATACCAGGCGGCACGAGCAACGTATCCCTGCGTGCTACTTCGCATGCCAGCCAGGTTGGCCTCGCTCACCTCGCGGACCACCTTGCCGGGTGAGCCAAGCACCATGGAGTTGTCGGGAATCTGCGTACCTTCCGTGACCAGGCTGTTAGCGCCAATCAGACAGTTCTTACCGATCTTGGCCCCGCTCAATACCACCGCGCTGATGCCGATCAGGGTATGGTCGCCAACCTCGCACCCGTGCAGCATGGCCTGGTGTCCCACGGTAACGTGCTCGCCGATGGTGAGTGGAAACCCTTCATCCGTGTGCAGCACGCAACAGTCCTGGATATTGCTGAAGGCTCCCACGGTGATCGGCTCCACGTCGCCGCGAATCACCGCGTTGAACCACACACTCACGTTGTGCCCCAGCACTACACTGCCGGCCACCTGGGCGCCTGGCGCCAGAAAATAGTCGCCCTGGGTTTCCACCCGACGATCATCCAACTGATAGAACATGCCGCAACCAAAAATGCGCAATTAAACGTCCATTCTGAGGGTTTACCCTACGCACGAGCAAGCGCACAATGGCGGCGGACACGAGTGTTAGACCCTAACAATTCGATTACACAAGAGACCGAAGATATTCGGCATAGTGCAATCGGACACGAAAAAACATAAAAACTAATAACTTGCGTTTTACCGAACGCGAGTAGGGTCAAAAATGAAAACCCGACTACCAGCTTTTGATGTACTGGTGGACATGGCCCGCAACGACCCGGAAGGACTCGAAACGTTGCGCCGTTCGTTAACGGACGCCGTCATATCTGGCGCCGCTAGCGACGTCACCAGACGTCGGCTCGAAGGACTGCAGTTCCAAGTGGACATGGAGCGTGCCCGCGCGCCCTCGCCGCTGGCAGCAACCCTTCGCATTTCCGAAATGATGTGCCGCTCCCTGGCCGATCTGCACCGCTCCATGGTGGCGCCGGAGACTCTGGATGTAGACCAACCTGCCGCTAATGACATGTCTGGTGGCAACGTCGTCAGCTTTCAGCGCAGCTAGGCCAATAGAGATCCCCATAGGCGGGGTATAATCCCGAGATGAAATTCTGCAGCAATTGCGGCACCGCACTGTCGCGGAGAATACCTCAGGGAGATAACCGCGAGCGCTTTGTTTGCGACCAGTGCGACACTATTCACTATCAGAATCCCCGTGTGATTACCGGGTGTCTGGTCACCTGGGAAGATCGCGTACTGCTGTGCAAGCGAGCCATCGACCCCCGCTCGGGACTATGGACGTTACCAGCAGGATTTCTCGAAAACGGCGAGACCACGCAGCAGGGCGCCGTCCGCGAAACCTGGGAAGAAGCGCGTGCGCGGGTGAACGCGGGCGACCTATACACCGTGTTCAACTTGCCACACATCTCTCAGATCTACATGTTTTACCGGGCGGAACTACTCGACGGCAGCTTCGCCGCAGGGCATGAAACCACCGAGGCCGCCTTGTTCAGCGAAGCAGACATTCCCTGGGATGAGCTGGCATTTCCCGTCATCGAGAAGACGCTCGAGCTGTTCTTCCGCGACCGCCCCCGGGACCAGTTTCCGGTACACACCCACGACATCATCATCAAGCGCCGCTAGCGGCCTCAGCCCAACGCAAACCGCCCGTTTCGAAACAAGCGCATCCACGGACCGTCTTCGCGCCACGCCTCGTCCCGCCAGGCATTCTGATACGCGCGGAACACACGTTCTGGATGCGGCATCATGATGAGCACGCGACCATCGGCGGCAGTGAGACCGGCCAACCCATTGGTCGCGCCGTTGGGATTGGCGGGATAACGCTGCGTGGCCGCGTGATTGGAATCCACATATTGCATACACACCTGACCGCGCAGCTGATCGAATCCGCGTTGAGCATCGCCGGCAAATTCTGCCCTGCCCTCCCCGTGAGCCACGGCGATTGGCAGAACGCTGCCGGACATCTCGGTCAGCCACGGCGAGGCGTTGTCGTTTATGCGCACGAGTACCGTCCGACCTTCAAACTGCTCCGACCGGTTACGCACGAAGCGCGGCCAATTGTCGGCACCCGGAATGATGTCCTTGAGCTGAGAGAGCATCTGACACCCGTTGCACACGCCCAGCGCCAACCCATCACCCGCAAAAAACTCGGCGAACGCCTCTCGAACGGGTTCGTGGTAAAGCACGCTCTTAGCCCAACCGCCACCCCCGCCCAGCACATCTCCATAGGAAAAGCCGCCGCACGCCACCAACGCCGGAAAGTCCTCGAGCCGCTTGCGCCCGGAAAGCAGGTCGCTCATATGCACGTCTACCGGGTCGAACCCCGCGCGCTCGAATGCCGCCGCCATCTCCACCTGACCGTTCACCCCCTGCTCGCGCAAGACCGCGATCCTGGGGCGATGTCCAATGGAGAATACTCCTGAAATGTCTTCGTCCGGATCGAAACCGACCTTGGCATTCAGACCTACATCGTCTTCGGCAATGGCGGCGAATTCCTCGTCTGCGCAATCCGGATCGTCGCGCAGGCGCTGCATCTGATAGCTCGTTTCGCTCCAGCACTGTTGAAGGCGCACACGGTCCGACTGATAGAGCACTTCGCCGTGCTGCCGGATCGTGATATCACCCGCCGTGTTTGGCGCGCCAACATCCAGACAACGCAACGAGGGAAACGTGTTGACTACCGTTTCTACCTCAGACTCGTGAACCTGAACGATGCAGCCCAACTCTTCAGCAAACAAAGCTGCCAGCACATCGGGCTCGGACACTTCCAGATCCAGGCCGCAGCGGCCGGCAAACGCCATCTCTGCCGCACAGGCGAACATGCCGCCGTCGGAACGGTCGTGGTAAGCCTTCAAAATGCCCGCTTCCGACAACGCCTGCACGCCGTTGAAAAACTCGACGAACAACGCCGGCGCATCAAGGTCGGGCGCTCGGTCACCCAGCTGGCCGTAGCACTGAGCCAGCGCGCTGCCGCCCAGCCGGTTCCTGCCATTGCCTAGATCCACCAGCAGCAGACGCGTATCCGTCTCGCGCTGTAACTGCGGCGTGAGGGTTCCGCGCACGTCGGGCGACGGTGCGAAGGCGGAGACGATCAACGTCATCGGCGAAACCACCTCGTGATCCTCCCAGCGCGTGCGCATAGACAAGCTGTCCTTGCCTACCGGCACCGCAATGCCCAACGCCGGGCAAAGCTCCATACCCGCAACGCGCACCGCATCAAAGAGCGCTTGGTCTTCCGCGCTGTCCCCGCAGGCTGCCATCCAGTTGGCGGACAGCACCACACGGCGCAGCTGCGGGACAGGCGCGCTGCACAGGTTGCTCAGCGCCTCGCAGATCGCCATGCGCGCGGAAGCCGCGGGGTCGATGAGGGCCAGGGGTGAACGCTCTCCCATGGCAAACGCCTCACCCTCGTAGCCCCGATAGCCCGAAAAAGTGACGGCGGCGTCCGCAACCGGCACCTGCCAGGGCCCCACCATCTGCTCCCGCGCTACCAGCCCGGTGATGCTGCGGTCGCCAATGGTGATCAGAAAGTGTTTGCTGGCGACGGCAGGAAAACGTAGCACGCGCTCGACGGCTTCACCCAGTGCGATCGCCGCCGTGGTTAGCTCGCTCGCCGGTGGCGCCTGGCGCTCGAAGCTTCGGTGCATCTTGGGCGGCTTGCCGAACAGCACCGACAGCGGCAGATCCACGGGTGTGTTGCCGAACTCGCTGTCCGCCACCTTCAGCCGCTCCACCTGCGTTGCTTCCCCAACCACGGCATAGGGGCAACGCTCCCGTGTGCAGATGGCTTCGAACTGCTCCAGCGCAACAGCACCCACCGCCAGCACGTAGCGCTCCTGGGCTTCGTTGCACCAGATCTCCAGCGGCGTCATGCCTGGGTCTGCGTTTGGCACGCTGCGTAACGCGAAGCTACCACCACGCCCGGCATCCTTCACCAGCTCCGGCAGAGCGTTGGACAAACCACCAGCACCCACATCGTGGATCAACAGGATGGGGTTGTCCTCACCCAAGGCGCAGCAGCGATCGATCACCTCCTGACAGCGCCGTTCCATCTCTGCGTTGTCACGCTGCACCGATGCGAAGTCCAGGTCGGAACGGCTCTCGCCCGAACCCATGCTGGAGGCCGCACCACCCCCCAGGCCGATGAGCATGGCCGGCCCACCCAGCACCACCAGTTTGGCCCCCTGCGGAAACTCCTGCGCGTGAATGTGCTCTGCTCGCACCGCGCCCACACCGCCCGCGATCATCACCGGCTTGTGATAGCCGCGCACTTCGCCCGGAGTTCGCCCCGCCTGCTCGAAGGTCCGAAAATACCCGGCCAGTGCGGGCCTGCCATATTCGTTGTTAAAACCCGCCGCACCGATAGGCCCATCCAACATGATATCCAGCGCGCTCACCATGTGAGCCGGTTTGCCGGTACCGATCTCCCACGGCTGGGAATATCCGGGAATGTTCAGATGCGAGGTGGTGAATCCGGTTAAGCCCGCTTTAGGTTTGGATCCCCGCCCCACCGCGCCTTCATCGCGAATCTCCCCACCGGAGCCGGTGGCGGCGCCCGGGAATGGCGCGATGGCCGTGGGATGATTATGTGTCTCCACCTTCATGAGGATGTGCACCGGCGCATCTTCGTAGCGGTAACCATCGTCTTTCGGCGACAGACCGAAGCGGGAGATGCTTGGCCCCTCGATCACCGCCGCATTGTCGGAATAGGCGCTCAAGATGCCTTCGCCGTTAATCTGGCGGTACGTGTTGCGAATCATCTCAAACAGCGACAGATCCTGGCTTTCGCCGTCCACCTCCCAGGAGGCGTTGAAAATCTTGTGACGGCAGTGCTCAGAGTTCGCCTGGGCGAACATCATCAGCTCCACATCCGTCGGGTCGCGCTCCAGGTCGCGATACGCGGTACAGAGGTAGTCAACCTCATCCGGAGACAGCGCCAAGCCGAGTGATTCGTTGGCACGGGCCAGCGCCTCGGGCCCGTCGCTCGCCAGCGCTACCGTTGCCATGGGCGCCGGCGGCAACGCTTCAAATACGGATCCAAGGTCGGCGTCGCTCACGGCACGTTCGGTCATTCGGTCGAACAGAGCAGCAGCCAGCTCCGGGCTGTGATCTCCGGGATCAGCAAACCAGCGCACGCCACGTTCCACGCGCTGAACTGCCGACAGACCGCATATGTGAAAAATGTCCGTGGCCTTGCTGGACCAGGGCGAAATGGTGCCCGCGCGAGGGACGACGGTGGCAAGCAACGACCCCGATTGCTCCGGCAGATCGGTTTCCGGACCATACCTCAACAGCGCTTCGCCGCGCGCCAGCGCATCGGGCTCAAGTTTCCCATCGACCCACAAAAGATGAACGAAGCGAGCGAAGATGGGCGCTTTCAGACCGAGCTGACGCTTGAGCTTGTGCAGGCGGAACCCGGATCGCGCAGCGGGCCCTTCCAGCACCAACAGGTTACTCATCTAATCTCTCGTCCTCCACGCTCAACTTGCGTTCCCCTGCGCAGCGCGAAGAAGTCCCGCATGATCTGCGCGCATTGGGCTTCGAGCACGCCGCTCACCACCTGAACCCGGTGGTTGAGGGCCGCATTGTCCAGTACCCGCGCGGTGCTTACCAACGCACCGGACTTTGGTTCCGGCGCGCCGTATACCAGCGTATCAATTCGTGCATGCACCGCCGCTCCGGCACACATGGTGCAGGGCTCCAGCGTGACGTAAAGGCTGGCACCCGGCAGTCGGTAGTTGCCCAGTCTCGCCGCGGCGTCACGCAGTGCCACGATCTCCGCGTGAGCCACGGGGTCGTTCGAAACGATGCACGCATTCGCGCCCTCGCCCACGATTTCCCCGTCGACCACCACCACGGCGCCCACCGGGACTTCGCCCGCATCGGCGGCCTGGCCGGCGCAACGCAGCGCGTGAACCATCCAGCCTTCGTGCACGCCCTTATCGTCCACGCCCACTCTCACTCATCAACAACAACATCGTTATAACACATTGTTTTTACGAACTTTTTACTGGTGTGTTTGCTGTGTATATGCCACGTTCCCTGTATCGGAAAAAGGTTCAGAACAAACCCTCACTCCCACTCGATGGTAGCGGGGGGCTTGCTCGAAACGTCGTATACCACCCGCGAAATGTCTGGGATCTC
>CENY01170342.1_pt1 | contig 19121 bp, 17 predicted proteins | sample 356181 | NCBI WGS metagenome assembly CENY01 (sample SAMEA2619840, study PRJEB7988) | marine metagenome | isolation source: saline water (ENVO:00002010), including
AGCACCAACCCGCTGATCCGGATTCTCGGACCCGACACGGCCAATGCCCGTTGGTATCTCATCGACCTGATGGTGGCGGAAGGCGTAGAAAATCCAGTGGGGCTCCTGGGCATCTACGACGACGCTTATCGAAAGGTGGATGGCCAGTGGCTCATCGAGCGCACGCGCATCGACTTTCTGTGGCCCGAGCGCACGTTCTTCGGACCCCGCGTGCCTCTATAGGCGCGCGCCCCACTTAGCAAGGCGAGCAAAGGAGCGTAGCACGTGAGATTCGGATTTTTCGCAATGCCCGAGCACTACCCCTGGGAGAGCTGGACCCTGGCTTACGATCGCGACATCGCAAGAATGGTCCAGGCCGAAAGGCTTGGGTTCGAGGAGTTCTGGATCGGCGAGCATCACAGCGGCGGATACGAACCAGTGCCCGTACCCGAGTTGATGATCGCGAAGGCCTCCGCGCTGACCAGCCGAATCCAGCTGGGGACCGGCGTGATCAACCTGCCTTATCACGACCCGTTCCTGGTGGCCGAGCGAATGGCCTTCCTCGACCACCTCACCCACGGTCGTCTGCTCTACGGGGTTGGCGGGGGCGGCCTGCCATCGGATCGCGCCCTGTTCGGGATCGACTCCGAGGAGGCGCGAGGGCGGATGCAGGAAGCCATCGACGTGATCGAGCGCGTGCTGGCGGCGCGGGAGCCCATTTCCCATCAGGGGACCTACTGGCAGTTCGAAGCGCGCCGCCTGCAGGTGCCGCCCTATCAACCGGCACCCCGCCTTGCCGTGGCCGGCCTCACCGGCACCCACAACTTCAACCTGTGCGGCGAGCGAGGCTATTCCGCACTATCGGTCTACTTCACCCCCGCTCGAATCGAAGCGAATCCGGGCATTCCTGACCTGGTGGCGCACGGCGACGCCCTGGTGGAGGGCGCGCAAGCCAGCGGTCTCGACCCCGCCGACGCGCGCGCCCAATGGCGCATCAGCCGGGAAGTATACGTGGCCAACAGCCGGGAAGAGGCGCTGGACGACATCCGCGCCGGGGTCGAGGCGTCCTATGACTACCTGCGGCGGCTGGGTCTGGGTGCCCTGATGAAGCGTGACGCGGACACGCCCGATGCAGATCTCACCTTCGAATGGATGGTGGAGAACATTCCCTGGATCATCGGCTCACCGGAACAGTGCATCGACCAGATCGGCCAACTGCACGATGCGGTAGGGGGATTCGGGACGCTGCTGATCAACTGCCGCGACTGGGTGGATGACGCGCGCTACCAGCGTTCTCTGGAACTGTTTGCTCGCCGTGTGATGCCGGCTTTTCGAGAGCGCGAGCATCAGGCGCTGCGGCGAGCCATCGCCGACGACGCGTTGGAGTAACGCCCTCCCGGCCGCCTGGGCAGGCAGCCCGGGTGAGTCGCCTAGGCGGACTCCCGCCGAATGAAGTCCACGGCCTGTTCCAGCGACTCCGTGCGCTCTTTCCAGGTGTGCCCCGAAGTGCCGATACCCATGGTGGTCACGCCCGCGTCCCGAAACGCTTGCAAGCGCTCCCGCACCATGTCCTCTGTGCCGATCAGATTGCCTTTCAGCACCATCTCGTCGGGCACGCGAGCGGCAGCTTCCTCCCGCTTGCCGCTCACCCACAGGCCTTGTACCTCTTTGGCGGCATCCTCATAGCCGGAGCGGCAGAACGCGTCATTGTAGAAGTTGGTGGACGGCGAGCCCATGGCGCCCAGTTGAAAGGCCATGCCCGGCTTGCGCGCTGCAACAAGCCTCTCCACGTCATCGCTTATTTCGAACGAGCCGCCCGCGTGGATATCGATGTCGCTCAGACTCCGGCCGGCCTTAGCCGCTCCCGCGGAAATCTCCTTCAGGAACACATCCGCATGCTCGGGAATGAAGCAGGTACCAAGCCAGCCGTCTGCGAGCTCACCGGTGAGCTGTAGGGATTTCGGCCCCAGCGTCGCCAGATAGATGGGCAGGTTGGGCCGTGGCGGCTGGCCAAGCCGAATGGCCTTGCCTTCCCCTCCGGGACGCGGCAACACGTAATGCTTGCCTTCGTAGGCCAGCTTCTGGCCGGACAATGCGATACGCAGAATCTCAATGGTTTCGCGCAGCCGAGACAGCGGCTTGGCAAACGATGCGCCATGCAGCCCCTCAACCACCTGCGGACCACTCACTCCAAGCCCGAGAATGAATCGCCCCTTGGAGACGGTATCCATGCTCTGGGCCGTCATCGCCGTCATCGAGGGTACCCGTGCACTGATCTGCATGATGCCCGTGCCGAGCTTGATGTTCTTGGTCTTGGCGGCAAGAAATGCCAGCGGCACCACTGCATCCATGCCCCAGGCTTCCGCCGACCAGGCCTCGTCCACCCCCATGCTGTCTGCGGCGATGGTGAAGTCCACCAACTCGTCCCAATCTTCTCCGCTGGAATACGCGCCGCCGATCGCCACCGAAACTCTCATGGTCACCCCCAAATCCTCAAGAGTGTTAGTGTCTCAAGGCAGCCCGACCCCTGGCAACACGCGAGCCAATGCGCTAACCGAGTATTCTGGGGATCCGGGACGCCAGTGCCAGATACTCGTCGCGCACCGGCAGGTAGTCATCCAGGCTCACCCGAACCACACCCGAGATACCCAGAGCGCGCCGGGCATGCACGGTGGCCGGGCCGCGCATGGCAGCCTCCAGGGCCCGTGCAATGCGCTCATGAGTACCGCCACGGCGCATGACAAACGGCGGCGCCGGCGCCGAAGGAGTGCGATCCACCCGCGTGATCCCCTGCAATGCAGTCGGGTCGCAGCGCTCCAGAATAGTCCAGGTCACCGCGTCGATACTGGCCACTTCCGCGGCACCGCTACGCAAAGCCGCCAGGCTGTTTCGATGGGAGCCCGTAATCAATATGGCCCGTGGCCTGCACACCGCCAGCAGCGCGCACAGGCCCGATCGAGACGACAGCCCGTTCACGGCTGCCACCCGGCCCGTCGGATTACCCACCAGATAGCTGAAATACGAGCCAGCGGGACTGTCCAGATCGAATACCGGCGCCAATACCGGCTCAATGGGCGCCGCGCTGAGGAAGAGATCCAACCCGCAGGCCTGGGAGACGACCAACTCGCTATGCCGCCACTGTTGCTGGATGGGGGTACTTCGATCCAGGGCGCCTGGCAATCCCGTAGCGTGCCAGAGCGCATCGTTGGCCCACTGCACGTCAGGCAGGTCGTACCAGGGAAAGGATTGCATCAGCCGGGACATCTCCATTGTCACCCAGCCGACTCCAGCACGGCCAGGGCAAGAGTTCGATTGTGTCAGAATACGTCCACACCCTTAAGAACCCGCGTTAACCATTGACAGATCTGCCTGACTGGGTCGGCCAGCCGCTAGCGTCGCAGCGACCCCTCATCGCCTACATAGATTTCAAGAGCCCCTACGCCTACCTGGCCGTGGAGCCCACCAGAGCGTTGGCGCGCGAGTGTGGTATCGCGGTGGATTGGCGACCACTGGTGCTCGACATACCCAGCTTTCTCGGTTCCGCGAAACTGGACAATTCAGGTCGCGTGTCCGAACAGAAACGATCTCCCGAGCAGTGGTCATCGGTCAAATACGCCTATTTCGATTGCCGCCGCTACGCAAACCTGAGAGGCCTCACCGTGCGCGGAACGATCAAGATCTGGGACTGCGAACTGGCCGCCGTTGGCATGCTCTGGGCCAAGCAGCACAGCGATGAGATCCTCGACCGGTACCTGGATGCCGTCTATGACCCATTCTGGAGGCGGGAGTTGGACATCGAAGATGTCCAAGTAGTCTCGCAGACCCTGGCTGCCGCGGGCGCTGACACGGCAGGCTTTGCAGAATTCCTTAGCGGCGAAGGCCGAACGCAAAACGCCGCGCTGCAACAGGCCGCATTCAAGGCCGGCATTTTCGGCGTGCCCACCTTTGTGGTGAACGGCCAGTGTTACTTTGGCCGCGAACACCTTCCGCGCATCCGCTGGCACCTGCAAGGCGAGAGCGGTTCACCGCCAGACATCGCCTACCCGGTGGCCCCTGCCATGGACAGCACCTCGGACAGGCTGGAAGTCTTCGTAGACTTCGCCAGCCCCTTGAGCTACCTCGCGCTGGCTCCCACTCTGACGTGCATCGAAACCACCCAATGCAACGCGATCTGGCACCCGGCAATGGGTTCCGCGCCCAGACGCCCTCTCCCCGCGGCCGCAGACGACGGGCGCCCAGCCCAGCACAGACGGTTGCGCAGCGAAGCGCTCGCCACCGACATCCAGCGCTACGCGCCTCACCCGCTAAGCGACCTTTACCCCGACGTGGACTCCCGACACGCCAGCATGGGGTTGCTGTGGGTCAACCAATGCGCGCCTGCAAGCGCCAGTGCTTACGTGGCTCATACGCTGGAACGCTACTGGCGCCATGGCGAGCCCATCGACACCCTGAACGCAATATGCGAGATCCTGAGCATGCTTGGATTGAACGCGGAGCCGTATACCGACTACGCCCGCAGTGCTGGCGCCGACGCGCTTGCCCGCAGCCAGGATGCCCTCAGGCTCCGCGGTGTGCGAGGTACGCCAACCTATTTCGTAGGCGATGAGCCCTTCCTAGGACGGCACCATCTGCCCCTCATCACCACAAAATTGCGGCAAGGCGACGGATAACCCATTCGTCAACCGCAACGGACCAGGCGCTCGGTCGTCAGGATGGTTTGATCATCTGTGTGGGCGCGCATGCCCCAAGAGCAGCGCAAACGTTGGGATCAGGGATCCGAGCCCTCGTTAAGCGGCAGTCCCTCACGCACCCACTCCGACATGGAACCGTCATAAATGGCGGTGTCATTCAGCCCCAGTAACAATCGCGCAAAAGCCGGGATGCTGGCCGATATGCCCCCTCCACAATAGGCTACAACCCGACCTTCGGCATCCATACCGGTCGCGGCGAGCGCCTGACGCAACTCCTCCGCCGGCCGGAAGTATCCGTCTTTCAGGAGATTATCGTATGGCAGGCTCACACTGCTCGGTATGTGCCCGGCGCGGCCATACACCGCACCACCAGCACCGGTGTAGACCGGTTCCGGCAGTGCGTTAACCACGCAGGCTTCCCCCTGCTCGACAATTTCCTTCATCTCGTCCAGCCGCACGAAGACCTTGGGCTGAACGTCGGGACGAAACTGCGCGGACGGATAGCTCTCGTCACCATCAGCAAGGTTCAGCCCGGCCTCGCGCCAGGCGTCTAACCCACCATCCAGCACCCGCACATCCGTATGGCCAAGATAGCGCAGCAACCAAAGTGCCCGGGTGGCCCACATGACGTGACTGGTTGCATAGAGCACCACACTGGTGTCCCGGGAGATGCCCAGAGCCCCCATGCCGGCAGCCAGCGCATCCACTTCAGGCAGCGTGAAACCCAGTTTGGAAGTCGTGTCGGACAAAGCCTCCGGCTGATTCATGAAGGCCGCCCCTGGAATGTGCGCAGTCCGGTAGTCCTCCTCACCGCTGTTCACCTGGTAGCCGCGTTCCGAGCGCCGCAAATGCACGGTCGCGTCGAAAACCCGCAGGTTGGGTTGGTCGAGCCGCGCCGCCAACTGCTGGGCCGTAATCAGCAACTCAGACATGACGTTTTCCTCCCATCTTGGCTTGCTGTCAGCCGTGGGCCGGCTGGGGCCGCAGCGTCGCGCGGCGCTGAGCGTCTGCCGCCTTTAGCGCCGGATATCCCAGCGCCGCCCCGACAATGACACAAGCCACCACAAACCATCCGTTTACGCTGAATCCCCCCAGGTCGCTCAGCGCCCCACCGGCAAATGGCGCGATGGCACCACCAATCAAGACGAAGGCCGCGTGCGCTCCTGTCAGCGATCCGCTGGAGTCCAGGCGCGCCAGACAGCCGAGAAAGATCGGCATGATGGCGATAGGCAGCATGGCAAACGCCGGTGCCGCGATAAAGAAAGCCAGCGGGGTGTCGGCACCCGCCAGCGCCAGGGCTGCCACGACGATGCCGATGAGTATGACTACGACGGGCGCCCGGGCCGGATAACGCGTCCCAAGAAAGCCGGCAAGCAGAGGCATGAATACACCCAACAGACTGCCAGCCATGAAAACGTAGCCAATGACCTCCGGGGTGAGTGGTATCGCGCGCCCGATCTTGACGATAAACAGCGCCAGGGTACCGTGGCCGAAAAACACGATGCCCAGGCCCAGCAGACCCAACCATCCAACCAACAGGCTTGGCCGTTCCGCCGAACCGCTCGCCGAAGGAGGCTGCGGCTCGGGATTCGGCGCCGAGCGAATGAACAACAGCGCGCACAGCGAGCACAGCGCATATACCAGATACAAGCCATCTACCTCGCTGAACGCCATCGGGCCAGGCAACACCTCGTGCAGGGTCAATGCCCGTGGCAACGCATAGGCGATGAATATCCCCATGGCACCCACCATGGAGTTGATTACGCCGAAGGTGGATTCGGGTTTGCTGCTGCGCCCCGCAGTGGCCATCACGGTGGCGACCACGGCGCCCAACGCAAATCCGGCCGGCGCTCGACATGCCACCAGGGTGTTGACCGTGGGCGCCAACACGCTGATCAGGTTCAGCGACACCACCACCAGAACTCCGGCAAGATAGATGCGCCGCACGCTCATGCGGCCTGCCAGTCGGGCAAAAGTGAGATTGCCTGCCGCGATCGCGGCCATCTCTACTGACGCCACCAATCCCGCCTGGGTGTTGGATGCTGCGAAAGACTCCGCAATGGCGTCGATATTGAAAGCCATACCCAACGAGGCCGCAAACGCCAACAAAAGCACGCCCGTGAGAGAGACGAGCTGCAGCGGCGTCAGGTCGATTCGTTGGGGCTCACTCATCCCTGTGCGGCCTAAGTCGCAAGCTGATTGATGAGCCACCCGGCCAGGACCACCTGGGGGAGTGTCAACAAGGGCAGAAAAAACGCCACCTTCACCGATGACGTGGCATCTTTGATGACCATGATCTCGGTATAGTCGGTGGCGACGCCACCCATGAGAAAGGCGAAACTGTTACCTGGCGCACCCGCCCGCGTGAGAATATCGGCCGCAACAGGCGTGGTCCCCTCGGAGCAGACCTCGAGAATGGTGGCCACCCCCAGCGTTACGCCGAGCCCAAGCAAGGTGGGCCCGAAATACTCCGCGAACATCTCAGGGTCAACAAACGCACGCACCGCACTGGCCAACAGCACACCGAAGAGGATCCAGCGCACTACCATGCGCGATTCCTTGATGCCGTCTGCCGCCATGTCTTTCAGTACGGTCAGCGAAAATTCAGCGGCGGCAAGCTGAGACCGCGCTTCCGGCCAGAATCGAAAATCTTCCGGCATTTCTATCTGGTTGGGGTTGCCGGGCAGCGTACGCCGGGAAATCAGCCAATCGAACAGTAGGCCCGTGACCACCGCCACCACCATTGACAAAGCTATGAACGCCAACGTCCATGGCAAGCCGATCATTGCCAGCAGGATCAGAGTGAGGGAGAACGAGTTCCAGGGGCTGGCTACGAGAAACGCCATCACCTGTCCGGTGCTGACGCCACGCTCGTAGAGTTTGGCCGCCACCATGAGAATGCCGTGGTTGCACAGATCCAGGAGCACCCCGGCCATGGTGGCCCGCACGATGCCCCGCGCACCGGTTCGGGTACCCAACGCACTCATCACGAACTCACGCGGTATGCGGCTGAGCAAGGCGATCATCACCATGCCGGCCAGCACACCCCACCAGATGGTATTGGCGAGTTCGAACACCGAGTGGGACAGCATGGAGAGCCATCCCGTTCCCGCCAGCAAAGCCGGTGCCAGCCAGTGCAGCAGGTACAGCATTACAACGCCCCCGAGGCAGGCCCACAAGAACCAGTCCGGCCGCTTCTTGGGCGCGTGACACGGTGGGACTTCCTTGGCGTCCACTGTTGCCTGCGAATGTAATGTGCTGCTCATAACGCGCCTTATGCGGCGTCTTGTCTAGCGCTTGAAGTCGTCGGTGCCTTTGTAGGGGCCGTCACGCCACGCCAGTGCGCCTTTCAAACCGTTCTCCTGCATCTGCTCGCCGTATTCGTAGGACGCTTCGGTGAACTGCCCCGCGGCGTCCAGCTCCGTAGAGCTGCGCACAGAGGAATAGATCCCCATATTCTCGTAGAAGCGATTCATGTTCACCTTCAACAGCGCCAGATGATCGGCGCTCACGTTGGCCAACCGATCGGCAAAGCTCAGCGTGCGCTCATCTAACTCGTCCAGCGGCCATGCGTAGTTGATCATCCCGATATCGGCCGCTTCCTTTCCCGTCACGCTATCGCCGCTGTAGTAGAGCTCTTTGGCCTTTCGCATGCCGATCACCAGAGGCCAGATTACGCCGGTTCTGCTCGTTCCCATGCCACGTAGCGCCGGGTGGCCGAGCTGCGCATCTTCTGCGGCAACCACCAGATCCGCCATCATGGCTAACTCGCATCCGCCAGCAAGCGCGTACCCGTGCACCTGCGCGATGGTGACCTTCGCCATGTTCCAGAAGTACATATGAATATCGGTAATCTGCTGCATGCCCGTGCGCATGCCCATCAGCAGGCGGCGACCTTTGTCGTCCACCGCTTTGTGACGCCGAACGATGGCGTCAGCGCCCCCTCGGGCTGGTGTGAGATCGTACCCCGCGCTGAAGGTCCGGCCTTCCCCTTTGACGATGATGACACGCACGCTGCTGTCGGCTTCCAGATCATGCAGCACCTCGTTGAACTCATAGAGCAGTTCCTGCGACAAAGCGTTCATTTTCTCTGGTCGATTCAGCGTGATGCGCGCCACGCGCTCATCGGTGCCCAGGTATTCGACTTTCAGGTTTTCAAGTTCACTCATTACCTTCTCCGTTCCCCAGCACTCCACCTTACCACTTAAATCCGCCACCAGTGGGCGGCGACTATTGCATCTGGATGGCGGTCTGGAAACCGGGCCGATTGGCGATTCGCGACACGTACGCGCGCAAGTTCACCAGATCATCCGGCACGCAGCCGAGCCGGTTGCTCATGAAACACGCGTGTCCGAGCATGACATCAGCAGCGGAGAAATCACCGATCAGACACTCCCTACCCACTAAGGCCTCGTCTACCGGTGCAAGGGATTTGGTAAGCAATCGTTGAGCCTGACCAAGGGCCGTCTCATCACGCCGTTCCGGCGCGAGCAGGATCGTTTGCACGATGATGGTGTTAACCGGCGGCATCACCATCCCTTCGCAGTAGTGGAACCACTGCAGATATTCAGGATATTCAGCGGACTGCACGCTGGGTTTCAGCCGCCCACCCCCATGCCGCTCCAGGATGTATTCCACAATGGCCCCAGACTCATAAATACGCACATCACCATCGTCCAGCACCGGCACGCGACCCAATGGGTGGCGGGCCCTGTGCTCGTCGGATTTGAGGTCTTTAGGATGGAAGGCCAGTCGGTTGACCTCGTAGGGCAATTCAAGCTCCTCGAGTAACCAGATGATGCGTCCGGCTCTCGAGTTGGGTGCAAAGTGTACTCGCAGCACGACAGATCCTCACAAACGCAAAGCACGCAGTATAGCCAAGTTCAAGTTGTCCTTAACCAGCGCAGCCACCACACTCTCCGCCATGACTCTCCGTCAGCACGCGCTAGCCACCCTGTCCGTTTCGTTCATGGCCCTGCACCTGGCCATGTGGTGCGTGGGGCTGGTGGTGCTGGAGATCGTGCGCCTTCTGATACCTCCCACAACCCGAAGCGTTCGACGTGTCGCGGCGCGCATGTACCACCTGGCGGTGCGCACGGACAACTGGTGGTTGCGGCGAGTAGTTGGCGTTCAGTGGAACATTCCCGCCGTGGATGTCGGCCCCGGTCGTATCGCCGTAGTGATTTCCAACCACCGCTCCTGGTCGGACACATTGCTGGCGCAGAGCGTCATCTGCGCCCACGGTCCCATCCTCAAATTCCTTGCCAAACAGGAACTCGTATACGTCCCTATTCTCGGAATCATCGTGCTGAGCTTCGAGTTTCCAAGGCTGAAACGAAAGGCCTCGCAAGCGCAGTCGGAGGAACAGCGCCGCGAGTCGGACCGCGCAAGGGTTACCGAAGCTGCGCTCAGCCTGCGCGAGACGCGCGCGGCATTGATGTCGTTCGTGGAAGGGACGCGCTTCACCGAAGCCAAGCGGATTGAACTCAACAGCCCATTTCAGCACCTGCTGCCACCGCGCGCCGGCGGCTTCTCCGCCATCGTCGATGCGGTCAGAGACCACGACGCTGTGGTGGTGGACCTCACATTGCACTATGAACCTGATGTCTCTTTCTGGCAGTTCATTGGTGGCGTCCACACTCGTGTGACCATCCACGCGGCGAGCTTTCCCGCCGACCAGCTACCCGGCGATCTGCGCGGCTGGCTGTGGCAGCGCTGGGAGGAAAAGGAAGGCTTGCTGGCACAGGGACGCAATTTGGGTCACCCTACGCCAACCAAACAGCATGGGGGGGCGCTTCCGTGACCGCAAAGAAGCCATTTCGATTCTCATGGCAGGCATTCGACGCCACTTCAGCCGCGGATTGGCGCCGCAAGGCGCAAACCGCGGAAGCAGAGGGCTACAGCGCATTGCACCTGGCCGACCATTACCTCGGTCCCGGCCCCGCCGCCGACGCCAGCCACCCGCCACAAACGCTCGCCGCTGTGCCGGCCATGGCCATGGCCGCCGAAGCCACGTCTACACTGAAGGTAGGCTGCCGAGTGTTCTGCTGCAGCTACCGGCCAGCAGCTGTGCTGGTGAAGGAAGCCATGACCATAGACTTTCTCTCCGACGGCCGGCTCGAGCTGGGGCTGGGCGCCGGCTGGATTCAGGGCGAGTACGAAGCCATCGGCGTGCCCTATGATCCGATAGGGAAACGCATCGACCTGCTGGAAGAGACTATCGAAGTTGCCAAGTCCCACCGCGCCGGCGGCCTGATGAACATCGAAGGGAAACAGGCCCGCGCCGCAGGCTTCGAAGGCGCACCGCGACCCGCCGGTTCCGTGCCGATCATGATCGGCGGCGGCTCGCCCCGGGTATTGCGGCTGGCAGGCCGTGAATCCGACATTGCCAGCATCAACTTCAACAACAGAGCCGGCCGCATGGACGGCGACAACGTAGTGAAGTACTCCACGGCCCACGGCACCAGCGACAAAGTAGCGTGGATCAAAGAAGGGGCCGGGGAGCGGTTCGACGACATCGAGCTGGAAATCGGCATCTATTTTCACGCCGTGACGGACAACCAACGTCAGACCGCCGAGGAAATGGGTCGCGCCATGGGAATGGACACGGAGACTTTCCTCGCTTTTCCCCACGCACTCGTGGGCTCCGTAGATTACATGTGCGAAGAGCTCGAACGCCGCCGGGAACTCTACGGCTTCAGCTACATCAGCGTGCTGGACCGTGGGGTGGACGGATTCGCACCGGTGGTAGCCCGGCTGGCAGGAAAGTGACCATGCCAGGCGGGTAGGACGTCAGGCCGGATGCACGCGCACGGGCAGCTGCGTGTAGCCTTTGACGAAGTTGGAACGCACCCGTTCGGGCTCGCCCACCACCTCTACGCTGTGGAAGCGCTTGAGAATCTCCTCCCACACCACGCGAAGCTGCATCTCGGCCAGGCGATTACCCATGCAGCGGTGAATGCCGTAGCCGAACGATACGTGCTGGCGCGCGTTGTCCCGGTCGATGATGAGCCGGTCCGCTGCGGGGAACACTTCCTCGTCGCGATTGCCGGACGCATACCACATGATTACCTTGTCGCCCTGCTTGATGTGTTTGCCACCCAGTTCGGTGTCTCGGGTAGCCGTGCGCCGCATGTGCGCCAGCGGCGTCTGCCAGCGGATGATCTCCGCTACCATGTTAGGGATGAGGCTAGGGTCGCCGCGAAGCTTGTCGTACTCCTCGGGGAACCGATTGAGCGCGTAAACACCCCCCGATATGGAATTGCGCGTGGTGTCATTGCCACCCACGATGAGCAGAATCAGGTTGCCCAGGTACTCCATGGGCCGGTTCACCATATCCCGCGTGGCCTCGCCGTGAGCAAGCATGGAGATCAGGTCCGGGGCGGGCTCCGCCGCGGCACGCTGGTGCCAGATCTCGGTAAACGTATCCAGACACTCCATCAGTTCGGCACGGCGCTCCTCAACGGACGCAATCACCCCGGTCTCACGCCCGCCGGTGGACACATCCGACCAACGGGTGAGCTTGCGCCGCTGCTCGAACGGGAAGTCGAACAAGGTTGCCAACATCTGAGTGGTAAGCTCGATGGACACTCGATCTACCCAGTTGAACGTCTCCCCCAACGGCAGGTTGTCCAGGATGTTCCCGGCGCGCTGGCGGATGGTGTCTTCCAGCAAGGTCAGATTACGCGGCGCCACCGCCGGGCTAACCGTCTTGCGCTGCTCGTCATGCTTGGGCGGGTCCATGGCGATGAAGTTGGTGGAGCGAAAATCGCCCACGGGATCGAGGATGGTGATGGACGGCTCCGAAGAGAAGGTTTCGTGGTCCTTGTCTACGGCTTTTATGTCGTGGAAGCGGGTGATGGACCAGAAAGGGCCGTAGCGACTCTCTGCTGAGTAATGCACCGGATCCTCGCGGCGCATGCGGGCGAAATAGGGCCACTGCGCGTCGTTCTGCCACAGATCCCAGTGACTGATGTCCACCTCGGCCAGATCCACCATGTCTGCATCCAGCTCGTTGATTGAGGGAGCCTGCGACATGCCGACCACCTCCAAGGTTCAGATCCGCGCCAGAGTGCCCCACCAACCCCGTTCTGTCCAGGCGCCGGACGAGACAACGCGCGTGACATATTCGATACTGGTGGCTCGTGCGCCAAAACAATGGGCCAACCAATGACTGCAACCAGCCCCATCGCCGATTACCATTTTCTCAAGCTCAACGAATCGCTGCTGACGGACCCTTACCCGTTCTACGCCTTGTTGCGGAAACACGGGCCGGTTTGTCAAGAACCGGACTTCGGCGTCTACCTGGTGGGCACCATAGACGGCATCCGCGAAGTGAATCGTCAGCCCGAGGTTTTCTCCAGCATTCAGGTGGCGAACGCGCCCTATATGGATCTGCCCTGCCCGCTGGACGACATCGTTGAGTGGCGGGAGCAGAACCCTCACAGCGACAAGATTCTGTCAAACGACCCCCCCGACCACACCCGGCACCGCAAGCTGGTCAATCGCTTGTTCACCACCAGCCGTGTGCGTGAACTGGAGCCCCGCATACGCCAGATCACCAACGAGATCATCGATACCTTCATCAACGACGGTCAGGTGGAGTTCGTATTCCAATTCGCCCACATGCTGCCGCGCCTCATTGTGGGCGAGCTGATCGGCCTGCCGGACGAGGATCACGCGCGTTTCAGAAATTACTTCGAAACCCGACTGGAGTTCATGGCCAAGGCGGCGGAAGCGCCCCTGGAAGGCTTTCAGCAGCGCACCTCGCAAGGTGGCCTCACGGAGGATACTTTTCTGCGCGACTACTTCGTGGCAGCGATCACCGAGCGCCGGAAACGTCCCCAGGGCGACATCATGAGCGAGTTGGCCAACGCAACCTTCGAAGATGGATCCGCGGTACCGCTGGACTCGTTAGTCAGCATGATCTCGCTGCTCTACGGCGCCGGGGGCGACGCCAACACGCCGGAGCTGATGACCAACGCCATGCTGACGCTGCTCGAGCGACCTGAACTGGAGGCTTCGTTGCGCGAAGACCCTAGCAGAACCAAGGCGTTCATCGAGGAGGTTCTGCGCTACGACACCCCCGTCCCGGGAGTCTTTCGCATCGCTCTAACCGACGCCAGCATCGCCGGTGTGCCCATTGCCAAGGGTTCCAAGGTCATGGTGGTATACGGCGCGGCGAATCATGACGAAGCGTACTTCGAGGATGCCGAAGAATTCTGTATGGGGCGCGACTATCCTCATCCCCATCTGGGATTCGGCCTGGGCGTACACTTCTGCCCAGGAGCGCCGCTGGCGCGCCTGGAGGGCCAGATAGCCATTCAGGAAATCCTCCGCCGCCTAACCAACATCCGTCGCGCGGACGCAGACCCCATCCCCTATGTGCCCACCGTCATCCAACGGATCCCCATTCGCTTGAAGCTACTATTCGATGAAGCCTGAGGAGAGGACCATGACAGACGAAGTGTTGCTCGAAGACCGCGGCCACGTGCGCTGGCTGACGCTCAACCGTCCTGAGGTGATGAACGCCATCACGCCGGGCATGCTCGGCACCCTGAACGAGGTGCTCAAGGCCAGCGACGACGACAGCAACGTGCGCGTTATCGTGCTCACCGGCGCCGGCCGGGGATTCTGCTCGGGACTGGATCTCAAGCAGGCGGCCCGCGGCGAAGGCATAGGCGGCGCGGCCCTGGCCACCGGTGGGGCGCGCCACTTTTCCACCAGGGAGATCTGCACGGTCACCCTGCAGCGCATGGACACGCCGGTGATTGCCGCCATCAACGGGGTAGCCGCCGGCTACGGGCTGGACCTGGCGCTAGGCTGCGACCTGCGCCTGATGTCGGATGCCGCCATACTGATGCCAGGTTTCGCCAAAATGGGCGTCATCCCCGAAAGCGGCGGCACCTGGTATCTGCCTCGGCTGCTGGGATGGGCCAAAGCCTGCGAGGTGTCCATGCTGGGGGATACGCTCAATGCCGAAGCATCCGAAGGCTACGGCCTGGTGAACAAAGCCGTGGCCGCCGATGCCCTGAACGAAGAAGTGACCGCATGGGCGGAGAAAATTTCCGGCAACGCGCCACTGGCCATTCAGGAAATGAAACGCCTGTTCCGGCACGGGCTCACCCAGGATTTCGAAAGCCACTCCCACCACGTGCTGCTTAGCGTTATGAATCTGTTCAAGTCGGAGGACTTCCGCGAAGGCGTGCAGTCGTTCGCAGAACGTCGGGACCCAGAGTTCAAGGGGCGCTAGCCGGTTGCCGCAGCGCAGTGGCGGAGTCGGTCGAGCTGGCCGAGCAACTCAACCACTCATTAGAAGCGCCTGCAGACACCGAAAATTCCTGGGGCGTGGAGGCAACTGACACCGGTGTGATACGCCACCCCGTCGGCGCGCACGCGCGACAGGCAACCGCCTACGAACTGCTGGCAGCGCGTTCCGCACTAGTTGCTTCGATGCTTACCGCTGTCCCGTCACCTGTGAGCAGCCCACCAGGGTTCAAGACACCGAGGCTTGGGCCTGACGCTGATACGCCGCAACCTTCTCTTCGGTGAGGTCGTACCTCCAAAGTATGGGGACCGTAGTGAGCTTGATGAGTGCGGGAATAATCGAGTAGACGCAGGTAAGCACGAACAAAGCACCCCACGTGTTGGTGGTATTCATGGGATCGGCCAGAGAATCGAACCCGCCCCAGACCACCAGCGTGGTCGCCACGGTAACGCCCAGCGCGTATGACAGCTTGCGCACCATGGACCAGATGGAAAAATACGCACCGGCGCGCTTCTGGCCCGTAATGGCCGTGTCCACGTCCACCACGTCGGCCGCCATGGAGGCAGGAATCGCCGAGAACGCACCCACGGTGGAACCCTTGAAACACATCAGCACCACGAAGGCGAGAAATTTGCCGGTGGGAATACCATCGAACCGCTCTACCACCGCTGCATGCATATCAGTGGGCAGCCAGCTCAACAGCTTGGGGATCTCGAACGCCTCGAACCAACTGTAGGGAGCGATGGCCACCACAGGCACGAACGCCGCCCAGAAGGTGAACCAGTAGACCGCCGCCAGCACCGTCTTGTGCTTACCGATACGCCTAGATAGCTTGAGCCAGATGGGGATAGCGATCACCGTTGAGAGGTAGTAAGGCGCCACATACAGACCGAACAGATCTCCCGCCAACAGCACGTGCTTGACGAAAAAGAACGCCAGGCTCGCCGTCATGGCGGCACCAAGACTCGAGATCACAAAGATGGCCACCAACCGCATGTACGGCCGGTTCTGCACGACGATCTTAAGGCTCTCCTTCAGCGGCATCTTATTTTCGGTCTCCTGCACCCGATACTCGGGCACCAGGGCTACCGCAAGCAGCACCACCACCGGCATGATGACAGTCATGGCTACGGTCAGAAACCATACGGCGTCCACCGGCTTGGTATAGCCGTAGAAGAGAATGACGGCGGGGGTGAACGCCGCGAGCAGCGAGCCGCCCACGCTGAACGCCTCTCGATAGCCGGTGACCCGCGTGCGCTCGTGGAAGTTCAGCGACAACTCCGCGCCCCACGCGAAGTAGGGCAGGTCCTTGATGGTGGAGCCCAGGTAGACCAGGGCCACCGTGGCAAACAGATACAGATAGCCGTAGTTGAACGTCTGGCCGGCAACAGTGATCTCGGAGAATGTCACCGGGGGCACGAACAGCAGCCAGGCACCCAGCGCGTAGATTGGCATGCCTGCGACCATGAACGGCTTGCGCCGACCCCATCGTGTACGCCACTTGTCGGAAAGAAAGCCGATGATCGGGTCGGTAACCACATCCGTCATGCGCGACAGCGTGATCATCAAGCCAACGAGACCCAACGACAGACCGAACCCATCCGTATCGGCGTAAATTGCGGGCACGTAGGCCACCAGCGGCAAGCCCACCATGGCCAGAGGCGCAGCAGGCGCCCCGTAGGCCGTGAGCTGCAGCCGGGTCAGGCGCGATGGTTCGCTCATACCCCGGGACCCGGTTGTTCTCGTTTTCCCTGCAATTTTGCGTGCTCCAGCCGCGTGCACTACGGGTGCGGTAGCTCCACAACGCAAATGTGGCTCGCGAAGCTCGCAATCTGTCGTAGTATACGGGGTATCCACTAGGAGGGGACAACAACGTGGCTACGCAAATGACGGCTCCTGAATTCGACACCATCCGTTACGAACCAGTGCAAAACGGCGTGGCACGCATCGTGCTCGCCCGACCCGAGGTGCACAACGCCCAGAACAGCATCCTGCTCTACGAGCTCAACGACGCCCTGGACATGGCCTGCCACGACAACAATGTGGTTGTGATCATCGTCGCCGCCGACGGCGACAACTTCTCCAGCGGCCATGACCTGAACCCGCGCGGCGACCGGCCCATGACCAGCTTCAAGCCAGTGACCCCCTGGGGCGGTTTCGATCTTCCCGGCCAGGAAGGGCACTGGGCCGTGGAGCAGGAAAAATTCCTCGGCTTTTCCTGGCGCTGGCGCAACATCCCCAAACCCACCATCGTGGAGGTGCAGGGCAAGGTCATCGCCGGCGGACTCATGCTGGTATGGCCATTCGACATCATCATCGCCAGCGAAGATGCAAAATTCGCCGACCCCACGGTGGAATTCGGCGTCAACGGCGTGGAATATTTTGGACATCCCTGGGAGTTCGGTCCCCGCAAAGCCAAGGAGCTGCTGTTTACGGGGGGCGCCATAGATGCCCAGGAAGCCAAATCAGTCGGCATGGTGAACAAGGTGGTCCCCCGCGACCAGTTGGAATCCGCCGCGCGCGAGATGGCTGAGCAGATTGCCAAGAAACCGAGCATGGGATTGAAGCTCGCCAAACAGGCGGTCAACCAGGCACAGGACGGTCAGGGTTTCTGGTCAAATCAGCAAGCGGCCCTCTCTCTGCACCACCTTGGCCATGCGCACACGCGTATCGACGGCATCGGCGTGAACCCGGAGATCCGCAAGCTGATCAAGGATCAGATGCGCGATATCTAAAGGCGCCCGGGATTCGAGCGGCTGCTCGGCCTCAATAGCCGAGCAGCTTGTCGATGACGCCCTCCAAGGGCTCGCCTTTCACAAAACGTGCGAGGTTCGCAACAAACCGGTCCATATTGCGGGCGGCCCGGAATTGGCTGGCGCCAGCCGTATGGGGCGTCATCACCACATTGGGTAGCCGCCACAACTCGCTGTCTTCGGGCAGCGGTTCGGTGGGCGCCACATCCAATCCGGCACCACGTAGCCGAGACGACTTCAATGCCTCCACCAGGGCGGCTTCCACCATGATCTCCCCCCTGGTCACGTTGATCAGAAACGCGCCCTCCTTCAGCTGCCCGAACGCGCGCGCATCCAGCAGCCCGCGGGTCTCCGCGGTAAGGGGCGCGCACACCGCCAGCACATCGCTCCAGGCCAGCAGGTCACCCAGAGCCGATGTGGGCTCCGCTTCGGCAACCACATGGTCGCCGGGTACAAGGTCCCGATCCACCGCGCGCACTGCCATACCGAATGCGGCGGCGCGCTTGGCCATGGCACGTCCGGTACCACCGTATCCGATGATGCCCATGCACAGGCCGGTAAGCTCCATTTCCTCGCGGCGCAGTTCCGGACGGTGATTCCAGCTGTCTGCCCCCAGATCACGGGCCCGGGCAAGCTGTCGGGTAAGCATCAGCAGCAAACCAAATCCATGGTCCGCAAGGTGCTCTCCCACCAGGCCCTTTTCACTGGTAAGTATCACCGAGGAATTAATGAACTCCGGGTACATGTAGGCATCCACCCCCGAGGAGATGGACTGCACCCACTGGAGGTTGGGGGCCGCGGCAAACAACTCCGGTGAGACCAGGCCGAGAATGACCTCCACATCGGCCGCGCTCTCAACGGCGTCCCTATAGTGCGACACGATGAACTCGCTGCCCGCGCCAGCGGCGTCATGCATGCGTTGCAGATCCAGGTCGTTGATTTCCGGCAGGGTGAGCCCAGGAATCGCCATCGCCTTGAGCCCACTCACGGCACCAACTCCACTTCCACAGCGCCGATTCCCTGATCGAATTCACCCCGGTACACCCCCTCGGCGAACGGGGTACGCGCGTAAGCGCCGGTAATTACGCGGTGTCCCGGCTGCAGCGAGTGGCCATAACGAGCCAGGGCACGAGCCAGGGCTGCCAGGGACTCAAAATGATCGTCGATGTGACCCCGGCTGGCGACGCGGCCCAGTTCCTGACCGTTGCCGCTAAGCACGACCTCCAAAGCCTCCATATCCGATGGCGCGCTCACTGCTTCGCCCACAACTATGCCCCAGTTGGAAAGGTTATCGGCTACCCGCACGCCGGTGCTGGTTTCCCGCGCCAGGCGCCGCTGGTTGATCTCGAACGCAGGCGCTACCGCAGCCACCGCGGCGCGCGCCGATTGGGCCGTGGCATCGGCGCCCAGCGACTCTCCCAGTATCAGGCA
>CENY01016844.1_pt1 | contig 19080 bp, 19 predicted proteins | sample 356181 | NCBI WGS metagenome assembly CENY01 (sample SAMEA2619840, study PRJEB7988) | marine metagenome | isolation source: saline water (ENVO:00002010), including
ATGAACTCGGACTCCAAGAAGAAGTCTGACTCGAATGTCATCTCCTTTCCTTTGGAGGAAGGCAGCAACATCAGGGCACCCTCTTTGGCAATCTCAGGGTAAAGCGGAGCACCAAGCACGTTCATAAGCACGTAGGCGGTGTAAATCTCCACTTTGTTGAACAACGAGAACTCAGTTAACTCAACTGGCCGGGAGGATAGCTGGTCGAACCTCAGCAGGCCGGCACATCCAAGCACTGCGAGAATGAGGGCGGTTACGAGAGTTCTTCTCAAGAGCTTTGGCACAGGGCTCTCCATCGCAGTTTTAGGGGGAGTGGTCGCTATCCGCTAGATAGTGCAACCATCGTGCCAGCACCTTCACTCCCTAAAGCCCAAAATCAATTGTGACAAAACCATCGGGAGCCCAGTAATGGCGCCACAGATTATGTCACAATTGGCCCTAAAAACCGCCTGTTTCAGATATCATATATCACTTCATCTTGCCAAGCATAAGTCGTTGCTCTACATCGCTTTATGATACTAGGCTATGGGCACCGGAAAACGGACCCGGGTCCTTTTAAGTCCCCTATGTTTTCAGGTAGTCGGTTAGAACTCTGCGGAGTAAGGATCAGGAGACCACCCGAGCCAGCTTGGCTTCTGCGACCAGCAACACTAGGGCACGTTGGACGGCGAGATGTGCATCCCTATTTACCCAAAATTCTGCTGGTGCGTGTCCGTTACCACCGATACCTCCGCGCCCGATGGTGACGGCGGGGACACCGAGTGCAATGGGAATATTTGAGTCCGTCGATGAACGAGCCAGTGTGCCCCAAGGAGCGAACTGACTCGTGGCCGCTAAGGCGCGCTGAATTACAGGAGTTGAAGGATCGAGCTCACCGGACGGCCGATCCCCAATTTTGTCTTTCGTGACTTTTAGCCGCTCTCCCATTCTCAGGAGTTGGTTCTCTTCTTCAACACCTCGATCCATCGCCGCTAGAAAAGCAAGCTCAATCTCACTCAGGCTCTCTGGACTTTCTGAACGCATATCCACTTCCATCCACGCCTCAAACGGAACCGAGTTTACTGAGGTACCTCCACCCATCCTGCCGACGTTGTAGCTGGTGCGAGGACCCGTCCGGGTCAGAGTGTCAGCGACATCCTGGAAGTAGCGAACAGCCCTACTCAAAGCGTGGGCCGGGTTCGCTGTCCCAAAAGCCCCCCACGAATGACCGCCCGGCCCAGAGAACGTGACGCGATAACGAACCGATCCTAGACCCATCGAAACGATTCGCGTCAGACCACCCCCATCAACTTCAATCCACACATCAGGACGAAGACCACCTTCTCGGTATAGGTATTTCATTCCTCGCAGATCACCCAACCCTTCCTCGCCTACGACACCAATAAATAGGATGTCATCGTCTGTCTCGAGGCTAGCCGCCTCAAGTGCTCGAAGGGCAGAGAGTAAGACAACTAAGCCCCTCGTGTCGTCGCTCACGCCTGGGGCAAACAGTGTGTCACCCACTTGCCTGACAGATACATCGGTTCCCTCTGGAAACACCGTATCGAGATGACCTCCGAAGCCAATGCTTCGTTCTCCGACCCGGCCACGCCGAAGGCCGATGACGTTTCCTTCTTCGTCGGTCCACACTGAGTCAGCACCAAACTCTAGCAGTAGCTCAGCAAAGCGGATTCCACGGGCCTCTTCCATGAACGGCGGAGCTGGGATCTCCGTAAGCTCTATGAGTTGAGCGACCGCCCAATCACTGTCTTGCTCGGCCACTTCCAAGGCCTCCACAACAGCCTCGGTGAGCATAAGGCTCTGAATTTCCTCTATATACTGGGGTTTTACTTCCTGCCCTTCTGCAACGGCAGGCCCAAACGCGATCAACACGAGCGGCAGTAGTAGTGCGTTCTTCATCTCGGATCTCCTTCAGGCGTGTTACCTACCATTAATTGACTGACGGCCATCGAGACTGTCAAAGCTGAACGCCCCCAAACATCCGTGCAAAACCTGCCACCCTAACCCATGTTACTCGACATCCAATAGCCCACCAAAGAGGCGAGACATGAAACTTTCGAACTTCACATGCCGGGGTAACCTCTTTCCTCTATGCTTGGCTATCTCAGCGGCATCTTGTGATGTGCCTGCGCAGGAAATGAAAACTGCTCACAGCCTGGAGGAAATTGCTTCGGGTGTGTACTTCGCAAGCTCCGAGGGAACGGGCGAGATGCTATTAATGAGCAACGCAATGGTCATCGTGAACGATGAGGATGTCATTGTTGTTGACTCGCATATAACTGCTGAGTCAGGGCGCAGTCTTATCGGAGCCGTCAGAACAGTTACCGATCTTCCGATCCGCTACCTCGTAAACACTCATTTCCACTTCGACCATGCACACGGTAACCAGGCCTTCGCTGAACACGACCATCTCGACATAGTGGGGCACGATTACACCCGGGAAAAGATGACAGGAGATGCCTTAGCCGAGTCGTCCTATCTCACGTTAGGAGCACCTGAGGTGATGGCGGGACGACTCGCGGCACTCGAATCATGGTTAGGAGACGCGGCTGATGACGAACGCAATGGACTCACTGCTCAAGCGGCAATGATGCGTAGACATATTGTCGCTCTAGCTGAGGTCGAACCCACACCACCGAGTGTAACTCTCAATGACCGCATGTCGATCTTCCGAGGCGAGCGCGAAATCAGACTCGTACATCTCGGACGAGGTCACACGGGCGGTGACGTGGTGGTGTACCTCCCCTCTGAAAGGCTGGTATTCACAGGTGATCTTTTCTTCGCTGGCGCTCCCTTTTTGGGAGACGGTTTCGCCGATGAATACCCGGAGACATTGGAGCGTCTAAAGAGCTTAGACGTGGACATGTTCGTACCAGGTCATGGACCAATCGTAACCGACAAAGCCCAAATCCAAGTCACACAAAATTACTTAGCCGATTATTGGACCCAGGTATCTGAAGCCTACCTGGCAGGACTCACCGTGGACGAAGCTGTCGCTCAGATCGACCTCTCGTCGTGGGGCACATCTGCTGGGTTCTCCATGAGACCGCCCGCAGTCATGGCACTCGAGGTCGCACAGATGTATCGGCGGATTGAGGCCAACTGACGACTATCTTGGCCCTCGAAAGGGATCAGTGGCCGCCGGAAGGACATGGGTCGTAGGTCAGTGTCGCATCATCCTCAAGCCACTCACCACAACGCTCACCATCAGACATCACTCCTTTCTGCCACAGCCGGCCGTCTTCATGGTAGAACACGTAGGGCCCATTTCGCTCTCCGTTCGAATAGGCCCATTCACTGCGCGGTTCACCGCTCTCGTACCAACTCGTGTATGAACCGTTTCTCAGACCAGACTTATACGAGGCTTGTCCTAGGATGACACCGGAAGAATAGAAGTAAGCATATGGTCCCTCTTTGAGTCCGTTACTGTACTCGCCCTCTTGGTAGACGCCTAGAGAGGGCCTATCCCTAAAGGATTCCGGATCATAGTCGGTGAACGGACCATGGAACTCTCCGTCCTTCAGAACTGCCCTAAAGACAACCCTTGTTGAGTCGTCATCGGCGACCCTAAAGACCGGACCTGAGTGAGGAGAATTAGTTTCAGGGTCTACAAATAGCGCCCCCTCACCTTCCTGGACGAGAGAGTCTAGGTCTCTAGGCATCGGTTCAGAGCAACCGAGTAGCACAAAGACTGCGGGGATAAGGTGGCGAACTTTCATATTTGATCTCCGTTAAAAGTCCATTTCCGGGCTATGGATCTGTGGCTAAAGCGATTTCACATAGCCCGCGGTGCGAATTTCTTCCGCGAGCGAAGTGGGCACAATCCTTACGCCAAAAGGCCTCAAAGCAACTGGCATCAGCTTGAAGTGAGCCATCATATGAGGCACGCAGATCGGGATCGTGAAGAGAAACACGCACCCAACGAGATTCGCGAACGCTGCGATAAAATGGGCGAGAGCGAGAAGCCACCCAAACGTAAACACCCAAAGAACGTTTGAGAGGAACCGCAGCTTTCCGCTCGTCAATTTAGCTGCTGAGAGGTCTACCTCCTCCCCCCGACTTTCCTTCCAGGCGTTTATGTCAGAGCGTCTGACGGGCGTCTTACCAAACGGAAAGAACGAATAACCAACCAGCGGCATCAGAAACGGGAGCAGAGGGAAAAACAGGACTGCTCCCATGAAATAGCCCAAGCCAAGTGCCCAACCCCCGAGCAAAAACCAAATGATATTTCCCAGTAACGTCATGAGTCCTCTTGTCTGATAATCAAAGCCGCTTCATAAAACGTACTCGCTGATCAATAGCGGGTCCCGACTAATTAGCTCTGATCCGGCAGGTCAACCCCGCATGATCCGTAACCCGCCATAACCGTCGGGAATACCGTCATGACTATTTCGAGATCCTCCAGTTCTGTTTCCTCTTTTTCCAAGAAGGAGAGAAAGCTCTTGAGGTTGTCAGGAGACAGATTCTCAACCGTATACTCCCCGATACACATGGCATCTGCTTCGGAAATATCTTCCTCCGACATGATATTCTCTGCAATCACTTGCACGTTAGGATCTACAGCGCCACTGCAAGCTCCGGCTACCACGAGCAGCGGAATCATAACCATCCTGAACATCGGGTTCTCCTTTTTAGTGAGACCAAGAAGTTAAGTGCTTCTCCTAGGCTTGGGGACTCGTCCGGCTCATGGCAGTAGAGATACCTTGTCTCTATGAATCCCAAACGATTCGCCCGACTCAAAAGTGCTCTCTCACGCCGCCAGCCTGACCTGACGGTCCTGATGGATCAGGTCAACAAGTCTCATAATTTCTCGGCAATCCTGAGGAATTGCGACGCCGCTGGTGTGCTTGAGGTTCATGTGGTGCCGCCAGAAGATGGGCTAGACCTTCACCACGGAACCTCCGCTGGAACCAAAAAGTGGGTAGGGATCAATCGCTATTCTGGCGTGGCCGACGCGATAGCTGAAGTCAAAGAACAAGGGCTCTGTGTCGTAGCCGCTCATCCGTCAACAAACTCCGTTGACTTTCGAGACGTCGACTACACAAAGCCAACCGCTATCCTGATGGGAGCCGAACTTCATGGCGTATCAGAGGAAGGTCTTTCCCACGCGGACCAGCACATCATGGTCCCAATGCTCGGCATGGTTCACTCTCTGAACGTCTCCGTCGCCACGGCCTTAATTCTTTTTGAGGCAGCTCGTCAACGGACCGAGGCTGGCCTTTACGACTCTTCCCGGCTTGATCCCCAAGAGTTCGAACGTCGTCTTTTTGAATGGGCTTACCCCTCAATTGCAAGCAGTCGCAAAAGTGAAGGCCGCGCGTACCCCGCCCTTTCAGAGAGCGGAGAAATCATCCCCGACTGGTGAATCGAATCACTACCACTGTATGCCCCGAGCTATACAGCTAGTCTATACGCCCAAGCTGGAAACGCAGAGAGTCCTCGACTCCTTCGCTGAAGAACTTAAAACCACTACTCAGAGCTTTTTGGGGAATGGCACGCTGTCCCCAGAGCAACGCTTCCTTTCCGAGCTCGCCGAAAACCGCCTTTACCGCGAAGCCAGGAACAGGAAGGACTGTCGGCCTCCCCAGGACTCGGCCCAAGGCGGAGGTAAACGCTGCATTTGGAACCGGAGTTGGCGCCGTCGCGTTCACAACACCGCTGAGTGAATCCTCGTACATAGCGTGATAGATCATCCCGATCAGGTCGTCGAGATCAATCCAGCTCATGTACTGCTTTCCCGAGCCCAACCTCCCGCCTGCACCCATCTTGAAGGGAAGAAGCATCTGGCCGAGTGCACCACCCTGGGGAGAGAGAACTATGCCGGTCCGAAGCTTTACCACCCGGATACCAGCCCGCTCCGCGGATACTGTAGCATTCTCCCAATCTTCGCAGACGTCTGCCAAGAACCCCCGTCCAACCGGCATCGTCTCATTCAGTATCTCAGACCCGCGATTCCCATAGTAGCCCACGGCTGACGAGGATATAAGGGTGCGAGGGCCGTCCTCCATCGTAGCTAGAGTCCGAGCAATCAGATCTGTTCCCCTGATGCGACTCTGCTTAATCGAGCGCTTCCTTGCCTCCGTCCATCGTCCTGCTGCGATTGGCGCACCAGCGAGATGCACCACAGCATCAACGTCTTTAAGCCCTTTTTCGTCTATCACGCCCGTCGACGGATCCCAAAAGACACATCCTTCCCTGACCTCGCTGGACTCGCGCACAAGAGAAATGACTTTGTGACCTCCCGTGGTGAGGAAGTGGCGCAAGCTCGAGCCGACGAGACCCGAAGCACCAGTGATCGCCACGGTCAATCTCTCTTTCTCTGAGTAGGCTCGATGTCTTGCCAAATCGTTCGAGAGTCTGCGATACCGGAAGCCGAACAGGCGGTCGAGCTCATTTTTTACAAACACCGGCCCCAGCGCCTTGCCTGCAAAGCCCAGAGGAGGCTCCACCTCGATTTCGTCGTGAGCTATGGTTCCGCTAGAGCCCGACGGCAAAAACGAATGTGTGTGTGACCACCGCTTCATCGGGCCAGATATCTGCTCGTCTCGGAACTGCCGACCGTGAACGTAGTCCCGATGCATCAGATCCCATCTGAAGGAAGTCGGTCCCTGTTTGATCCGAAGACTTATCTTGCCGCCATCCCGTATGCCACCGGATCGAGACAGCACCTCCACATTACCCCAAGGGGGAGTCAGGCGCTCGAGTGCTCCCGGTCTTTCGTGCCAATCGAAAACTTCCTCAGGCCCGATATCCGGGATTTCCTCCTGGTACGTAAACTTCATTTCACAACACCGAGTGAGTGCGAGCAAAACAGTCCACACCATTAAACCCTAGAGAACGATGTGTGCCCGTCTTACGTCCACATTTTGAGATCAAGCCCGACCGCGGGTAATCTCCTGCACGCACCGGACCTGACCTCTTTAGTAAGTAACGTGCCCGCCTAGAATTCTGCGTCACACACTGAACGTGAGAGGCCTACCTTAAATCAACTGTCCAGTTGGGTTTCTCTACGCGCCTGAGGCGGATCGAATGGCGCGCACACCGGCTGCAGCTCCATCTGGGTGACCATAGACTGCCGAACCGGCGACAACAACCGAGGCCCCAGCATTCACTATTTCCTCGACGTTCGAGACCCCCACACCGCCGTCGACCTCCAGTTCAGCATCCGATCCCACCTCGTCAAGCATCGCTCGAGCACGATCCAGCTTAGCCGTACTTGCCTCAATATAGGACTGACCGCCAAACCCAGGATTGACTGACATTACCAGCAGGAGATCCAGATAGGGCAGCACATCTCGAATCGCCTCCAGAGAAGTACCCGGGTTGAGCGCGACCCCCGCCTTGGCGCCAAGCTCATGAATCTTCTGGATTGTCCGGTGTAGGTGCGTACATGCCTCTTGGTGCACTGTAACTATATCGGCCCCAGCCTTCACAAACGCTTCTACATAATGATCAGGGTTCTCAATCATCAGGTGCACGTCCAACGGCAAGTTTGTCGACCGGCGCGCAGCGTCCACAATTAACGGGCCAATGGTAATGTTTGGGACGAAGTGCCCATCCATTACGTCGACATGCACCCACTCAGCACCGCCTTCTTCGATACCTCCGATCTCATCGGAAAGTCGAGCGAAATCAGCAGACAGAATTGAAGGGGCGATTTTCATGATAGTAAAGGTATGTGCGATTCAGGAGTGAGCGTGTAGACGCCCTCGGGGGATGCTATCACAGCAGCTTCGGCCATGCCCAAAAAGAGTCCAGTGTCGACGATGCCCGCTCGATGGAGAAGTTCTGCTTCAAGTGCCACCGCATCCTCCAACCCAACCGGATATCGGGCGTCGAGAAAGACATTGCCATTGTCGCTTCGTACCGCCTTACCACTCGAATCAAGACGGAGTTGAGCTTCCGCACCTGTCGATTCGATAAACGTCTTGAGAGCCTCTAGCGACCAATCCACGACCTCCACTGGAAGAGGGACCCTCGTTCCTAGCTTACTGACAATTTTACTGTCATCAGAGATAATGATCAGGCGCCGCGACGCCTGAGCTACCATCTTCTCACGCAGCAGTGCAGCGCCCAGACCCTTGATCAAATCAAGTCCAGGAGCGACCTCGTCGGCTCCATCAATCGTGAGATCGAGTTCAGTTCGTGATCCGAGTTCGATCAATGGAATCCCAACTTCAACTGCCTGATTCTCAGTCTTCACTGACGTGGGGACTCCAACTATATCAGACAGGCGTCCACTACGGATTTCTTCACCAAGAAGATCCACGAGGTGGCGGACTGTGCTTCCTGTTCCAAGTCCGAGCGCCATTCCACTCTCAACCGACTTAAGAGCCTCGGCGGCGGCGGCACGTTTAAGCTCGTCAGCGTTCAACGGCGATGATCCATCACGTCCTGAAGTGACTTTCAAGAGACCTCGTCAACGCTCCAATCTATCCGCGGCCAGCTCGGTCAGCCAGTTCATCCAACACTGAACACGAATGCGGACCTCATTACGTGTCCGACTTTCTAAGATCGGAATCCCTTGATCTGGGCTCGGACATCACGAAGCTGCGAGTCGACCGACTCGAGCGCGGTACCACCAGGTGCAAGACGCGCCTCTACAGACGCCTCCCAGTCGAAAACGTCAAAAACGTCTTCTTTAAAGACCGGGTTCTCGGTAGTGAATGCCTCTAGGCTCAGCTCAGAGAGCGCCACACCTTTTTCTTCTGCACTCCGGACCAGTCTTCCCACAACTTCATGGGTCGTGCGGAACGGAACACCACGCCGCACCAGATAGTCAGCTAAATCCGTGGCCAGCAGCTGGACATCCATCACTTCTGACATGCGCTCAGGACAGAATGACGCAGTGGAAACCGCACCTTTGAGCGCGGGAAGAGTTAGTGATAACGTATCAATCGTATCGAAAAGCGGTTCCTTATCTTCTTGCAGATCCCGGTTATAGCTCGTCGGAAGACCTTTGAGCAGTGTCAGAATCGACATCAGGTTACCAATGAGCCTCCCTGTCTTACCTCTGCCCAACTCAGCAACATCAGGATTACGCTTCTGCGGCATCAAGCTAGATCCAGTGCTAAAACCGTCAGATATGCGGATAAAACCAAACTCGACACTTGAAAACAGAACCAAGTCCTCAGACAAACGTGACAGATGAACGCCCACCATGGCGCCCGCGTAGAGGAAATCGCAGATCCAGTCCCGGTCTGACACTGCGTCAACAGAATTTTTGCTGATTTGGTCGAACCCCAACTCAGCTCTGACTGATTCTCTATCGATCGAGAACGGGCACCCCGCAATTGCCCCAGACCCGAGAGGGAGCACTGATGCCGCAGCACGTGCCGCTTTCATTCGCTCTATGTCCCTCAAAACAGGCACTACGTGACTCAGAGCCCATTGCGCTGCTCGGATGGGCTGTGCCTGCTGAAGGTGAGTATAGCCCGGCATAATCATCTCTCGCCCCGACTCTGCGAAATCATGAAGTGCCGTAGCATATTCGACGAGCAGGTCTATTACGTGATCTGCGGCCGTCATCCCATAGAGACGCACACCCGTCGATGACTGATCATTGCGCGATCGACCTGTATGCAACTTTCCAGAAACCTCACCGACCTCCTCACCAAGCATACGCTCGATGACAGAGTGAATGTCTTCTTCGACGGCATCAGACAGTCCGCGCTCCTCAATCCGTTGGGCCACCTTATCGAGTCCACCTACTATGTCATCGACTTCTTTATCTGTAAGAACTCCTGCCTTTCCTATTGCTCGCGCCCAGGCCACGCTGCCCCGAATATCTTCTCGCCACAGCCGTTTATCTACACCTAGGCTCAGGTTGAACGGCACCATCTCCCGAGCCATTCCTTCTTCGAACCGTCCACCCCACAGGGAACCTGCTTCGTCAGCCATTAATTTTCCGGGAATGCTCCGTTGCTCTATTCAGGATCCCGCAGACTGTGTCATTGCAGTCCTGCGGGCCAGTGCCTGCAAAGATCGCGCTCTTAGCGCATATAAAAAAGAAGCCCGGGGGCCAGAAGCTCAGACACGTCCCGCCGACGCCCTGAGGGGCCTAGCCCCTTGCTTCTGCCCCCGGTCTCCTTTGAAACAGACTAATCTTTTAATTCATAGCCTGTGTTTAATTATGCATAGTTTGCTGACAGAGTCAACCGTCGATCTAGTGGATCCAACTCGGCGTTCAAGGCATTCGCAGCTTCTTGGACAGGGCCATGTCCTCAAATTCAGTCGGGCCGCGCCATTCTTTCGAGGCGCTGCTTGATCTCCGACAGGGCGTCTGGGTCCCTAAGAATAATCAGTATCGTGTCGTCTCCCGCTAGGGTCCCCAAGATCTCAGGCCATTCCTCCCAGTCTATCGCGGCAGCGACAGTCTGTGCGCCCCCTTTCATTGTCCGCACTACCAAAAGATGAGCGACCCCCTCCGCGCTATGAAAAAGAGTGGGAAGCAGAGATGCCAGTGCAGGTGTATGGTCCCACTCTTCTGGCGAAGAATAAAATCCTACTCCGTCTGCTCCCGTAGCCTTCACTAGCCTAAGCTCTTTCATGTCCCGAGAGAGTGTCGCCTGAGTGACTTCTATTCCTCTCTCTAAAAGCAGCCCCCGTAGTCTCTCCTGACTGCTCACTCGGTTTTTGTTTATGATCTCGAGAACTACCCGCTGCCGATCTACCTTGCTCACGCTACGGCCTTTTCCACTAGTCCTAGAACACGCTCCGGCTCGAACCCGAGCGACCGCTCAACCTCATCTCCGTTTTGGAAGATGATGAGCGTGGGGATACTGCGGATCTCATACTTCATAGCAACATCGGGTGCATGATCGGTATCCAACTTGACTACCAACATTTTTCCAACCTCTCGGTTAGCTATCTCATCCAGAAGCGGAGCAACCATCTTGCAGGGCGCGCACCAGTCCGCATAGAAGTCCACTAAGACCGGCACGCCCGACCCCAATACTGTCCGGTCAAAATCCTCTTGAGTCACCTTCACTGGCCGATCAAGCAAAATGGGTTTACTGCAATCACCGCATATCGGTTGATCCATCGACGACCCCAATTCAACCGTATTGAGTGCTAGACAAAATCCGCACCGTAATGTGATCGTGTTTGTCGATTCGTTCATCGGAAGCGAGCGCCCCTCTCAATTTACATTCGGACCGGGCATTCCCGGGTTACTCTGGATGACCTCTGTGTGAACGCGAGGCCCGAATGGCGCAACTCGCCACCCGGGCCTCCCGACGAACTCTAGCCTAGTTCTACCGCTCTAGAAGAGGTCGTACTTGACCTTCACCATCGCATAGCGGCCAATGCTCGGCACACCCACGAACGCAAAGTTCTCGGAATCGAAGATATTCTGCACCGAGAGTTGCAGTGTCGCATCCGTGCTCGGCAAACGATAGCCCAAGCCCAAGTCCACAACCCTGCTTGCAGGGACTTCACCGACGTACCCGGCGGAATTCCCCTTAAATGAGCTATTGAACCTCAAACGCGCCGACGCGTTGAAGCCGGACACAACATCCCTATACGCCATGCTCATTGTGCCTTTCCGCTTGGGAGCATTGAGTGAAATCGGATCTGTCCCAAGAACAGGGAACCGTTCGTCAGACACCCATGAGAACGTCCCGCCCATGGTCCACCTGTCGTTCAAGAACCACTGCATAGCGACGTCGCTACCGAACATCGTCAGATCACCCACCGTTCGGTACGATGCGATCAGGTCTGCACCTGGGCTAAACTCAGAGGACGACACGACACCGACCGGCACCTGTGCCATACCACCGGCGACCTGCGGAATAATCGTCGCTGCTTGGGCCTGCGCTTGGGCTGCCGCTGTCGCCGCATCAAGCCCAGCCGCCATGAGCGCCTGCGTTAGTGCTGTCACAACCGGCACGGTGATGAAGCTTGCTATGTCATTCCCATTCATCGTGACAACAGGCGTCTGAAGTAGGAGCGGCGACACGAAGTTGTTCTTCTTCGCGTAATAAAGGCCCGCCGTGATCTTCATCCGGTCCGCTAAAATTCCTGTCCAACCGATTTCGAAGGTTTCGGTGTTGCTCTCCTGGATGGGATCAATTGGCCTAACCATCGTAGACGCTGCCGACGCTGGCGCCATCTGACCACTAAGCGGGTTGACGAGCATTGAACCGATGTCAGCTGGAGTCGGTGTAAGTCCAGCCAAAGTAGGCATGAGAGCTCCTAAGGAGGCTGGCAACGCACCAGCTGCAATCTGCGCCTGCATCACACCAACCAGAGCCGGCCAAAAGGCGGTCGTGGCCGCAATCGGAAGAACCGCGCTCCGATCCGCGTTGAAGGGTGAACGCATTCCCGTCAATGATCCGTCCTCATTGATGACCGACCATCCGTTCGCACCCGTTCCATATGCCCTCAGTCCAAACCCAAGGGCTTCGAGCCCAGGAGCAAAACCATTCGAGATATCTAGGAAATAATTCAGACTGGACGGAGAGGAATACGCCTGGTTGTACATCAGTCGCAAAGTGTGATCCTCTTGCGGCTGCATCACCAAAGCAGCCCTCGGGGAGAATACTCTTTCCGGCAAGATTGAATGGTCGTCGACACGTGCGGCCAACACAAAGTCGATCTTATCCGTCAGCGCAGTCTTCGATTGCAGATACACGCCCCACTCATCCATATGGTCTCGGTTCTCATACTGACCATTAATGTTGCCTTCGGTCTCCGGCCGTGTAGCGAAATAATCGAAGCCATATGTGAAGTCTTGGCGGCCATCCCACATGTCAATCCCATGCTGCACCTGGGTGACCCAAAGCTTAGAACGATCAACAAGCGGAACACCATTATTTATCAGGTAGCTCTCACCAGAGTTGCTCGTGTTCAGATAGGCCTGTGCGAAGAAACGGTTATGACTGACCCGCCCCTGGAAGAACTCGTATACCCAGTCCTGCGTCTGCCCCGCACCTAGACCGGTGAGCTCGACCCCAGAAGACTGGTTCCGACCCCATGTCGCAACGAACGCACCATCGTCAGCAAAACGCCAATCCGCACGTGCCTCAATACCCAAGCGTTTAATGTCATAGTCACGGGTCCCTACTCTGTTACACGCAGTTTGGGCTTCGCCGGCAGAGTATCCGCGCAGTTGTCGATCACTAAGGCACAGAGCCGGGTTCGCGAGTGCAGACGCACGATTTGCAACCTCCGTAGGATCGTCGAATTCCCACTCATTTCCCGTCAGGCTTTGACCCGAAACCTTAAATCCGAAATCGTCGGACAACTTGAAGGCGGATCGAAAAGACCCCTGAAAGACTGAACGCTGGCCCGCTCCCATCGTCACCGACGTGCCCTGTTCGTCCAGCGGCGACTTAGTGATGATGTGGACTACACCGTTCGCTGTATTCGGGCCATAGAGTGCAGAACCTGGCCCGAGCACCACCTCCATCCGATCGATGTCTGCATCGTTCGACGGGATGAAGTGCATCAAGTTAACCCGGAGAGATGGCACGCCAGCCAACCGGTTATCGGTGAGCATGTGCAACCCACCTGAGAAGATATTGTTGAAGCCGCGCGTAGTAACGTTTCCTCCCTGCAACCCATATGTGAGGATATCGACTCCGGGTGCTGAACGGAGGTGCTCCATGAACGAGGGCGCAGGGCGCTCCTCAATCTCAACAGAACTTATAGTTACGGAAGTAGCTGCTGCCTCAGTCTCCTTTTCACCAACCTGACTTCGCCCCGCCGTTACTACGATCGGGTCAAGCTGGAAAGCCGTAGACTCAAGGACCACATCGAAAGTGGTCGTCCCTCCCGCAGACACAGTCACGTCGTCTTCACGTGTCAACGGGTACCCAACCACCTCGAACACAAGCGAATAGCTTCCAGGGGGGAGCTGGAATGTATAACTCCCCTGATCGTTAGTGAGTGTCTCTACGCCTGATCCTCCGAGGACCTGAACTCGGGCTTGGGCAACCGGAGTCCCGAACTCGGCGTCTGTCACAGTCCCGACGAGTGTGGCCTGCTGGGCAGACAGCTGCGTTGTGAGCCCCAAGGCGGGCAAGGCTAGAAGAAGAAGTGTTGGTATAAAGCGACACATGCGCATAGAGAAGACCTCATCCAACTGGAATAAAGGGGAATCAATGCATCGGCACGTCAGCGGAAGTGTACGCACGAAATCCCTGAAGCCGCAATGATTTTAGTTGCTCTCATAAACACTGAAAGTTTTGAGTTTTGAAAGAGAGAGCGGTTAATTCCCTGGACCTGAGCACGACAAGCCCCCATTCTCGGCCCATGATCATCGCTGACCTTACACTAAATCGGCTCAACGAAGCTCGCCGGCGGACAGAGGGAATGGTGCACCGGACACCCCTTCTCCACTCCCAAACCCTGTCCGACCGAATCGGGGCCCCGGTATGGCTGAAGTGCGAAAACCTACAAAAGACAGGGGCTTTTAAGGTACGCGGAGCACTGAATCGACTACTCACGCTCTCAGACGAGGAGCGAGCAAGAGGCGTATCGACAGTTTCTGCGGGCAACCATGCGCAGGCAGTGGCCTGGGCAGCTACGTCAGCAGGTGTCTCGTCAACAGTCGTAATGATGGAGCACGCATCACCTACAAAGGTCAGAGCCAGTCGAGAATACGGAGCCGAAGTGATCCTTCATGGTGACGCCAGCGCTGCCTTTCACAAGGTTCAAGAAGTGAGTGACGAGAGAGGGCTGACGTTCGTGCACCCTTTTGACGACGCTGATGTGGTTGCTGGACACGCATCGTGCGGACTGGAGATTCTTGAAGATCTCCCGGAGACAGGAACGATCGTGGTTCCAGTAGGGGGCGGCGGCCTATCCTCATCAATTGCCGCAGCAGCAGCCTTATCCGGGACAGAAGTTGACGTCTGGGGCGTAGAGCCGACCGGAGCCGATGCGATGCACGCCTCCTTCTCAGCCGGTCAAGCAGTGCAGATAGATCAAGTGAATACAGTTGCTGATGGACTCGGGCCACCAATGGCCGGAGCCATCAACTACGAGATCCTGTCTCAGCATGCCCGAGGAATAGTTTTAGTGGAGGACTCTGAAATTGTCAGCGCGATGATGTTACTTCTCGTGCGCACCAAGCTCTTGGCTGAGCCGTCAGGTGCAGCAGGACTGGCCGCCCTGCTCCAAGGAAAGATTGAGGTCGACAAGGAACGACCTGTGGTGATCGTAATCAGCGGTGGAAACGCTGACCTCGACCAACTCGCCCGACTCATCCAAGGCGAGGCCTGCTGACCAGATAGCGGGTTCAGCTCGCTGCCGGGACGCTGTACCACCGTCATCTCTATCCCGTTTCCAGACACACATACAGTTCAAATGACGACGACTCTAGGCTCAATTAAGAGTTGTCAGTCGACGTCGATCAGTTTGATGTGGAAGATCAAAGTTGATCCCGGCGGAATGTCTCCTCTGCGAGAAGAACCATACGCAAGCCCCGGCCTAACGACTAAACGGCGGATACCACCCCGTCGCATACCAACGATGCCCTGATTCCAGCCCCGAATAACTTCATTGCCGCCAAGCCGAATTGCGTACGGAGTGCCCCCAACATTACCGTCGAAAACCGTTCCGTCGGGCAACCATCCCACATACTCAATCCATACGCGACTGGTGCGCCGAGCTACAGTCCCTGCTCCCTCGCTAAGGTCCTGGATATAGAGACCAGACGAAGTACGTTCGAAGTCAGCCAAATCGATACTGAGATCTCGAGCGAAAAATATCTCAGCCGGGTCACTGGGTGGAAGAAGCTGCTGCGGGGAACCTTCCCCACCACCACATGAACAAAGCACCAAGACTGATGCTGAGCTCCACACAAGCCCTGATAAATAACCACTCATTCTACCCAAGGGGGCAACGAGCATGTACCGACCACCCGGCCGAAACAGATCCGAGAGAACGCCTCCTTGACATTATCATTCTGCATTTTCTGAAGGAACGCGTAAACACCGTCACACGAGGCTCAGCGTCTTCAGGCTGAGGCCTCCATAGCCTTGAGGCTCTCGACCGTTGACTTCACGTGCTCCGCACTCGTCTCGAGTGCTGACCGCTCGGACTCTTCGAGTTCGACCTCTATGATCCGCTCAAGCCCGTTCGCGCCAAGCATGCAGGGGACACCCAAGTACAGATCGTTGAATCCATACTCACCCTGAAGCCACGCGGCACATGGAAGGATCCTACGTTTGTCCTTAACGATCGCCTCAGCCATCTGGACTGCGGCTGCAGCCGGAGCATAGTAGGCGCTTCCCGTCTTCAGGTATGAAACGATCTCACCACCGCCCTTGCGAGTTCGCTCTACTAGGGCATCGATCCGATCCTGCTCAAGGAACTGAGATAGGGGGATACCGCTGACGGAGGTGTAGCTGGCGAGCGGCACCATCGTGTCACCGTGCCCTCCTAGAACGAGGGCCTGAATGTCCTCAATCGAGACATCGAGCTCCAGCGCGATGAAGGATCTGTAACGCGCGGTGTCGAGCACCCCAGCCATACCGATCACCCTCTCACGAGGGAAGCCCGATGCCTCCATTGACACCTGAGCCATAACATCTAGGGGATTGGTGACCATTATGATAATCGAATCCGGAGCGACCCTGGCAATTTCCCGAGAGACTGAACGGATAACATTAGCGTTCGTCTTCAGCAGGTCATCACGACTCATCCCCGGCTTACGTGCGATACCAGCCGTAACGATGAAAATGTCCGAGTCCACCGAGGATTCATAGTCGCTGGCCCCAAAGACCCGAGAATCAAAACCCTCAATGGGGGCACTCTCCCACTGATCGAGTCCCTTGCCTTGTGGAATACCGTCTGCGATGTCAACGAGGACGACATCCTTGGCAAGTTCTTTTTGGGAGAGAAGCTGCGAACACGTCGCACCGACGTGTCCGGCTCCAACAACGGTGATCTTCTTTGCGCTCATGAGAAAAAGTCCGCTCCGCGGCAGAGTGTTTCGAGTTGAGGGTAGGGTACTTTCAGCGCGCACGACCTCTTGGATCGATAGTGTTCCGGAAGGAAGGCACGCAGGATTATAACTAGGCTCTGATACAGGTCTACCCAGTAACCCCCTGCACTGGCTTTATGATCCAAAAACACCCAGATCTATAAGCCCAAACCGTTCATCCACCCGTCTGAGAAAGAGCGATCAGTCCTCCGGAACCCAAGTCACTTCCTTGGATTAGCTGATGACGCTGCGGCTTGATCTCGAGTGTTTCTTGGATGTACGGCACTAAATCTTCTCCAGCACGGAGAGGGGCTCTCAGGTTTGTCTGAATAGCGCCAAAGAGACACGGGCGCAGTTGGCCGTCCGCTGTCAGTCTCATCCGATTACACCGATCACAATAATTGTGACTCATGGGAGTAATCACACCGATGGTACCAGGTGCACCCTTGAACTGGTAATACCGGGCTGGACCATTTCCGAACGGCCCCTGCACCGGCTCAATAGCTTCGATACTCTCAATACGACGCAAAGCCTCTGTACACGAAATGAACTGGTTCGCGCTTAAATCAAGATTCGCTCCAGTAGGCATCATCTCTATGAATCGAACATGCCACGGACGTTCTCGAGTAATCTCTGCGAAATCCTCTATTTCATCGTCATTTTGACCTCTGACCAGAACTACATTGATCTTAATCGGAGCAAAGCCTGCAGCTTCTGCTGCATCTAGGCCCTCCATAATCTTGGGATAAGATCCTGGTCGCCGTGATATCGAATCCACTCTGTCTGGGCGGAGAGAATCCAGCGATACATTCAGACGCTGGACCCCCGCGTTACGGAGAGCGTCGGCCTGCTCGGCTAAAAGAACTGCGTTCGTCGAAAGAGAAAGGTCCTCGATTTCAGGGACTTCTGAGATCATACGAACAAGATCGGGAAGGTCTCTTCGGACCAAAGGTTCACCCCCGGTAATCCTCACCCGACGCAGCCCCATACCAGTCATCGTGCGAACTATTTGCGCGATCTCCTCATAGGTGAGCAGTTCTTCACGTTTCAGCCAAGGCAAGCCCTCCATCGGCATGCAGTAAACACAACGGAGGTTGCACTTGTCTGTGACTGATATGCGCAAGTATTCCACACGTCGTCCGAACTGATCGATCATGGCATTATCAGTCATGGACTTCCCTTGAATCGTGCGCCCGTCCCCGGTGGCAACGTCCCTTCCACCCAAGAATCTGTCCCGTCCTCGTAATATTCTTTCTTCCACACGGGGAGTCTCTTTTTGATCTCTTCAATGATGTAACGGGTCGCATCAAACGACTCAGCTCGGTGTGGACTTGAGACAGCAATCGCAACGGAGATCTCACCGATCTGCAATTCACCTGTTCGGTGTTCCACCGCCAATCTATCAGTCCCAAGCCTCTCGGCCGCCTCGGCAGCGATCGACTTAAGCTCGTGTTGTGACATCTCAACATAGGAGTCATAACGCATTCCGGAGACTGGACGTCCATCAGCGTGATTGCGGACAACTCCAATGAAGAGAATGGCCGCTCCGTCCTCGTCCGACCCAACCCGAGATAAAAGCTTGGTAGAGTCGATTTCTTCCGGTCCTACGTGACAGTGGATAATACTAGATCGGTCCGCCACGGCTCAGCCCCCAGCCACCGGTGGGATAAATGCAACCTCGTCACCTGACCCCAGCGTCTCATCGAGCATTGCATAGGTCTGATTGACTGCCACAGCAGGCTCGGTGGGAAGAGAATCGAACGGTGCGCCACGTCCTCGGAGCTCCTCAACCAGATCTGCAACAGTGGCACCCGAAGGGAGCTCTACCGCGAGTGTGGATGCACCTACCAAGTCACGGTATAAGGCGAAGAAAACTGTGTTGACGGAGATTGACACGTTTCGCTGAAATCTTGTTATAGTCGGCGTAGGGTCCGCTGAACCCGGAGTATAAAGCAGCTTCGGGCTAATACAGATAGACCGACCCCCAAGAGCACGTCAACGTTCCGCTGCGTTGAATATCCGGACTGAAAGCTAATGCCGTCGTTAAATATACCCGTTTCCTAGGGGAGACCGCGGCCCTGACCCATCTCTTCCCCGGAGCCTTTGAATTCTCCTCCCCATGTCATCCCGAATTGATTGAAGCTTAA
>CENY01100125.1_pt1 | contig 19059 bp, 23 predicted proteins | sample 356181 | NCBI WGS metagenome assembly CENY01 (sample SAMEA2619840, study PRJEB7988) | marine metagenome | isolation source: saline water (ENVO:00002010), including
GGTATCGGCGGCGTTGGAGCCATCTTCTCCGCGTGCTGCCGTAATTGCTGCTTTTGCGGCGGCAGCGAGCAGCCGTGTGTCGTTGCTGACGGTCACAAGGTCGAATCCCTTCTCGCCCATTTCACGTGCGTATGGTCCGCTGGCATTGTGGATCCCGGCGATCAAACCGTTGGATTTCGCCGCCGCAAGTATCCGTTCCTGCGCCTCGACCATGATCGGCTCCCGGGAATCCTGATGCGGTGTGAGGCCGAGAGACAGTGAGAGGTCACCAGGACCGATATAGAGACCGTCGAGCCCAGGCGTCGCCGCAATGCTCTCGACATTTTCCAGGGCCTGCTGGGTTTCGATCATCCCGATCACGAGAACCAGATTCTTGGAGTCCTTAACGTAGTCCGGACCGACACTCATCAGGGCGCGTGTTGGCCCGAAGCTGCGAGCCCCTCCATCGTGCGCGAATCGGCAATACGAAACCAGTTCGGCCGCCTCGTCAGGGGTGTTGATCATGGGGCAGATGATCCCCAGGGCGCCGGAATCCAGCAGCTTCATGATGATGCCCGGTTCATTCCAGGGTACCCGCGCCATGGGGACGGCATTTGTGGTTGAAATCGCCCGCAGGCACTCGAGCGCAGTATCGAAGTGAATAAGCCCGTGCTGGGTATCGACGGTAACCGAGTCCCATCCCTGGTTGGCCATAACCTCGGCCGAATGGCCACTGGGGATGGTCAACCACGCGTTGACGGCAGTCCGATCTTCACGCCACAGAGCTCTTAGCGGATTTTCCTTCACGCGACCCACACTCTTTCGTGATCCTGTTAGGCCACCAACGTAGCGACTGCGACCACGACCAGCAACCACAGGGCGGCTCGGCGAAATGTGGCCTCATTGGCATTGCGAAAAGCCCGACTGCCGATCCAGGTCGTGATGACATACACGGGAAGCAGCAGAAGCGCCCGTCCAACGATCGTCCAGGTCACAACGCCTCCAATCGCCAGCGACGCAAAGGTGGGGACCATGATCAGGCAGGCGTGACTGATCAGTGCGGCGCGTGCCACTTCCATCGCCCAGGGTGCGGCCAGGATATAAAGCGTCACCGGTGGGCCCCCCATCGCCGTTGCTCCGTTCAGCACACCGCTGAGGGCGCCGATGGACACAGAACCTTTTGCTGCCGGGTGTCCGGGATAGCGCCAGCCGGACAGCAGGACCAGGGAAGACGCAAGGACGACCAGCGCGATTGTTCGCTTCATCACATCCGCGTCGGCCACGATGAGTGCCCAAGCACCGATAGGGACGAGCAGCGTGCCGGCAATCGTCATCGGCGCGACGACCCGCCACGGTGTCAGCCGGACGGCAGCCGGCATGAGCTGGATGGCGATCCCGATCTCCAGGAGGGCAACCGTGCCGATGGCCGCCTGGGGTCCGAAGAGCAGAGTTAAGAGTGGAGCCGTGATCAGCGCGGAACCAGTGCCCGTGAACCCGCGCATGATTCCGGACACGGCGACAATGATGGCAGCGGTCACAAGCCGTAGATTCAGTAGGTCGTCAATGATCACAAGAGCGAGAGAATCTGGCATGATTGATGGTTCCGGTAGCGTTAAGGACGTCGTTCTACCAGGTCAAGTCAATGGATGGTGGCGTCCTTTGCTGCACCTCAACCAGAGCCGGCGGACTCTAATCTCAATTAATGCAATCCGGCGACGAGTCGTCGAAATTTGCAGGGAATTAAAAGTCTCGCTCATGGACGACGGGCGAGAGAGATATATTTTTCTGAGGAGTTATCTCATGTCGACAAGAGAGCTTGAGCGGGGCAGCTGGCAACGGTACTTCGACAGCATTTCAAAGGGTTTAGGAGCCCGTGAAGTTGAGATCGAAGTTGGTTCGCTCGATCTGGGTCAACAGGTGTCCGCTGAATGGATTCCCTTGAACGGACTGACTTATGACCCGCAGGATGATGTGCTGGCAGTGATCACAGAGTCCTACGAGCACAACATTTGCCACCCGAAGGAGATCTATGTTTCAGAAGATATGGGAGCGCTTCTCGCCGTCGAAGCGATAGATGGCGATGGCACCAAGAAGATACGTTCTTGGACCTGGCGACATTAATCCAGGTCGAACGACCGCTGTTGCAGTGGGAGACTCGCGTTGCGCCCCGATGCTTTCGGGTTCAGCGATCAGATTCTTGTGGGGGTCACTCGGCCGTATTGTCTTGCGCGACATAGAGGTGCACTTCGGAAGATCTTGTTCCGCATGCGCGTGGAAGCTCGACAAAATCCCAGATCAGGTTGATAGCAGGGCGCGAGCAGGGTCCCACGCGAACATCGTTACTGGATTCCTGAAGTTGATGCAGTGACTCGTCATCGATAAAGCCACAGATCAAACGCTCGACATCAGCTTCCGCGATCGCGCTGCATACCCAATTGCTGGTCCAGGTGCGGTTTCGCGTGAAGGACAGCGGATTGTCGTCGGAATCGACCACCAGGACATAACGTGCCTTCCCGAAGAAAGGCGACAACGGCGAGTCTGGGCTAAATCCGTGAACGGTGAGGGCTGTACGGCTCACATCAATCACTTTCGATTGGTAGAAAGCTTTACCTGGCCTGGAAATCTGGGTGATTGTTCGCCGGTGAGCCTTAACGTAGGTTAGGTTCAGAAAAATCGACGGGAGTGGGTTGTGGCCGGACAGCCATCAATCAAAGTGGGACTCGGCGACATGTGCGCGCAGTGCGGCGTGCGCAATCAAACTGTCTGTGCGCCGCTGTCCCTCGATTAACTGGGCGTGGTCTAAGATTTTGAGCCCGGCCACGAGGCAACGGAGAAGACAGGCGACCTGCCAATGTACAGACTCCGCCATCGGGGAATTCACGCGCGGGTGGAGCCGGCCTTGCGCAACAGGTCAAATCACAGAGACAGGATCGCGGCTTAAGGGAGGATCCGCATGAAATATAAGGTTCTGCTATTCGACAGCTGGGGAACGCTTGTCGACAACTATTCCATCGCGGAAGTGCTCGAGCCCTACATCGGGGAAAGCAATCTGTCGAACGCGATCTCCCGCGATTGGCGGTTCCAGCAGAAGTGGGCGATGTTCTACGTGACCCTTTGCGACAGATTCGTGCCGCATCCGGGATTGACGGAAGCCGCGCTCCGCTGGGCCCTGGATCTCCATCACGTGAAGCTGTCCGAGAAGGCCATCAAGGACGTGATGTCCCAGTACCATAAGCTTCACGCCTATCCGGACGTGCCGCGTGCCCTGCGCAAACTCAAGAGCCTCGGGCTTAAGCTCAAGATCGTCGCAAACCCGACGAAGCAGATGTTGCTGGATCACACGGAATATGCGGGTATCCAGCAGTATTTCGATGACATCATCTCAAGCGGTGAGGAAGCCAAGGCCTTCAAGCCGTCGCCAAAGGTATTCAACCTCGGGGCGCGGAAGGCAGGCTGCAAGAAGAGTGAGATCCTCTGGGTGACAGGGCATTTTTGGGAGATTACTGGTGCCGATACCGCCGGCCTCGATACGGCGTGGACAAATCGTGCGCGCCAGCCGGTGCTGCCCATTGGTGTCACCCCGACATACACCGTGCCCAATCTGGCTGCCTTGGCCAATACGCTGGCACGCGAGCAACGAGAAAAGTCGAAAAAGCGTTCGAAGAAGCGCTAGGCGGCGAAACGTAACAGCACGCCGTTTGCCTTCTCGCGTTTGTAGGCGTAATTTTCTGAAGATCATTTTGCAGAAGTCGGGATAACTCCTTGAAGTTGCGGCGTAAAACCGCTGCCATCGAATGGCTTGAGTATGGCATGCCCGAAGCGGTGGTCCGGCTCCGCGATCAAATCAGAGAGGCGGACGGCCTGCTCATCGTGACGCCGGAATACAATTACTCGATCCCCGGCGTGCTCAAGAACGCAATCGATTGGGCGTCGCGCCCTCCGGATCAGCCGTTCGATGCCAAACCGATGGCCATCATGGGCGCCAGTCCCGGCGGCAGCGGCACAATGCGATGTCAGTAGCAGCTGCGGCAGCCGTTCATTTTTCTCAACGGCCTCATCATGAATCGTCCGGAGGTAATGATCTCAGGTGCCGGGGGGTTGTTCGATGACGACACCAATTTGACGGATGAGCCTACCCGGGAGCGTATCGGGACCCATCTGTCCGCATTTGCCGACTGGATACGCGCCCGGCAGAATGCCGCCTGAAATTGCCGGTGACACAGGGAAGGAAAACCAGATGAAACTCTATGACTTCAAGGGCGCGCCCAATCCCCGGCGTGTGCGCATGTACATGGCGGAGAAGGGCATCTCCATGCCGACACAGGAGATCGATTTGATGGCGCGCGAGCAGCACGAGGATGCGTTCCGTGCCGTGAATCCCTGGTGCACGGTGCCGGTTCTCGAGCTCGACGATGGGACCCACATCTGTGAAGCCATGACAATCATCCGGTATCTCGAGGCCATTCAGCCGGAGCCGCCGCTCCTGGGAACGACACCCGTGGAACAGGCAACCATTTCGATGTGGGAACACAAGCTTGAGGTCGACGCCATGCTCGCCGTCGGCGAGGTGCTTCGAAACTCAATTCATCGTTTTGCCGGGCGTGCCTTGCCGGGACCCGTCGACCACGAGCAGATCCCCGCTTTGGCCGAAAGGGGACGCAAACGTATCGCCTATTTCATGGAGTTACTCGAAGAGCGTCTCGGTGAAAGCGAGCACGTCGGGGGCGCGGATTTCAGTGTTGCCGATATCACGGCATTGGTAGCCGTAGACTTTGCCGCCCGTGTCGTGGAGGGACTCCTCGACAGCCATCCCAACGTCCAGCGCTGGCACGAGTCCGTCAGCGCCCGACCCAGCGCCCAGGCGTAGAGGCTCGCCCGTCCACGCCTGCGCCCGGTCTGGACGGACCGACCTCACGCGCCTTACGTTCTCCTGGCGCGGGGTCGAAAATCTCAGAGGCAAGCCTTGGAACCGAGCCCGGAATCTCTCAAAGCGATGTACGGCACGGTGTGGCGTATCCGCCTGTTCGAGGAAGAGGCGAACCGGCAGGCCACATTCGGCAACGTTCAGGGCGCATTCCACATGTACTGCGGAGAAGAGGCGGTGGCCGTGGGTTTCTGTGCACACCTCCGGCCCGATGACTATGTGGTGGGCACCCACCGCAGCCACGGTCACTACATTGCCAAGGGCGGCCCTAGCGAGTCAGCTCAGGGGCGAGGATCGGGTCACCGTCTGCTTTTTCGGTGACGGCGCCATGCAGCGCGGCACGTTCCACGAAGCCATCAACATGGGCGCCATCTGGAAGCTGCCGGTCATTTACGTGTGTGAAAACAACCAGTATCAGCAATGGATCCCCCAGTCCCGCATGACGAAGGTTACGTCGGTGAGGGACATGGCCCCGTCCTATGGCATTCCTGGTGAGTCGGTTGATGGGCAGGATGTAGTGGCGGTCAGCCAGGTTGCCCGCGACGCGATCGAGCGCGCCCACACGGGCCAGGGGCCGACGCTCATTGAATGTGTCACATACCGCTTCCATGGTCACAACCTTGGCGATCTGCATGAGTATCGCGACAAAGAGGAGGTGGCGTACTGGGTCAACGAACTCGATCCGATCCAGCTTCTGGGGACCTATCTTATGGAGCGTAAGCAACTCAGCGAGGATGAGGATGCGGCCATTCAGTCCGCAGCCGTGGCCGAGATTCGAGCTGCCGTGGCGTTCGCCGAGGCAAGCCCGTTTCCGGCTGACGCAGAGATCGTGACCGACGTGTTCACGGCACCCGACGGAGCGGCGCGATGAGAAGCGTGACCTTCCGGGATGCACTCAACGAGGCACTCCACGAAGAGATGGCTCGCGATAGCAGCATATTTGTAATTGGCGAGGACGTCGCGACCCACGGCGGAAACCTGGCGGTGACCAAAGGAATGGCCGAAGCCTTCCCTGATCGAATTCGTGAGACGCCCAATTCGGAAGCGGCCATTGTGGGTGTTGCCGTCGGTGCTGCACTGGCAGGCATGCGCCCGGTTGCCGAGATCATGTACGTCGATTTCGTGACCTGTGCCATGGATGAGGTGGTCAATCAGGCAGCGAAGATGCGTTACATGACGGGTGGTCAGGCGAGCGTTCCCATGGTGCTCAGGCTTCCCTGCGGTCTATCACAGTATACGGCGGCGCAGCACAGCTAGGCGCTCGAATCGTGGTTCATGCATGTTCCGGGCTTGCATGTTGTCGTGCCGTCGACGCCACGCGACGCGAAAGGGTTGTTCCGCACGGCCGTCCGCGAACCGGACCCCGTGCTCTTCCTGGAATACAAGCGGCTGTACAGTATGGAGGGCGCGGTGCCTGAAGACGTCGAGCCCATCCCACTCGGTGTGGGTGAAGTCAAGCGTGAGGGCGAGGACGTCATCGTTGTCGCCGTCGGACCGATGGTCAACAAGGCTTTAGAGGCGGGCATTTTGCTCGAGGACGAGGGAATCGATATCGAGGTTGTCGATCCACGCAGCCTTTCGCCACTCGACGTCGATATTTTAGCTGAATCAGCACGTAAGACTGGGCGCGCGGTGGTATGCGCCGAGGATGCCTTGATGGCGGGGTGCACGGCGGAAATCGCTTGCGCGATGATGGAACGTTGCTTTTCGAACCTGTCTGCACCGGTCCGGCGGTTGGCCGCTCTCGATGTGCCCATGCCCTTCAGCCCCCCTTGGCGGACAAGATAGTCCCCAGCGTCGATCAGCTGGTTGTGACCGTAAAAGAGGTAATGGGCGACTCCTGACGAAGCGATGTGTCACTCGATGGCGTCGAACTGCTGAAAGGCTGCGAAATGTGCGAATCGCGTCCTGTCTGAAACAGGCAATCGGAATGGCAGGCTCTCACTCGATTCGTGGTGTGAGGCTCATGCAGTCGCGGATACAGCTGTCAGAGCCTCGTCTGTGGATAGCACGGTCGCATATTCGCCTGCCATGTTGGCCAGCGACAGCGCATGAACCTCTTCTGCTGTCCAGAGGTGCCCACTCAGGTCTGATTTGTCGACCGTGGCGGTCGCATCGGCGACGACGAACGTCTCAAACCCGAGGTTTCCGGCCATTCGCACAGTCGCCTCCACCGAGTTATTTGTAATTACACCTATTGTCACCAACTGGCCTAGGCCGTGTTCCTTCAGGTGAGCTTCGAGATGTGTTCCGATAAAGGCGGAATTGGTCCGCTTGGCGATTATGGTTTCGCCCGCAATCGGCAGGACCTCGGATTTGAAGGCATTGCCCGGTTGCCCGGGCCGTTAAGTTGAATGTGGGTCCAACGAGTCATGACGGATATGAATCACCGCCATTTCATGCGCCCGCCACGCCGCCAGTAAGCGGGACATGTTGGATTCGGCCTGAGGGTTGTTGCGCGGGCCCCAGCTGGGATTGTCAATCGCCCGCTGCACATCGACGATGGGCAATGCCGCGGCAGGACCGGGTACAGGCGTGTTTTCTGCGGTTTTGTTCACGCTTCCGTGCGACCCCCGACATCGTGCGCGACCAGATTATTCAGGATCTTCCCTGGGTTCGATTCTCCGGGCGGGAGGCTCGGTCGGTGTCGCCGACCCGGCGGCCTCTTGCCTCGGTACGGGTGGGTTGGGGGATTCTGATTTCTGACCCGTTGGGCGATCCTTGCAGTGGAAAGCATCGGAAAGCGCCATCCGCAAACCCAGCCAACGCTCGACATTTCTGTAGCGGGTCTGGTTTTTTGCCCAAAGGACGAAGACGTCGATCATCTGCGCATAGGAAATGGAAACCACGTGGGAATCCTTCCAGACAGGAGGACAGATGGAATACTTGTCAGCAAGAGCCTCGCTGGTCACGGTGCCATCATAGAATCCCGCGATATAGCCCGCGCAGTAGGCCTTGAGGTCCCCCTCACACTGCTTCAGCATATGCTGCGTCCGCCCCTGGGCGCTGGCAGGGCCCGCGAGGCCTGTGATGAGCAGAAAAATGAACGCCATGGCAGTGAGCTGCTCTCTTGATCTTGCCATTTTCCAGGCCTCCCGGGCTGAGAAACTATTGAAGCGGGGCTATGGCTGACCGGCAAACTCCAGCATTGCGTGTAATAGCACGTTACAGCCGGCCTCCAGGTCCTCTGATGTTGCCGCCTCGATTTCGTTGTGGCTGATACCGTCTTCGCATGGAACGAATATCATCCCGGTAGGCGCGACCCGCGCTACATAGCAGGCGTCGTGCCCGGCACCGCTTACGATATCCATATGCGTGTAATTGCACGATTGGGCGCCGGAACGAACGGCTTCAACGCACTTCTCATCGAACACGACTGCCGGTGAGTGCCAGATTTGCTCGAACTCCAGCACCAGGCCGATCTCGGTGGCGGTTGTCTCGCTGGCCTCTCGGAGGTGTTGGTCCATGATCGATAGGATCTCATCATCGGGATGCCGGAAATCAACGGTAAAGAACACGGAACCGGGTATCACATTGCGGGAATTCGGATGCACTTGCAGCATGCCAACCGTCGCACAGGCGCCGGGCTGGTGCTGCAGACCAATACGATTCACTGCTTCGACGATGCGGGATGCGCCCAAAAGTGCATCACGACGGGTCGGCATCGGGGTTGGACCGGCGTGCGCTTCCTGTCCGGTCAGTGTGATTTCGTACCAGCGCTGGGCCTGACCACCAGAGACGATCCCGATGGTCTTCTCCTGGTCCTCCAGGATAGGGCCTTGTTCGATGTGCGCCTCAAAATAGGCGGCGAGCTCGCGCTCGCCGCAATTGAGGTCGCCGGCATAGCCGATGCGTTCCAGCTCTTCCCCCAGCGTGTTGCCGTCGGGATCGGGTCGGGAAAGTCCGTGATCGATATCGAAGGCGCCGGCAAAGACACCCGAGGCAATCATGGCGGGTGGGAACCGCGAACCCTCTTCATTGGTCCAGACGGCGACTTCCACCGGCGCCTCTGTCTCGATATCGAGGTCGTTAAGTGTCCGCAGGACTTCGAGCCCGGCCAGAACGCCATAAGCGCCATCGTACTTTCCGCCGGTTGGTTGGGAATCGAGATGGCTGCCCGTTACGACGGGTGGTGCGTTCGGATTTCGGCCTGGCCTTTGGGCGAAGATGTTGCCCATGTTGTCGACCGCGATGGTGCAACCCGCCTCTTCGCACCAGCGGACGAACAGGTCCCGCCCTTGCTTGTCCAGGTCTGTCAGTGCCAGGCGGCAGACTCCACCTTTTTCCGTCGCACCGATCTGCGCCATATCCATCAGAGATTGCCACAGACGGCCGCCATCAATCCGAAGATTCTTGCCCGCTGCTGTCGTTCCAGTCATCGAAGCTAACCTCCTGTTACCAGTCTACCTCCGATCCGTTGCCGACCCGTGAACGGAAAGCTACTGCAGTGGTGAGAACGGGGCCGGCGTCACCAGCATCGCCGACTGGCTCTCGATGAGTTCCTGCTCGCCCGCTGGCGGCCACTTCCCGGTGGCGGAGGCCTGTTTGCGGGCCTCTGCACGACTGTCCATGGATGCGTAGGGCCAGATGTGGAGGAATTTGTTGAGCCCACCGACATCGGTGAACAGGGCCGCCGTCATCGGTGAAAACTCCGTCCGGATATGGATATTGTTGCCCCAGATTTCCAGGAGCTTGGGCATCGCACCTGGTTTGATGGTGTATTCCCGGTACTCATAAATGGGGCCATACGTTCCAGGTTCTACGAAGGCGCTGTTAGGAGCGGTCCTAAAGACCTCCGCTTTCTGATCGACAACCAGACCGAACTTGGAAAATGCCGGAGGCCAGTTGGGGTCCTTGGCAGCAGCTGAACGCACCTCGGTTCGATGTTCCATATTCTCGTACGGCCAGACGTGGATTATCTGATTCAACGCCCCGACCTCCGTAAACCAGAAGGCCGTCAGTTCGGAGTATTTCCTGCGGTGCCCGTAACCTGCTTCGAATAGCTCCAGTGCTTTGGGGACACCGCCGGGGATCAACGTATAAGTACGGAACTCGTAGATCATGGAATCGACTTCCTGTGTTTGGCGAGGAACGACTATTGCAGCGGTGAGAAAGGTGCGGGAGTCAGGATCATGTTTTCCTGGCGATCGACACACTCCGCCCCGCCCTTTGGCGGCCACTTGCCACCCTCCAGGGCATTCCTGCGGACCTCTGCGCGGTGCTCCAGGCTTTCGTAGGGCCAGATGTGTATGAACCTGTTGAGACCGCCAAGCTCTGTGTAGAGGGCGGTTGTCAAAGGAGAGAACTCCTTGCGCGCGCCAATAGCCGACTCCCAGATCTCAAGGAACTTCGGCATCATGCCGATCTTCATCGTGTAATCGCGAAGCTCATAGACCGGGCCGTACTGACCCGGGGCGGCGAAGTCGGAATTCGGCGCCACCTGAAACACGTCCGAACGCTGATCGACGACCAATCCCAGTTGCGCAAAACCCGGGGGCCAGTTCGGGTCTTTGACAGTCGCTGCCCGCACCTCATCCCGATGGTTCATGTTCTCGTAGGGCCATACGTGGATGATCCGATTCAGCGGCCCGAATTCGGTTCTCCAGAAGGCGGCCAACTCCGAGTACTTCTTGCGGTGCTCGTAGGCCTCGCCGAACATCTCCAGCACCTTCGGCATGGCACCTGTTGTCAACGTGTAGGTGCGGAATTCGTAGATCATTGGCTGCTTTCCCCGTGTTCGCGGATCATTATTCTGTTAACTCGCCACCGATGAATCGCACGATGGACGAGACGTCGAGCTCGCTATACCCCGACTTACAATAGAGCGAGAAGATCGCGTGGGCCTGGGCGCCGAGCGGCGTAGAAGCGCCGGCCATTTGTGCCGCCTGCTGGGAGAGCCGCAGGTCCTTGCGCATCATCGTGGCAGTGAAACCGGGCTCGTAATTGTTCTCGGCCGGGCTGCCCTCGACCATGCCTGGCAACATGCCGTAACCCACAAGGGGCCAGTTCGCCCCGGACGATTTGGAGACGATCTCAAAGAACTTCTCGACGTCAAGACCGATATGTTTCGCCAGCATCAACCCTTCCGAGGCACAGATGAAGTTGATGCCCATCATCATGTTGTTGCAGATCTTCGTGGCGCATCCCGCGCCCGGCTCTCCGGTGTGAAATATGTCCGTGCCCAGTATGTCGAAATAGGGTTTGGCGCGGGCAAACCCCTCTTCGGTCGCGCCGGCAATAATCACAAGTGTTCCCTCGCGCGCGCCTTTTGTGCCACGCGACACGGGCGCATCCAGCATCTCGAAGCCGCGCGCATTCGCGGCGCCCTGGACTTCTCTGACGCTGGCGAGATCAATGGTCGACATGTCTATCAGCAGGGCGCCCGCCTCGGCTGAATCAAGCACGCCGCCGTCACTGAGATATACATCACGGACATGCTCGCCCTCGGGCAGGATCGAGATCACGGTCTCCGCGCCCGCGCAGGCTTCCGCGATTGAACCGGCCGCTACGCAGCCCGCTTCTTCGGCCTGCGTCATGTGTTTCGGGACGATATCGAAGGCGCGGACCGTGTGGCCGGCCTTCACAAGGTTTGCCGACATCGGCAAACCCATATTGCCAATGCCAATAAAGCCAATCGTACTCATCAATCCTCCCCAGGGTCGCTTTTTCTGTTTGTTCGCTAGTTTGATCCCATAGCTACTTTGCCACCGATCGCACCAATACACCTAACCCGCCGGGACGATCCGCCGCCGGGAAATTATTGCAACGGCGAGAACGACGCCGGCAACAAAATCTTGTTCTCCTGCTTCATCGAAAACTGGCGGCCACCTTTGGGGGGCCAGACTCCGGTAGCCTCCGCCTGGGCGCGTACTTCAGCCCGATGGTCCACGTTCTTGTATGGCCAGATGTGAACGAATTTGTTCAATCCCCCGTGCTCGGAGAACCCCGCAAACAGCAATGGCGACAACTTGAGACGCTCCCCCAATGCCGCTTCCCAGCGTTTTGCAACTTCCGGAAATCCGCCCGGTTTGATCGTGTACGTGCGCATTTCATACACCGGTCCAAGTTCGCCTGATTGCATCTCGGGACAGAATGACGTGGGCATGAAGATCTCCGACTGCATGTCAGCGATCAGATCGTAGGTCTCGGGCGGCCAGTTCTTGTCCTTTGCCGCTTCGGCACGGACGCGCAAACGATCGTCCATGCTTTCATACGGCCAGAGATGTACGACCTGATGCAGCGGGCCGATGTCGGTGTACCAGAATCCAGCCACCTCCGAATATTTGGCGCGGTGTTCGTACACCTCGCCGACACGTTGCATGAGTTCCTGCGCCCCGCCAGGCAAGCAGTTGTAGGTACGAATCTCGTAGATCACGGCTTCAGCCCCTTTCTTGCGATTGTCTGTAAAATTCCGTAGGGAGGCTCTAACTTCGCCTCCCCTGCTTGCCCTTCCGGCCCTTGCCGGCAGCTTTTTTCTTCGCTGTGGATCCCTTCAAGTCGAAGCTGTTCACGCCCCATGCGGCCCGCGGTTTGACGGGTCGGACCGGCAATCCATGTTCACGCGACAAGTCGAACAGCGGGACACCCGGCGCCAGCATGGAATTGAAGAAGAACATCAGCGCCTGGGTCATTTCCCTGGGCCGTTCGCGCGTCATGAAATGCCCGGAATCCATCATCAGTACTGCCTCAAGGCCTGGAATATGGTCCTCGACGCCTCGGAAATATTCGATCGGCTGACGGGGGTCGTAGGCGCCGAATGCGGTGATCACGGGAAATGTGAACTTGGAATAGTCCACCGGAGTGTTCTTCTGCAGATCCCGGAAGTAGCGAGGCACGGCTTCCGCCGTTCCCAGGTTCGAGAACTCCGCGGCGATCTCCTCGATCTCCTCGTCGCCCAATTGGGTATGTGGACTGCAGGAGCTTTCAAACCAGACGCGAACATAGGCGCTTGGCTTGGCGAGCAACTTGCTGAAATCCTGCCAGTTCTGCGAGTTCCACTGGTGATGGAGTGAATTTCGGACGTCGTACTCATGTACCGAGATCGAGCAGCGCATGTAGCGCTGAACGCGATGGGGAATGTGGTCGCAGATATGATCGCCAATGATTGCTCCCCAATCATGTCCCGCCAAGCGGAAGCGATTGATACCGATTGAATCCAGAAGAGCGATAAGTTCGCGCGCCACATTCGTGCCGGTGTAGTCGCCTTCCTTCTTGTCGGATTGGCCGTAACCTTTGAGATCGAAAGCCAGTACCCGGAACTGGCTCGCCAGTGCCGGGATTTGGTGCTTCCAGCATTGCCAGCTCTCTGGAATACCGTGCAGCAGCACGACGGGTTCGCCGTCCCCTGCCTCGACCCAATGCCATTTCACCCCCTCAACCCGCTTGGTGCGGTGGGTTAGACCACTCATAAAATCCCTCCCATGTCAGTGCCATCCACGGATACCCGTTGGGGCGGGCACAGAGTATAGCGATGTCCGTCTGGTGGAGTCAGTTTGCGCCGGTGCGGGCGGGTGTCGCACCGGAGCAGTCTTGAGCGACGACGCACCGGAAGGCCCCACGCATGAGCGGGCGACCCGGTCCGGTTTGGGCCATGGGGTGCAAATGGGGTACAAAGCTATGGCGTAGCGTCCAGCCGGCCACACAGGCCGAATGCCCCACCAGACGAAAGGATGCCAATGGCCCGTAAGCCCAACTACAAATTTGAACGCCTTCAGCGTGAACGGAACAAAGCCGCCAAGAAAGAGGCGCGGCGGCAGGCAAAAGAGGAGCGTACTGCTCAGCGCAAGGCTGAAGAAGAAGGGGTCCAGCCTTCAGCCCCGGATGTTGGCGAACCGGAGTCAGGCATCGAGTAGAGTAGAGCGCGACCCGGCCTCGACCAGGTTGCGCGAGTGTTGTCTAGACATACGGATCGGAAGACCTGGAGACAGTCATCGCCGCTGTCCGTCCCGGCGATTCACGGCCGGAAAATGACAGCACCTGTTCAGACAATCTAGGAAGCGGCTGCCGCCTCGGAGTCGTCCGTGCGGCGTGCACCGGCCGTGGATGGATTCTCCGCCCGTTCGGCTTCTGGTGTCACAGGCTGATACTCACCCTTGGCACGTCTTACCAGGCCTTCAAATGACGCTCGTGCCCGGCCTTCAGCCGTACGATCGTTCATAAGGCTGGCGTATGAATGGAAAGCCTGGAAAATCGCGAACATGTTGAAAGCGAATTGGGTGACGTCCAGCTCCGGCACAAAATCGCCTGAATCTTTGGCTTCGCGGGCCGCTTGCTGAACGACGTCGACCCATTCCTTCTGCACCTTATTCACGAAGAAACGCAAGACGCCGGGGCGATCATCGAATTCAATGGTCGCGGTCACGAAGGGACAGCCGCCCGGAAGATCCTGCGAGGCGGGCCATTCCAGCCACCTGTCAAACAAAGCGCGTACGCGGGCTTCTCCTGCCGGCTCCCGGCGTGCCGGAACCACGACACGGCTCGCGAACATTTGAGCCGCTGCCTGAAGGATGGAAAGTTGGAGTGTTTCTTTGGTGCCGAAATGGGCGATAAGTCCGCTCTTGGACAGTCCCATCTCATTCGCGAGTCCGCCGATCGTCAGACCCTCAAGACCAACCACGCTTGCCAAGCTTACCGCGCGCCGCAAAATCGCATCGCGGGTCTCTGCACCTTTGGCCATTTCGGCCCCCACCCCGTTACTCGCGCAGAACTAAACAGATCGTTCGTACTTTTTCAAGGAATCCTTGTGCCCGCGCCACATTTTTGGACTCCTGCAACTATTGGTGCGCCAAATTCGCGTTAGGGTTTATCCCCATCGACGGAAAAGGAGACCCGGCCGCCGCTATCTCAAGGCAGGTCTGGCCGCCTCATGTCAACGAATGCATTCGCTCGTCAATATCTCACCGGACCGGATTGAACCACAGCCGCTCGTCCGCTCCCAATAATCCGGGCCTGTTCATCCGGCCCTTTTCATCCCGCCCTGTTCATCCGATTGTCCACCAGGTCGGTGACAACCGCGGGATCGGCGAGCGTCGATGTATCGCCCAGTTGATCCGGTTCGTCGTCGGCGATCTTGCGAAGGATACGGCGCATGATCTTGCCGGATCGAGTCTTCGGCAGGCCGGGGGCCCACTGGATGAGGTCGGGGGAAGCAATAGGTCCGATCTCCTTGCGCACCCATTGCACAAGTTCGTCGCGCAGCGCATCCGTCGGATCCTCTCCGACCATGAGAGTCACATATGCGTAGATGCCTTGGCCCTTGATGTCGTGCGGATAACCGACGACGGCGGATTCGGACACCTTGGGGTGTGCCACCAGGGCGCTCTCTACTTCGGCTGTACCCATGCGGTGACCCGACACGTTGATGACGTCGTCCACGCGGCCGGTGATCCAATAGTATCCGTCCTCGTCCCGGCGGCACCCGTCCCCTGTGAAATAGCGTCCCGGATACTGGCTGAAATAGGTCTGGATGAACCGGTCGTGATCGCGGAACACCGTGCGCATCTGGCCCGGCCAGGAATCGGTGATGCAGAGATTGCCTTCGCAAGCGCCTTCGAGCTCATTCCCGTCAGCATCGACGATGGCGAGATTCACCCCAAAGAAGGGCCGCGTTGCGGATCCCGGTTTGAGGTCCGTTGCGCCGGGCAGGGGCGTGATGCACACGCCCCCGGTTTCCGTTTGCCACCAGGTATCGACGATGGGACAACGTCCATCACCAACGACGTTGTAATACCAGCTCCAGGCTTCGGGATTTATCGGCTCACCGACCGTTCCAAGAAGCCGGACGGACTTTCGGCTCGCCTTCTTCACGGGCTCGTCACCTTCCCGCATCAGTGCACGGATCGCGGTGGGGGCCGTGTAGAAGATGTTGATGTTGTGCTTGTCGCAGACCTGCCAGAACCGTGACGAGTCGGGATAGTTGGGCACGCCCTCAAACATCACCGTGATGGCACCGTTGGCGAGCGGTCCGTAGACGATGTAACTGTGTCCCGTGATCCAGCCCGCATCAGCGGTGCACCAGTACACGTCTCTGTCGTGATAGTCGAAGATGTATTGGTGGGTCATGGATGCGAAAACGATGTACCCACCGGTGGTGTGAAGCACACCCTTGGGTTGGCCCGTGCTGCCCGACGTGTACAGTATGAACAACGGATCCTCGGCGCTCATTTCTTCAGGCTCGCATTCGGTCGCCTGGCCCTGGACCAGGTCTTCGTACCAGACGTCCCGCCCCTCGACCCAGTTGATGTCGCCGCCGGTTCGTTTCACCACGACGCATTTCTCAATGGTCGGACAATTCTCCAACGCACCGTCCGTATTGCCCTTGAGCGGAATGGGCCGGTTCCCTCGGATACCTTCGTCGGACGTGATGATGACGCTGGAATCGCAGTCATTGATGCGTCCGGCGAGCGAGTCAGGCGAGAACCCCCCGAACACGACGGAGTGGATGGCGCCGATACGCGCGCACGCAAGCATCGAGTAGGCCAGCTCGGGGATCATCGACAGGTAGATCGTAACCCGGTCCCCCTTCTTGACCCCGATTGACTTCAATCCGTTGGCCAGCTTGCAGACCTCATCGTGCAGCTCCTGGTACGTGATGGTCTTATCGTTGCTGGGATCATCGCCCTCCCAGATGATGGCTGCCTGGTCGCCACGGGTGGCGAGGTGTCGGTCAATGCAGTTGGCGCTGACGTTCAGCGTGCCGTCATAGAACCACTTCACATGGAGATCATCGGCCGCGTAGGACACATCCTTGATCTTCGTGAATGGCTTGATCCAGTCGACGCGTTTGCCGTGCTCGGCCCAGAACCCCTCCGGGTCCTCGATCGATTGGTTGTACATGCTTTGATACGTCTCGGCATCGCACAGCGTTCGTTCTTTCCATTCTCCGGGGACCGGATAGATGTCCTGTTCCGACATGGCTTTGCGTCTCCCTGAAAAGTAGCGTTCGGCCCCGGGGACCAACCAGTGGCCATACTGCGGGGCGGGCGCGTTCATCCCACTTTCTCGACGGATTATTGATTCATTTGTCCGGTTGCCACAAGGCGGGGTTGGACACGATCCACGCTGGTCGTTAAACAGGCGAAAACGTGGAGGCGAAAACATGCTCCTGCATCTCATGACCTGGCAGGAAGTCGAGGACTATCTCAAGACCTCGACGGGCATCATGATGCCGATCGGCTCGACCGAGCAGCACGGACCCACAGGGCTGATCGGCACGGACGCGGTTTGCGCCGAGGCCATCGCCAGAGCAGCTGGGGAGATTGCCGAGGCCGCCGTCGGGCCGACCATCAGTGTCGGCATGGCCCAGCACCACATGGCGTTCACCGGATCGATGACGCTTCGGCCGTCGACGCTGGTTTCCGTCATTGCGGATTACGTCAATTCGTTGTCCCGCCATGGATTCGATCGGTTCTATTTCATCAACGCTCATGGCGGGAATGTCTCGACGGTCCAGTCCGCATTTCAGGAGGTCTATGCCCAGACGAGCATCGACGGCGGCGGCGACAATCGCCCCCGTGTACGCTGTCTGCTCCGCCAGTGGTATCAGCGCCCTCGGGTTCAGTCCCTGGCCAAGAAGTTCTACGGCAATAAGGAGGGCTATCACGCGACCCCATCCGAGGTGGCGGTCACGCAATATCTCTTCCCCGATGCCATCAAGACGGCGGAACTGCCGGAGCTCACCTCTCCGGGCGGATTTTCGTTCACCGATGCTGAGGACTATCGGCGGCGCTTCCCGGACGGGCGTATGGCGTCTGACCCCTCACTGGCGACCCCGGAACACGGCAAGGAGCTGTTCGAGCTCGCCGCAGAGGATTTGGCTGCCGACTATCGGGATTTCCTGAAGGGTTAGGTTGCCGAAGGAAGACAAAAGGCGTCAGCCGCCACCTGCCCGCGCTGGTGAATTTCGCTGCAGACCCGTATTTGAGGTTTCGTCCTTCGTGGCACTGAAATTGAAACGCACCGAAGGGGTCGCCTTCGTGGTGACTCTCGCCGGTCTGGCAGCGGTGACCGCGACTGCGGTCGATATATTCCTGCCGGCGCAGCCGATGATCGGGTCAACCTTCGGTCTACCCTCTGGTGCCGGCGGTGTGCTGATCGCCGCCTACTTTCTGGGCTACGGCCCGGGCATGATGCTTTGGGGTCCCCTCGCCGACCGCTATGGGAGATTGCCGCCTCTCTATATCTCGCTGATTGCATTCGTTGTTCTCGCCGTGGTTTGTGCCACGACGGATTCCTTCGAGGTCCTCGTGGCGGCGCGAGGTCTGCAGGGGGTTGCGGGCGGCGGCGGCCCTGTTATTGCGCGGGCGATCGCCCGGGATATGGGCGGTGGCGCCCGGACGGTTCGCCTTCTCACGACCATGACGGCGATCTTCAGCGCGGCGCCGCTTTTGTCGCCCATCGTCGGATCCGGTCTGCTGATGGTGTTCGAATGGCCGTCGGTGTTCTGGGCCCTGGTTGTGTTCGGCGCGTTGTTGATTCTTGCGACCGTCCTTTTCATTCCCGAAACGCGACCCCGGACGACGGATGGTGCTCAGACGTCTCCATCTGTCCTGAACAGTTTGGGCATCCTGCTCCGGGCTCGAGACTTTAACGTCGGTATGTTTCTGACGACGACGGTATTCGCAGGGTATGCCGTGCTGCTATCGATCGGGGCGTCCGTCGCCGAAAAGCCTTACGGCATTCCGCCCCAGTTGTTCGGATTTCTATTTGCCGTAGCCGCAGTGGCGTCCGTGACCGGTTCGGTCAGCGCCCGATTCATGGCGACTCGTCTGGGCCTGGAACGCGTAATTTCGACCGGGACCGCAATTGTCGGCGTGGCGGGAGCGGGGTTCCTGATTATCGGTGCGGGAACACCGAGCCTGCCTGTGCTTTGGGTGGTGGTTGCCTGTTATCTGCTCGGGTTTGGAATGCTGTTTCCGACCGGGACGGCGAAGTCCCTGGAGCCGGCTGGTCGCATGGCAGGACTCGGCGCATCGGTTCTGGGTGCCGTGCAGATGCTGACGGGAGCCGCCGCCGCCGCCCTGGGTGCGGTCATGTTCGATTCGACAAATTTTGCCCTGAGCACCCTCATGGGGGCTGCGGGCCTGCTGTGCCTCGTCATAAGAGCCATCGATGTGGCGGCCCAACGGAACACGAAAACGCCGTCGACCTGACGGCCT
>CENY01172016.1_pt1 | contig 19059 bp, 17 predicted proteins | sample 356181 | NCBI WGS metagenome assembly CENY01 (sample SAMEA2619840, study PRJEB7988) | marine metagenome | isolation source: saline water (ENVO:00002010), including
CAGAAACACAAATTTTTAATTCAGGGAGCGCATCAATTGTTGTGGGAATTATGATATTGCCTATGGTTGCATCCTTATGTGATGATGCTATTCGATCTGTACCAACCAGTTTGCGTCAAGGAGGTTTTGCATTAGGTGCTACAACGTTTGAAGTAATTAAAAGTGTTGTTGCACCAGGAGCATTTTCGGGTATTATGGCATCGTTTGTACTTGCTTTATCCAGGGCATTTGGTGAAACCATGGCGGTAACATTGGCTGCGGGAGCAACGCCGAATTTGACACTAAATCCTCTAGAAAGTATCCAAACTATGACGGCCTACATTGTACAAGTTAGCCTCGGTGATACACCAGCAGGCGGGATTGAGTATCAAACAATCTTTGCTGTTGGTGCTTTACTTTTTTGTGTCACTTTGGCTATGAATATATTTGCGAATCATGTCATGAATAAATATCGTGAGATATACGAATGATAAAGACCAACTTAGAAAAAAGAAAAAAGAATGAGAGACGGTTTAAATTAATGTGTTTGTCACTAACTTGGATGTCGCTGGTTATTCTAGTTGTTTTATTGCTGCATGTAAGCTTGGAGGGGTTTAGTCGCTTAAGTCTGGATTTTTTAACCAATTTTCCTTCAAGATTTGCTCATAAGGCAGGATTAAAATCCGCACTTTGGGGAAGTATCTGGCTTATGGGGTTAGTCTTTTTAATTGCAGTCCCTATTGGTGTTGCATCAGCCATTTATCTTGAAGAGTATAATTCAAGAGGAAAGCTTTCAAGGTTTATTGAAATAAATATTTCTAATCTTGCTGGAGTTCCATCTGTGGTCTATGGTATACTGGGTTTGGCAATTTTTGTACGGTTTTTTGGGTTAGATAGAAGTCTATTGGCAGGAAGTATGACCATGTCATTATTGATATTACCAGTTATTATTATATCATCAAGAGAATCTTTGAGGGCTGTACCACAGAGTATTCGCCATGGTGCCTTTGCGCTGGGCGCAACGAATTTACAAACAATTTGGCACCATGTATTACCACCGGCATTTCCTGGAATCATGACAGGTGTCATTTTGGCTATGAGTCGCGCTATTGGAGAAACGGCACCACTGATAATGATAGGCGCATTAACTTATATAGCATTTTTGCCAACATCACCGATGGATCCATTTACGACTCTCCCTATTCAAATTTTCAATTGGTCATCTAGGCCACAAAGTGCATTCCAAGAAGTAGCTGCCGCTGGTATTATTGTTCTTTTAACAGTTTTATTATTGATGAATACAACTGCTGTCATCATTCGGTATCGCGCTCAAAAGAAATATAAATGGTAAATTATGAATCAATCTGTATTATCAACACAAAACCTTTCAATTTTTTATGGCGATACATGTGCGGTAAAAGATTGCACAGTCTCTTTTGAAAAAAATAAAGTAACCGCTATTATTGGGCCATCTGGATGTGGTAAAAGTACTTTACTTCGTACATTCAATAGAATGAATGATTTTATTGATTCTTTCAGGGCAGAAGGGCAAGCGACTTTTTTAGGAAATAATATTTACGATGAAGATACAGATCCAGTGGATATTCGTCGCAGGATTGGCATGGTGTTCCAAAAGCCAAACCCATTTCCAAAATCTATATATGAAAATATTATTTGGGGCCCTAAGATTAATGGATTCGATGGCAATGATGATTCCTTAGTTGAATCCAGTCTTAAAGCGGCAGCGTTATGGGATGAAGTTAAAGATCGGCTAAATGATTCTGCTATGGTACTTTCTGGCGGTCAGCAACAACGTCTTTGTATCGCACGTGCCATCGCAATGAAACCCGAAGTCATTCTTATGGATGAACCAGCGTCTGCACTCGATCCAAAATCAACTACTAGGATTGAAGACCTCATTGGAGAATTACGCGAGAATTATACAATAGTTATTGTAACACATAACATGCAACAAGCCGCACGAGTCTCTGATTTTACTGTGTTTTTATATGAGGGAGAATTAATAGAGTATGGAGATACTAAACAAGTTTTTACAAAGCCTAGCCATCAACAAACTGAAGACTATATAACGGGTCGATTTGGATAAAAAATATGTCAGAACAATTACAAAAAGAAATTCAAGATATAAATCAATTAATTCTAGAAGTTGGAACACGCGTTGAAGAAGCTGTAAGAAATTCTATGGATGCGCTTAAAAACATGGATTTTAAAAAAGCAAAAAAAATACAAAACGATGATGGTATTATTGATAGATTAGAAGTAGACGTAGAAGAATTGTGTTTAAAATGTTTTGCATTGCATCAGCCAGTTGCGATGGATTTGCGTTATATTTTTGCTGTATCTAAAATTAATAATGACTTAGAAAGAATAGGTGATTTAGCAACTAATATTGCTGGTACCGTAGAAAACTTAAAAGACCATCCATCAGTAGTGATTCCTAATCGGGTTTATGCCATGAGCGTAACTGTGGGTGAAATGCTTAAGATTAGTTTGGATGCTTTGGTAAATAAAAATGCTGTCATGGCACGAACTGTTTTAAACATGGATGATGATGTAGATAAAATTCATAACAGCATGTATGAATATGTACAGGAAAAATCTATTGATAATACAAAAGAAATGGGGCAATGGTTTTATGTTTTATCTATATCAAGATATCTTGAAAGAATTGCAGATCATACAACAAATATTTCTGAAGATGTTATTTACATGGTTGAAGGTGAGATTGCTCGCCATGGATATAAATCTTGAACAAAAAATAAAAAGGAGTGATATAATGAAAAAGAGTTTGATGTTTATGTGGGTGTATTTGTGTCTTGGTGCTTTTCTATTTGCCGGAACACAGACAAGCGGAAAGGTCTTCTACAATTACACTAGGAACCTAGATGACGGTAGCAATTCCTTTAACATTAAAAGAGGATACTTAACATTTGTAAATAATGCCACTGAAACGGTCTCATATAAACTAACCTACGATATTGGGTCTAATAATGCTGGAAGCGCATATACTGCATTTTTAAAAGTGGCTATGGTAAAGTGGGAAACTAGATTGGGAGTTGTTTCTATCGGTATGCAGGGAATGAACATGTACAAGACCATGGAAAACACATGGGGACATCGTTTTATAGCAAAGGGTAGCATGGGCGCCTATGGTTATTCATCATCAGCGGATATAGGCATAGGGCTTGCCCGGGAACTTGGTCCGATCACAACCAGTGCCATGGTTACAAACGGTGGTGGCTACAAACGACCGGAAACCGATGCACACAAAAAACTATCCCTACACATGGTCTATGGTCAACCACAACTAAACAAGGAAGATGGTTTTAATTGTGGCGGTAGTTTTTCAATGGAGCCGTATGATGTAGATGATTCGAGAACTGAGAATATAAATGTAGTGGGGGTCTTTGGTGGATATGCAGGGCTTGGTTTCAGGGGTGGTGTAGAATTTGACACAAAGAAAAACGGTGAAACCATGGGGCAAATAATTTCCCTATATGGAACCTACGCCATATCTGATAAAATTTCTTTTTTGGCAAAAGTAGACCAAGTAGATGAAAATACTTCAGTAGATAAAGATGGAATCCAGGCTATCATATTGGGGCTTCATTATGGCCTTGGTGAAGGTATGATAGTGGCACCAACATTTAGAATGACAAAACCAGAAAATGGAGACCCAGACAACTCAATTGTTGTGAACTTTGAATTCAAATTTTAGGTGGGGCCTAAATCAATTGTTGGCCCATGGTGCTCTAGTCCATTTTTCTAGGAAGAAACGCATACAAGATAGCGCCTAATACACAGGCAAGAATGCCTTTATTCCAACCCATTTTAGACGGTAGAAGACCCCCTTCTTGAAACCAAGAAAGAATTGCAAACATTATGCCAAATGATGATAGGGAAAGCCATATCAGTTTTTTCATTACTTTTTATAGCCAACTGCCTCAAATGGATTGACAAGGATCGTAGATATGTTTTTAAGGTGCGCGGCTATCCTTTTGAGGTATCTAGCATATAAAGCAAGAGTGACAGATTTTGACTCACTTCCTTGAGACAGCTCACCAGATATGCATCCATTTACTATGTTATCTGAGCTGGAAACAACATCTTTATAGGTTGCCATGAGCGAACGAGCAACCTCCTCATCTTGAGAGTTAATTGCAGTAATGGTCTTTTCAAAACGTGAGATGACCTCTCTCTCTATTTCTGCGAGTTCACTAGAAAATTCTTCAGCCAACATTGTATCAGGGTAGTTCAATGCCAGATCTAAAATATTTTTAGTATAGTCCCCAACTCTTTCTACGTCCACGACCATGTTCAAAAGTACAAGGCCATTTGGTAGATCTTCAACATTCTGACTGACGGCATAGTGTGTCACCACCTTACGCCGAACATCCTTTTGAAATAGATTGATCTCTACATCGCGTTTTTTTAGTGCTTTAATTGCATCAAGGTCTTCATTTTCTCGTAGATATCTTATGGCCTTGTTAAATATCTGGTTTGATAAGACCATCATCTCATAAGACTCATCCCAGGCCTGAGATAAAAGGTCATCTGAGTTCCAAAGTTTTACAATATCCCTAAATAACGACATGATAGATCCTATTTTTCTTTCTTATCTACCGACCTAACAAGATAATGGTTAATGGCATTCCCACGAAAACCAGGAGCAGATAAAGCACAGGAATCAACTTGTTCTTAACGGCTTGATCGGCAATCCACTCTGCGCAATTTAAAGGAATGACCCTTAAAAATGGTAGGCCATATATGATTATTATTCCAAAAATATTAAAGAGTAAATGACTGATCGCTGCAATAAGCGCCGCTACGGTTCCTGTGATCGCGGCCAATAGGGCCGTTACGGTCGTGCCGATGTTGGCACCAAGGGTGAATGGGAATATCTGACGTAAGGTCAATACACCTGCACCCGCAAGAGGGACGACCAGAGATGTTGTTATTGAAGAACTCTGAACCATGATTGTCAGTACTATTCCAAAACCAATAGCCCTTATGGCTGTTTTAAAAATATATTCATCAAAAAACACTTCTACTTTTTTTAATACAAGACTTCGCAAGATTTTTACCAGTGCGTAAAGCATTGCAAATGTGATCAGGATACTGAGGATGAGGTATATGACATCATTGTCAAATGAGAACTTTTCCACAAACTTTGCACCAGACTTTATTGCAACCTTAATGGGGCTTTTCGCTTTTAATATCTCAACATTTTGTATTTTTCCAAACATCAGAGAGGATATCCACTCTGCAGATCGCTGTATTCCATGGAATGCCATTTCTAATGGAAAAAGAACCATGACAGACATCATGTTAAAAAAGTCGTGAACAGTAGATGCTGCAAATGCTCTTCGAAATTCACTTCCGCGATTGAGGTGTCCAATAGAAACGATCGTATTTGTTACGGTTGTGCCAATATTTGCACCCATGATCATGGGTACCGCACCGGCAAGCCCCAGTGCACCACTGCTTACCATTCCAACAATCAACGATGTTGTAGTTGACGAGCTTTGAAATAAAACTGTGGCAAATACACCGATAAAAAGAGCAATTACAGGATCACTTGTTGTTGTGAATATCGAATCTGCAACATCTGACCCCATATGCTTGATGGCCGACGACATACCTTTGATTCCCACTAAGAAAAGGTAAAGTGCGCCGAAGATACCCAAGACCTTAAGTCCAACATTCTTTGATTCGGTGCTCATGCTGCCCCTTTTTTATGTATGATCAGTTTTGACACAAATGATATTATTATCCTATTGTTAGGATTGTGTTAGGGCATGGCGTTTTAAAATGGTTTTTCGAGAAGGGTCCCTATTGATAATTATCGGTCTTTGCTAGAATGCTATTATGACCTAGACTCCCCTAGTAAAATGTTTAGTGCTTAAAGCATCGAGTGCCTGTAAAGATCATTGCGAACCCATGTTCATCACATGCGTCAATGACCTCTTGGTCTCGTATCGAACCCCCAGGCTGGATTACGGTACCAATACCCGAGTCTTTTATTATATCAATACTATCTCTAAATGGAAAGAATGCATCTGATGCCAAAACCCCACCCTTGACACCTTCCCCACCTTTTTTTAATGCCATGTGAACTGCATCAACTCGACTTACCTGACCTGCGCCAAGACCGATAGTCGTACCATTTTTTGCTATTAGGATTCCATTGGACTTAGCATGCCTTAAGACCTTCCAGGTGAAAAGAGCAGTATTAATATCTTGGTCAGATGGTTTCTTTTTTGTGACGATGGTCAGATTGTTTTTTGTTAAGATCTTTGTATCTGTATCTTGAACAAGAATACCTCCATCCACATTGCGTATCTCAATTTTTTTCTCTCGTTTATTAAACTTTCCAAGTTCTAATATTCTAAAATTTTTCTTCTTTTTGAATATTGCAAGTGCTTCTTGATCAAAGTCTGGTGCGATGACTATTTCAACAAAAACTTTTGTAATGGCATCTGCCACTTCTTTGGTACATGTTCGATTAAATGCAATAATTCCTCCAAACGCAGAAAGAGAGTCAGCATTGAAAGCGCGGTTGTAAACATCTAACAGGTCATTACCGGTAGCTACACCGCAGGGATTGGCATGCTTCACTACTACGCATGCTGGCTCATCAAATTCCCTAACACAAGCCAGAGCAGCATCTGCATCCATAATATTATTGTAGGAGAGTGTTTTACCTTGGTGAATAGTTGCATTCAAAATATTGGGCTCAGTATTTCCAGGGATCTTATAAGACGATGCGGACTGGTGTGGGTTTTCTCCATAGCGCATTGTGGAATGTTTTTTAAAAGTCAGGGAAAGTTCATCAGATAGATTTTGATCTTTAACATAATTATGAATAATTGTGTCATATTGAGCAGTATGGCCAAATGCCTTTGCTGATAGTCTACGGCGTGTTTCAAAGGAAACTTCTCCCAATGCCATTTCATCTGCAATGGTATCGTAATCATTCGGGTCAACCACCGCACAGACCCAACCCACATTTTTAGCTGCTGAGCGAATCATGGTTGGACCGCCAATATCCACATTTTCCAGCGCGTCTGCTAATTCACAACCTTCTTGAGAAATAGTTTTTGAAAATGGATAAAGATTACATATCACAAGATCAATCCATTGAATTTTATTGTTTTCCGCATCGGTATTATGTTTATCGCGGAGACCCAGAATACCGCCCCCCACTAGTGGATTAATTGTCTTTACACGGCCGTCCATGATTTCCGGAAACTGGGTGTAGTCACTTATATCCTTTACAGGGATATCCACTTCTCTTAATGCTTTAGCTGTGCCGCCGGTGGACAGTATCTCCACATTATTAGCATGGAGAGATTGCGCAAGTTCAATGATGCCGGTTTTATCAAAAACAGAAATAAGTGCTCGATTAATATTTATGGGATTTTTGTTTAAAGACGGATTATCTAACATAAAAATTATTTTGTATTAATTGTATTGCTTCAATGAAGGCTTCACCTTCAAGTGACTGAACTTTTGTTTTTAGCGATTCTACTGTTTCATCGATAGATACTTCACATTTTTTCTGTACTAATATAGGTCCTGAGTCTAATTCATCTGTTACAAAATGGATAGTGCAACCTGTTTCAGTATCACCGTTGGTTAGTACCTCCTGATGCACGTTGGTATCCATACCACCTGCATATTTTGGCAGAAGTGAAGGATGAACATTCAACAGACGGTCTTTCCAAATATCACAAAATTCTTCAGATAGGATGCGCATAAAACCAATCAGCAAAACAAGGTCCACATTATGGTCCTGTAAAACTACTGTCATTTTCTGGTCAAAGTCTTTCCTCTCTTTACCCAGGTGAGGGATAAAAATGTTAGGTATATTGTGGTTATTGGCTCGTTCTAAAATGTAAGCGTTCTTTCGATTTGAGATGACTACAGATACTTCTGCATTTAATGTACCTGCACTAATAGCATCCAGTATAAACTGTAGGTCAGTGCCACTGGTTGAGCCTATTATGCCAAGCTTTATCATCGTAATGAATTCATATGGTCAATGCGTTGCTGTACTACACTTGCTGTGCCTATATCTCTGCGATGAAACAAGGGACCTTTTACTGCGGATATTTCTTTTTCTGCAATTGCTTCTGCTTTAGATATTGTATCGGCCATCCCTACAACTGCCACAGTGCGGCTACCAGCTTCTATCAATTGACCATTTTTAATATCTACTGAAGCGTAAAAAAGACCATCCCGGTTTTCAACACTGGACACATCGATCTCCTGGCCTTTTATCGGGCTTTCTGGATACCCTTTTGGAACGGCATATTTACAAACGGTAGCCTGGTTGGAAAATTGAACATTGATCTGATCCAAGGTGCCTTCTGCAATAGCAATGCAAATATCAATATAATCTGATTCCAATAGGGAAAGTACATTCATCGCTTCCGGGTCACCCAGGCGAGCATTATATTCGATCAGCTTCACGCCGTTAGCAGTGGCCATAAAACCACCGTAGAGAATACCCTTATAGCCTTCACTAAACTTAGCCTTTAAAGCTTTGGCGGTTGCAAAATTGATAGCTTTGGCTTCCGCGATTTCATTATCATTCAAAAAAGGCAAACCATGATTCGCATCAGAATAAGTACCCATTCCACCAGTGTTGGGCCCTCGGTCTCCTTCGTAGGCCCGTTTATGATCTTGAACAATAGGCATATGCTTCAGGTTATCTCCATCACAAAAGCTCATAAGAGAGAATTCCTGTCCCACAAATTTTTCTTCGATCACAAAGCTGCCACCATTATCTGTCAAATCTTGGCAGTAGACTAAAGCTTCATCATGGGAATGTAAATGATCTCCTGATACTTTTACTCCCTTGCCACCCATAAGACCATCATATTTTACTACGTAATTTTCTTTTAGCTCTTTCAGGAATTCTGCTACCCCGTCCATGGAATCAAAGGTCTGGTATTTAGGACCTCCAGGGATTACAAATTCCTTTAATAAATTTCTGGTGAACGCTTTAGATGTTTCCAGCTGCGCAAGTTTTTGTTTGGGCCCTACAGTTTTTACGCCGACATTCCAAAGGGCATCGGCAACACCGTTTTCCAGTGGATTTTCCGGGCCTATGATAGCCAGAGTTGCGGCGGTCTCCTGAGCATAGTTTACGACAAAGTCTGGATCACTCATCTTGCCCACTGTTAATTCATCGCAGATTTCTGCAATCCCTGGGTTCATATTGGACGCGAGGCAGTAAAGCTCTTTTTCTTGTGGAGATCTGTCTAATGCACGGACAATGGCATGCTCCCGGGCACCGGAACCTATGATTAAAATTTTATTCACCATTCGATTCGTTTTATAAAATATTTTTTCTTTTTAAGAATGGATCTTTACTTTCAAGACCTCTTATTCTATAGGTAATCGACTTATATAAAGATTTTAAATTTTTATATTTATCAACATAATTAGGATCTGGATTACAACGTAATTGTTCATCATATTCTACAAAATTATCTGTGAGCTCGGTCAAATTAATATTTTTATTACCTGATTCTAATTCCCAAACCCATGCTGCGTGTATCGCGGCACCTAAAGCAGCTCCTTCACCTATTACTGGAACAGCTTGACAATTAAAAATATTTGCTATGGTTTGACACCAGCTTTTTGATAAAGACAATCCGCCTGTTAAATGGAGTATCTTTGGCTTAACTGGCATTCTTTCAAAACCTTGATTTAAGTTAAGTATGTGACCTTCAAGTATTCCCCTTGCAATGGATTTTTTATTAAGGTCTTTAAATCCAAATCCAAAATATAGTGGTGCTGCATTAGGTATATCAGGCGTTCTTTCACCTTCATACCAAGGTACAATAATGTTACCATTATTACATGGCTCTGTCTTGGAAATCAAATCTTCAAAATCTAGATGAGATAGAGAATGTTCTTTTAAAAATGTATTATATCCGCCTGACATATTTGAGACACAAAGAAGCGGCATATAGTTTCCAGTGCTATCACAAAATAAAGCAATCTCTCCTTCTTCATCAACATATGGGTTTTCTAATATTGTAAACGCAGTCCCACTGGTACCGAGACTAATTGTAACAGTCCCTGGTTTTGTATTTGCAGTACCAATGGCACTGTACATATTATCACCTGATCCGGCATCAATTTTACATTGAGGATTGAAACCATACTTGGCAACTAATTCTTCTGAGATATTTCCAATTGATTCTGTAGATGAAGTAACATTTGGTAATTTTTCTAACAAATCATCAGAAATTATTTTTATTAACTCTGTTGACCATGTTTTGCTTACAGGATCCCATAGACCACTACCAGAAGCATCTCCCGGCTCCATAGCGATTATTCCACCTGTTAAATACCAGTTAATAAAATTATGAACCAGTAAAAATGAATCTGTATTCTCATAATATGATTTCTCATTTCTATACATATGAAATATTTTTGATGCAGTATATCCTGTCCGTTGAGTATTGCCAATTTTTGCAATCATGGCACTTACTCCACCTAATGAATCTGTTAATATTTCACATTCACGTTGTGTTGAAAAATCATTCCAAAGTTTGGATGTTGGTTTGGTCAGTTTACCAAATTTATCCAGTGCAACTAAACCATGCTGTTGGCCAGAAATAGATAATGCATTTATTTTATGTAATATTTGTCCTTCAAGTTTTAATCTTTGGAAAATAATGTTGAGAGCTTCAATCCACATATTGGGGTCGGACTCTGAGATCCCCAGTGAGTTATCCCCAATTGTGCCATTTATGGTACGATAAGTTGGTAAATCAGTATCATAAACCAGCGTATCCTGATATATTATAGAATAATTGGAAATATTTAATACGGAGATTGTTAGACTTTGAGTTGAAACATCGATTCCTGCAAAAAATTTATCCATATATTATTTTCTTATTAATTATGATTAAGGAGTATTTCATTAAAAAGGCCTCAGCATAATAAATGAATAACCGAAGATACAATTGCCCAAAAAAAGAAAAACTGTTTATGGGTTTAAAACATCTCAATAAAATATTATGCTTATTTATATTAGAAATTTTATGATAGTATCGTTTGTAAACAATCAATTTCAATTATATATAATTGTTTAAACTGAATTTTGATCATCTATTTGTATATTTAAATGATCTATTATAATTGACTATGACTATTTTTACTACATTTGACTGGATTGTACTGGCTCTCTTTTTTGGTGTGCTTGGTTATATTATTTGGTGGGTTATCAACCAAAAACAAGATTCCACTGAAGAATACTTCTTGGCCGGAAGAAACTTAGGCTGGTTTGTAATTGGAGCTTCAATTTTCGCCTCTAATATAGGCTCTGAACACATTGTTGGATTAGCAGGAACAGCTGCAAATAGCGGTATGGTTATGGGGCACTATGAATTACATTCTTGGATTATTCTGTTACTGGGTTGGGTATTTGTACCATTTTATTTACGCAGTACTGTTTTCACAATGCCCGAATTTATCGAGCGTAGATATTCTGAAGAGTCCAGATGGATTTTGACGGTTATTACCCTGATTAGTTATGTTCTTACGAAAGTGTCTGTTACGGTGTATGCCGGAGCTGTTGTTTTTCAAACTCTAATGGGTATTGAATTTTGGTCGGGAGCACTTACAATCGTTATATTGACAGGCCTATATACTGTCCTTGGCGGATTAAGAGCAGTAATCTATACTGATGCAATTCAGGCCATAGTCTTATTAGTAGGATCAGCAACCATTACTATTTTGGGCTTAATAAAGATTGGAGGCTGGAATAATTTAGTTTCTGGAATTGAAGCATCACATTTTAACATGTTTCTGCCAGCAGACCATCCGGATTTTCCTTGGATCGGTATGGTTTTTGCTCCGCCGATTATAGGTATTTGGTATTGGTGTACAGATCAATATATTGTACAAAGAGTTTTATCAGCGAGGGATGAAACACAGGCAAGAAGAGGGACCATTTTCGCAGGATATTTAAAGATATTACCTATTTTTATGTTTTTTATCCCAGGGTTAATTGCTTATGCCCTATCTAAATCAGGTCAAATGAGCTATGGATCATCTGATCAAGTTTTCCCAATGCTTGTTAGAGACCTTTTACCCTCTGGTATCCGCGGTCTGGTAGCTGGCGGACTTTTAGCTGCTTTGATGAGTTCTCTTTCTTCAGTTTTCAATTCTTGTTCCACATTATTTACAATGGATATTTATAAAAAACTTAATCCAAATGTTGAAGAAAAAAAGCTAGTATTTGTTGGCCGACTAGCTACAGGTATTGTGGTGTTAACTGGAATATTGTGGATACCTTTAATGAAAGTTGTCAGCAGTGGTGGGCTATACAAATATTTGCAAAGTGTTCAGGCATATATAGCACCACCAATTGCAGCAGTATTTTTACTTGGGATATTCTGGAAAAGAATCAATGCAAACGGTGCTCTGGCTACCTTGATAAGTGGTTTTTCAGCTGGGATGCTGCGCCTTTTTCTAGAGATAAAGAAGGAAACTCTTTCATCCGGTTTTTGGCTCAGCGTTGCAGAGCTTAATTTTCTCTATTTTGCAATTTTCTCATTTTTATTTTCAGTCATAATATTGATAGTGGTAAGTCTATTTACTCCTGAACCTAATCTGGACAAACTACAGGGGCTCACTTTTGGCACAGTGACACAGGAAGATAAAAAATTGTCACAACAAAGTTGGGTTAATTCAGATTTAATCCATTCTGTAGTAATTGTTCTCATCCTGATATTAATATTGGTTTATTTTTCGCCGCTTGGCATTGGAGGTTAATAATATATTGCCAGTGTTTACGATTAGGTAAAAAGAACACGTAGCTTTTGACTAACTCAAATAAAGCTAGGGCACATTTTAAATCCAGACATCGTTCTCAGTTGTGAGTGAACCACCAGCGTCTCCAGTATTGGTTACCCCTTTTGGTTCTATGATCATAATCTGGCATTCGTTCTGTGCTGCCGGTTTGTGTTTCATACCCTTGGGAACAACAATCATTTCACCCTTTGACAGTGTTACGGTTTTATCAGGGAATTCAATGGTCAGTTCACCATCCAGTACGATGAATGCTTCGTCCGTATCTTCATGAGCATGCCAGATAAACTCACCATCCACCTTTGCAAGTTTGAACTGATAATCATTCATTTCAGCGATTACCTTTGGTGTCCAGTGATCCGAAATTTTTTCGAGTTTTTCAGAAAGATTGATTATTTGCAAAGGATGTCCTAAGTAATCGGGTTTCCCGTATTGCGATCATTCACACGCATGGTTTCCATTTCAACTACCTTGGCTGCATCAATATCATTAGCCACGTAATTTCCATCCAGGCAGGCCATACATGGTCGGTCAATGTGATGATCCCCTCTGCGGGTTACTGCCTCCACAAGATCATCGATGGTTTGATAGAGCAGGGCATCCACTTCCATATATGCTTCAATGGCATCTTCTGTCATATTTCCTGCGATAAGTTCATCCTTGGTAGGCATATCCACGCCGTAAAAGCAAGGCGATTTCACAGGAGGGCAAGCCACAGCGAAATAGACTTCCTTTGCCCCGAAATCTTTAAGCATACGAACGATCTCCCAACTGGTATTCCCTCGGACAATGCTGTCATCCATGATCATGACTTTTTTATTTCTGATTTCTAATTCCTGAGGTACCAGCTTGTATTTTACAGATTTTTTCCGTTCCGCTTGCCCTGGCATAATAAAGGTTCTGCCGATGAACGTGTTTTTGTACAGGCCTTCCGAATAACGAACACCAAGTTCATGAGCAAAGGATAGTGCAGCGGTATTGGCCGTGCTCGGTGCAGGTATCACAATATCCGGTATTTTATTTGGATATTTTTTTTGCCAGGCTTCTGCCAGATTTTGCCCCATGCGCAGGCGTGCCCTGTATACACTCACATCATTCAGGGTGGAATCAGGGCGGGCAAAATATACATATTCAAAAATGCAGGGATTGAATTCCTTCTTTATTAGGCGCTTGTTGAAAACCTGTCCACTTTCATCCACGTAAATTAATTCACCGGGCAGTACAGTTCCGGTGGGCTCATATCCTAGTGCATAAAACATGGTGTTTTCGGAAGCAAAAATATAATCTTTTCTGCCATTACCATTCGATCGCTGCCCCTTAACCAGAGGACGAATCCCCTGGGGGTCTCTAAAAACAACAAGTCCTTTGCCAATAATAATACATGTAACGGAATATGCCCCCGTTACTTTATTAAAAATATTTTTGACTGCTTCACATAGCAGTTCAAAGAATTCTTCACTAGTTTGGGGAGGAATTTCTTTATGCAATGCGTCAGCAAATAAATGCAATAGCACTTCTGAATCACTGGTTGTATTTAGGTACCTTGTTTCTTTTTTTGTTACTTCAGAAGCCATCTCATTATAGTTTGTTAAATTGCCGTTATGGGCTAGTGCAATACCGTAAGGAACTGATGTCCAAAAAGGTTGGACCTCTCCATGACTAAATCCGCCGTGAGTAGGATAGCGGTTGTGAGAAATACCAATGTTCCCCGTTAGAAGCTGCATGTTTTCTTTATTGAAAATTTCTTTGGCTAGGCCGACCCCTTTCTCTTTATGCATTCGGTCGTCATAAGTCATGATGCCAGCGGCGTCTTGTCCTCGGTGCTGTAGGTGAATTATACTATCGTAAAGCTCAGCGGCAACAGGTTTATGAGAAAATATTCCGGCGATTCCGCACATTAGATTAGATCCACTAGTTTAGGGGCAATGCCTACATATGTTTTGGGAGATAAGGATAATAGAATATTCTTATCTTCCTTAGAGATATTCAATCCCGACACAAATTCTGCCATGGATTCAGCATTGATGGTTTGTCCGTGAGTCAGTGATTTCAATTGTTCGTAAGCGTTTGGTTTCCCTGATTTTCGTAAAATGGTCTGTACTGCTTCTGCCAGCACTTCCCAGTGGTTATCCAGCTCATTCCCCATCTGTATTTTATTAATTGTAATTCTCCCCAAGCCTTTTAAAATATTTTTAAGAGCTAAGTAAGAATGCCCTAGAGATACACCCTGATTACGCAGAGTGGTAGAATCTGTGAGATCGCGCTGCATGCTTGAGATGGGTAGTTTTACCGCTAGGTGATTTAATAAAGCATTGGCAATCCCCATGTTCCCTTCCGCATTCTCGAATTGAATGGGGTTAATCTTATGGGGCATTGTGGAAGAGCCTACTTCGCCAGCTACCTTTTTTTGCATCAATACTCCCCGGCTTATGTAAGCCCAAATATCACGGCACAGGTCAGTCAGAATAGAGTTTACACGTACGATCTGGTGATAACTTTCTGCTAAAGAATCATGGTCTTCAATCTGAGTAGTGATAAGATTTGGTTCAAGCCCGAATGATTTAATGAATCTGGATGCAAATCGTGGCCAGTCTGTTTTTGGAGATGCAGTCACATGGGCAGACCAGGTGCCGGTAGCACCGCCAAATTTCCCCATCAGAGAATGAGTTTTTATTTTTTTGATTTGTCGATCGAGCCGACCGTAGAACACTGCCAGTTCTTTACCAAATGTAGTGGGGGTGGCCGGTTGGCCATGTGTCAAAGAGAGCATGGGAACATTCCTGTACTTACGAGCCAGTCTCTTTAAATACTTATTTATCGCTTGCAGTGCTGGTAGATACACTTGTTTTAATCCATCCTGCCACATGAGCGAATAGGATAAATTATTCACATCTTCCGATGTCAGAGCAAAATGGATCCAGGGATGGATGGATTGTTTAATTCTGCCCTGTATGTAATATTCAATTGCTTTCACATCGTGATTAGTTGTTGATTCAATATTCTTTACTTTTTCTGCAGCAGCAGTGTTGAAGTTTTTATAGATATTCCGTAGGCGGGCCTGTTCATCTTTGGAAAATGGCGATAGTTCTTGAATGCTCTTTTCATGGCCCAAGGCTATGATATATTCTATCTCCACTTTTAAACGGTATTGCATAAGAGCAGATTCAGAAAAGTATGCAGAAAGGTCCTCTACGCTATTGTTATAACGTCCATCAAGTGGTGAAATTGCATTGAGTCGACTAGACACCAAAAATGCGTTTAACAGCTAACGCACAATTACCTGGATCAACCACAGTAAGTACCGGTGTATTGCTGGGCATTTGCAGAGTCGAATGAATGTTCACCAGCATATCCGCCTTATCTGAAAAAGGCGGACAGCCTAAGGTGGGAAATGCAGAATTGGCAGCCACGAATCCGGACAGGGCATTGGATCGTCCGGCGATAGTGATATACACAATATCTTTATTATCTTTATTAGCATTTAAGATATCCAGAACTTTCAGAGGCTCCTTATGTGCTGATGCTGCATGCTGTTCCCATGCAATTCCGTATTCATCCAGTTTGTCAGTAATTTTTTTCGCGTGGGGTTCATCTGATGTTGAACCCATGATAATCACTGTTTTCATAATTCATCCTTTAAGTTTGTGTTAATGCGTTTCTGTACTTCCTTACCGGTCTCTGGAAAAGGGAAGGCGACCCCAGTAATGGTTTCGTAGAGATATATATAGCGACTGGAAAGTTCAATCACCAAATCAGTCGGGGCCTCCGGCAATGTTTCATCGTTGTAGGGGTCACAATTATCCACGAACCACAGGCGTAGGAATTCTTTATCAATATTTTGAGGCTCCTGCCCATTGGAAATACGTTGTTCGTAGGTTTCAGCAATCCAATATCTGCTGGAATCTGGAGTATGGATTTCATCAATCAACACAATATTTCCATCGGCGTCTCGTCCCATTTCATACTTAGTATCTACCAAGATCATGCCGTGTTCTGCTGCTTTCTGCTGGCCGAAGGTAAAAAGTTCCAGAGCCTTCTGACTGCAGTAATCCCAATCTTTCTGGTTCATCCATCCTTCGCTCACAATCTCTGCCGGTGCAATGGGCCGGTCATGGTGTTCCTCCTTTGTAGTCGGTGTAAGCATATTAGTATCTAGTTTTTGGTTTTTCTTAAGCCCTTCTGGTAGAACATTACCACAATATTGTCGATCACCATTATTATAAACCGTCCACAGCGATGTGCTGGTACTACCTGTAATATATCCGCGAACCACAAATTCAATGGGGAAAACATCGCATGTTTTTACCAATGTTACATTGGGGTCTGGCACATGAAGCACATGGTTTGGAATAATGTTTTTTGTCTGATCAAACCACCAGGCGCTAGTTAGGTTAAGGACCTGTCCCTTAAAGGGAATAGCAGCCAGCACGCGGTCAAAAGCACTTTGTCGGTCCGTGGTTATCAACGCAATTTTATCTCCCAGGTTATATTGGTCTCTAACCTTGCCGGTCTTTTTGGAACCACTGGGAAGATTTGTTTTAGTGAGGGTGTTATTTAATTCCGCCTCGATGCGGTCTTTGTAGTGTTTAGTTGATTCGATAGCATTCATGAGATAGTGGGTTGTATAGTATATTAGTGTTTAATATGTCTTGTAAAACAGTGTTTAAATTACCGCTATTTACGGATACATTCCATATGACACCACGCTTTAATTTGGTAAGTTCTTGAATTTCAAACCGTTCTGTAAGGGATTCAAATTTTGCACGCCCATGCATATCTTCTTTCTGGCGCACTAAAAAAGACACTGTGTTTTTATCTGCTTTTGTTTGACTGATAAATTCTTTGTTTGAATTATAAAGCTCTCCTGTGGCATCAATGCGTTTTAAATTTGCATCCCGGTCGCCACTGGTAGAAATTTCCCAATGAGTCTGGCGGGAAATAGTGACATCGTGACCAAGTTGATTTAGTGCATTATGTACTGACGCTGCTTCGTTATCGGTAATAATCATATCAATCACCCATTCTGTTGCCTTCGGGTTTGCTATATGTTCTTGCACTTCGTATTGGGGACGGTCATAGAATAATTTATGTTTTGTGATCGGATTTCCAAGTTCAATAAACTCTTTCATAGAAGAAAAAATAACATCTCCGTTATCCGTTCGTTCCGGATGAGGCATCATGGCCATAATATTTCCCTGCGTATTGCATACAGCAGCTAGGTTATACATAGATCCGTTGGGATTCGTAGGAAACTCATCCATCACGTTTCCGTTGTCATCGCAGTAGCGGTAAACGGTTTGCTCATTAGCAATCATTTTTTCCAATAATTCTTCTGGAATGATAAAACGTCCTTCGCCATGGGCTAGCGGTATATTAATAAAATCACCAGTCTTTAAATGACGTGTAAATGCACAGCGTTCAGGTGAAATAGACATTTGTAGATTAGCCCAGGTATTGTAATAACCCACACCCACAACATGGCCACCTTTTACCCGCTTGTTATCTGTGAGTGCCAATCCGACTCGGTGATTTGCCATCCCGGGGACGAGCTTGCTTTCTACCAGAATCTGGGCTCCATTGCAGATGCCAAGTACTGGCTTCCCTTTATTTGCCTCAATTTTGATCTTCTTCATGATGGGATCCAGGGCCGCAATAACGCCGGCACGGGAGCGGTCTTCATAGGCAAATCCGCCCACAATTATATAACCATGAAAATCTGATAGTTTTTCGGCCTGCTCATTCCATAGAAATTCAATTGGGTTCAATCCCACGCGGTGGCAAGCCATGATTGTTTCACGTTCTGTATTGGAACCAGGGAATTGAATGATTGCAATTTTTGCCATAGAGCTCACAGAGAACTATTTAACCAACTATATATTTTTGTTATTGTTTTTTTACTCATTTCGTGACCAATAGAATCTTCAAAGTATTCAGCATTAGCCCCCAATCCATCAAAAAAGGCTTTTGCCTGTATTGACCATTTTTTACTAAAACTATCTTCTGTTCCATGCAAAATCAAAACATTCAGATCTTTATAATCATCTTCAGAGTTTCTTAATGTATATTTAATTGGAATACGTGCACTATGAGCAAAGATACCTGCAAAATATTCTGGATGGGATAGGCCCAAATTAAAGGCCATAATCCCTCCTTGGCTAAAGCCACCTATAAATACATTAGAAATATCATAATTGTATTGTTTGTTGATTGTGTCAATAGTAG
>CENY01354546.1_pt1 | contig 19058 bp, 15 predicted proteins | sample 356181 | NCBI WGS metagenome assembly CENY01 (sample SAMEA2619840, study PRJEB7988) | marine metagenome | isolation source: saline water (ENVO:00002010), including
GACAAAAGTTATATTATGTTTAAAATCTCCGTGCATAACGAAGAAGCGTTGAAAGAATTGGCTTCAGGTACAAACGCGATCGCAAAACCCATTTTCGATGAATGTATTGAGAGCATTCAAGTGTGGGAATGCAATCCATTGGAACTATAAACAAGAAAGTTATAATTAAAAGTAAGGGCTTTCCGTTTTAATGCCCAATAAATGTTGTCCAGCAGTACTGTAGTGCTCAACTCTTCCTTGAATCTGCTGGGTGAGGGCATGGATATCCTGAAACCGTATGTGTATAGGGTTAGAGTTATATACAGCGTGAGAACCACAGATATTGTAAGTCGTATCCACAACGTGGGCAGCGCTTCTTATGGCATGGGTACTTGCTAATCTAACTGCAATTCGATCATCCACGGCAGGCCCTTTCTCGGTTTTTGATGACTCAATCAGATCAGTGATACTCTCAACAAGTAAAGCCTTACTGGATCTCCATATTGCCTCTGCTTGTCCTATTTGATTCTGAATTAATTCCTGATCCCTTAATAAGGATTTGCCTTGCGGGCGCTTTTTCCTAGCAATTTTGAAGGTTTCATCAAGGCTGGCTCTTGATATTCCCATTGCAACAAAAGCAAATCCGGAGGCAAATAAAATTGATCTATTAATGCCATTAAAAGCTTCCGTTACCTTGCCAGCATCGGAGTCTTTAAATGTTCTGTTTTCCGGTACAAATAGATTGTCAGCCTTGAAGCTATTACTGCCGGTACCCCTTAGACCATTGACATTCCAGTCATATATCGGCTCAATCTGAGATTTAGGAATGACCATATACTGTGCAGTTGTGGTACTCGGCAGTGTCTGTGCTGTATCATTTTCAGACACAAGAGCAAGAAGCCAATTAGCATGTGAAAACCCTGAACTCAATCTCCATTCACCTGACAACTTGTATCCACCCTTCGATTTTTTTATTTCGAACCATACAGGTGGGCCGTTAGCTAAAATTGAGCGCTTATCTGACCAGATCTCATCTGCAAGAGGTTTCGGCATAACTCCTGCAAAAGTACTAAGGACATTATTCTGGTTTAAACACCAAGCTGTGCTTGCATCAGCCTGGGCAAAGACTTGAATGATTTCAAGATATTCGAGTAAATCGAGTTGCTCTCCATTAAACCTTTTGGGCAACAATAATCTGAACATTTCGTTGCCCACTAACTCGTCAATCAATGATTCGGGAATATATCTATTTTGTGAAATGCTTAGACTTGCTGATCTAACCTTGGGTATTAACTTTTCAGCTTTTGATATCAAAATATATTTCCTTTTGTGCATATATTAATATATTGGAGGGTTACAGGTGTGCCAATTCGTGTTTGACTCATACAGATAGGCAGCTTGAAGTACTGTCGTTTCGTCGAATGGCTTACCCACAATTTGTAGGCCTATTGGAAGGGTTTCGCTAGTAAACCCACAAGGCATGCTTAGGCTTGGCAAGCCCGCTAAGTTAAATGGCGCTGTTAACTTTGGAGCTCCATGCAATCCTTCTAAAACCTCTTCTTTGGAGTTTGTATGCACGTTAGAATTAGGAGGTTGCGCACCATTTGTCATTGTAGGAGCGAAAATTAGATCAAAGTCTTCAAATGGCTTCAGTAAGTCATGTTTAATTAGTTCTCTTAACTGTAAAGCTTTATAGTAGGCACCCCCTGGTATGATTGTCCCAGTTGCTACAGCGATTTTTACCATATGAGTTAATTCTTGCAGATGGTTTTGTAGCAATCTTTTATTCGCCTGTGCGAATTCTGTAAAGCAAATTGTCCAATGTGTAATTCCTGCATCTTTAACTCTGGGAACAGAAATTCTATCTACTTTAGCTCCATTCACCTCAAACACTTTAGCTGCATTTTCAACTGCATTAATAACTTCTGGTTCTACAAAATCTGGAGATAACAGTTCAGATATCAAAGCTATCTTTAACCCTTTTACTTTGTGTTCACTTTTCTCTAGTTGTCTGAAATATGGCGGTACCGCTCTTTTATTGGAATAGATATCTCTTTTATCAAAACCTGATATAGATTCCATCATTAAAGCACAGTCGGATACTGTTTTTGTAAATGGTCCAAGAGTATCCATAGACCAACATGCACTTAAAGACCCTGCCCTACTCACCCTACCGTAGGTTGGCCTAAAGCCAACAATTCCACATAGTGCAGCGGGCATACGTATTGACCCTCCTGTGTCTCCACCAAGGGTAGCTGGGACCATAGAAGTAGCCACGGCAATTGCTGAGCCAGAACTTGATCCACCTGGCGTACGTTCAGTATTCCAGGGATTTAGAGGAGTGCCCCACGGAAATTCGATGGTTTCAGCAATAGCAAATTCCATCATGTTCAATTTTCCGATGATTACTGCCCCTGATTCTCTCAATTTAGATACGACTGTAGCATCGTCTGGGGTGATATTGGTTTTAAATATCAAAGAACCACCTGTTGTTGCCCTACCTGCAACATCGATCTGTTCTTTTATCCCAACAGGAAGTCCATGTAGTAAGCTTCTAAAAACTCCTCTCTGAGCTTCATTATCTAAACGTTTCGCCTCGGCTAAACTGCTTTCATAATATACATCTGTGAATGCTGACAACTTAGGGTTTAACGAGTCAATCCTCTTAAGGAATATTTTAAGAATTTCTGTGGCAGAAGTTTGCTTTGTTCGCATATTTTTGGCCAGCTCAGTTAAGGAAAATTCTGGGTAATCGGTACTTTCTAAGAAGATTGAAGGTTTGCTATCTGGATCAGAGGTTTTATCGTAGTTTGTATACTCAGGAAGGTCTATCGGTAGAGGTTCAACCGTAGGAGTTTTACCAATATCAATTGGTTCAATCGTTTGAATTATTGCATTTATTTGATGCTTTATCTCACTTGCATCACTTTCGGTTATCGAGACCCCGGCGGCTTGGGCAAGGGTTAAAATTTGTGTGTCGTTTAGGTCCACAATATCCATAATAAGCAATCCGTCCTTTTTAACTTCTTGTTATAGTATACGGATGCTCGTGATTTGAAAATTCGTTTGGTGTACCGCCAGATAGAAAGCCTCCATCAGCTACTAAAGTTTGACCATTTATATAATCTGATGCATCGGATGAGAAAAATAACACTACATTAGCAATGTCGCTTGGTAAACCTATACGGCGGTTCGGTATCCATGGTGTTGTTTCATCAACATACCACTCTGTTTTTCCTCTTTCATCCTCTCTATCTTGTTCTAACAATCGACTGTCAATATACCCTGGGGCTATACCGTTACAATTAATCCCATGCCCGGACAACTCCCAGGCAATTCCATAAGTCATTCTTGTTACAGCTGATTTCATAGCACCATACACCAATTGGTTAGGCCACTGTCGAAATGCTTGCACACTACTTATATTAATTATTCTCCCTTTGATACCTGAACTTATCATTTCCTTAGCTGCCCGCTGTGCACAAAAGAAATATCCTTTAAGCCCAACATCTATTACCCTATCGAAATCTCTTTCCTTAACCTCAAGGAATGATTTAGGTATCGCAGTCACAGCGTTATTAACAAATATGTCAATGGATCCATGTTTCTCTATGAAATCGGTGAACATTGAGTCAATATCATTATTTTTACCCATATCAGCTTTATGCCAAGATACAGATACGTTATGGGCCTTAATAAGCTTGATAGCTTCTTTGGAAGTTGAATCATAATCAAGATCGTTTATACCTACGTTAGCGCCGTTTTTCGCGAGTGCAATAGCAATCTCTCTTCCGATACCTTTAGCGGATCCTGTAATAAGAGCATTTTTGCCTTTTAACATCAAACTAACCTCCATCGTTTCATTTGAGTATTCAATTAAGTGGCCAACGATTGTTATACTACACTTAATAGCTATACCTAAAAACAGGATACATATCGAACATGAATACAAAACGACTATATTTTGACCCGGTGGAAAATTCAGATCGAGTTTTCACCGAAGATTTTAATGAATTCTTAATCGAATTGCATGATCTTCTAGGAGATCGTGTAATGGAACTAAGGAAGAGCCGAGACACAGTACTAAAGCAGGCTCTGGCAGGCGAGCAACCAACTCACCTGTCTCCTTCAGAGGCTACCACAGGAGATTGGGTTATAGACCCTATTCCTGATGAATTGAGAAGCCCAGGAATAGAAATCTCAGGACCTTCATCAATTAGGCCAATGTTAATTAATGCACTGAACCCAGCAAAAGATGGAGATCGAGCTGAAGGCGACCTGGATGATGACGAGGATGCAGGAGGACATCGACTCATAGATACCGTGAATTCTGCAATTAATCGACTAGAAGCCACTTTGGGCACGTTAGAGCACTATGACAGCAATAGAGATAAGAAATATGTCTTACAGCCTGGAAAACTACCATTTTTCATGCATAGAGAACGAGGTTTACATTTAGATGAACCTGACGTAACTATTGACGGCAAACCTATCTCAGCTTCCATTTTAGGCACCGCTTTAACGATCTTTCACTGCGGTAGAGAACAAATAAAAAAAGGACAAACGATTTACTTCTACGTTCCAAAATTAGAATCGGCATTAGAGGCACGCTGGTATCGAGACTTATTCGATGCAGCGACGGATCTTCTAGATCTTCCAAAAGAAAGTATTAAAGCTATCGCTCTGGTTGAATCATTACCATTGGTATACCAGATGGAAGAGGTGTTATACGAATTAGGCCCTTATGCCGCCGGCTTGAACGCTGCCAGGTGGGATCTAAAGGCAAGTATATTTGAATTCATAATGGCTGACCCGAATTCAGTGTGGCCTGACCGTTTCGGCGTTGCGGTCCCGACCACTGATTTCCTTGCAAATATTTTCAGGAGACTCGTCGCAATTTGTTTAAAACACAATGCTGTAGCAATAGGTGGTATGGCTACCCCATTACCGTCTAGAGACCCTGAAGTAAATGAGTCGGCATCTAAGTCCATAAGAGCGGATAAGCAGTGGGAAGCAGAGCAAGGATTCTTGAGGGCATGGGTGGCACATATTTTCCATATGGAAGTTGCAGCGGAACCGTTTAAAGAGTGGCACTCTGAATGGCAACCAACAGAAGAAATGAAAAACCCTGATAATTATCCTGTGTCTATAGAAGTGCCTGAGGGTCCTGTGACGATAGAAGGCACTCATAGGAATGCAAGAATGGTAATAGAGTACCTAGAAGGTTGGTTGAATGGAAGAGGGGCAAAAGGTATAGATAGCCTAGAGGGCCAACCAGGCATTCACCCTGCGCTTATGGAGGACTTAGCTACTGGCAGAATGTCGGTAGCTCAGATTGCACAAAGAATTATCCATGCAGTTAAAGATTCAAAGTCAGGGCAAATTCACGATTTCAATACTGTTAAAGGAATACTTAAAGATCAACTAGATGATATTTTAAAAATCAGACAGGAGTCTGGTGTATTAGATTCAGAAATGAAACAGAGGTATCAGGACGCTTACATTATTTCATTAAGGTGGATAAAAAATTACACTGAATATAACTTCAGAAGCTTAGGCACCTACAGCCATAAAGACTTGAATGAAATTGCCTCATCACCGCCAGCTTTCTAAAAAGAACCATTTAAGTTAAGCAGGAGATTCATGATTAAATTCAGCGCAAACTTATCAATGTTATTTACTGAACTTGATTTCTTGGACCGTTTTGCGGCTGCAAAGAAAGCAGGTTTCGACTACGTGGAATATCTCTTTCCATACGATTTCTCTCCGGATCAAATTGCCGATCAATTGACAAAGAATAACCTAAAGCAGGTGTTGTTTAATCTTCCTGCTGGGAATTGGGGCGCTGGAGAACGCGGGATAACTTGTTTGCCTGATAGGGTTCATGAATTCCAAGATGGCGTAAACACGGCCATGGAATACGCCGAGATTTTGGAATGCAAACAACTAAATGCTTTAGCGGGGATTCCATTACCTGGTAGTGACTTAGAAAACGTAAAACAAACCTTTACAAACAATCTAGAGTTTGCAGCCAATAAGTTACAAGATAAAAATATTTACCTATTGACTGAACCTATAAACACAATAGATATTCCTGGCTTTTACTTAAACTACACTGAACAAGCTAAATCTATATTGGGTGAAGTTAATTCTAACAATCTGTATATTCAATATGATGTATATCATATGCAGATTATGGAAGGTGACCTAATAAGGACGATTAAGAATAATCTGGAGTATATTAAACACATACAAATTGCAGACAATCCCGGACGGCATGAACCAGGAACAGGCGAAATTAACTATTCGTATATTTTTGAAGCTCTTCAACTGGTAGGTTATAACGGATATATTGGTTGCGAATATATACCTTTGGCAAAAACTTTAGATGGAATTGGGTGGATCAAACAATACAGGCAATGAGTAAAAACAATTTGTCATCCGAAAAGATAAACGAATCTCTTGAGCGTATACAGTCGACTATTTTATGGCTATCAGTAAACATAGTCCATCACGCAAACAATCTCCGGAAAAGTAAATCAGGAGTTAAGGTAGGTGGTCATCAGGCCTCTAGTTCATCAGTTGTAACAATAATGACTGCCTTATATTTCGATTTTATGAATTCCCTAGATAGAATATCAGTGAAGCCGCATGCTTCACCCGTTTATCACGCGATCCAGTACTTATTAGACAATCTAGATGAAAGATATATGAGTACACTAAGAGAATTACATGGAATACAGGCATATCCGAGCCGGACAAAGGATCCAGACAACGTTGACTTCTCTACCGGATCTGTAGGTATTGGAGGCATAGCTCCAAACTTTGCCTCACTTGTTGAAAGGTACATAAATTCTCAATCGAATGCAAAAAGATGGGGTATAGGCGGAGAATCAACACGTCGATACATAAGCTTGCTTGGCGATGCCGAATTAGATGAAGGATCTGTATGGGAGGCCATTGCAGAGCCCACTATGAGTAACTTAGATAATGTTATATGGGTCGTAGATTTAAACAGGCAAAGTCTAGACAGGGTGATACCGGGTATTCGCGTTGGAGCCTGGGGTAAAATGTTCGCTGCAAACGGTTGGACTGTAATTAACGCTAAATACGGTTCCAAGCTTCAGAACGCTTTTAAAATGCCCAACGGAGAGTTGTTTAGGGAAACGATTGATCAGATGCCCAATGAGTTATACCAAAGGTTACTTAGGGTCTCAGGTAATGAATTGCGTGAATGGCTTCCAAAAAGTAGCACAGACGCTACCACACTAAATAAATTTATTTCTCAATGGGATGACAATGAACTTCAAGAGCTTGTCAGAAACTTAGGTGGCCATGATTTCACATCATTAAGAACTAGCCTAAGAAAAGCTGATAAAGCTAAAGGTCCTGCAGTCATATTTGCATACACTCTCAAAGGTTGGATGTTACCCTCTGTTGGTGATCCACAGAACCACTCAGTAATATTGAGTCAAGAGCAAATGGACCAATTGCGGTCAGAACTAAATATAGGTGTAAAGGAGTGGCCTAAGCTACAGGATAAATCGGAAGAATGGCACCTGAAAGAGACAACTAAACAAAACCTGTTTGAAGAAAAACTGGAAACTGAAATAATTAAACATACTTTTCCTACTACTTTTGGAAGAAGTTATAAAGGCCAAATGTCAACCCAACAGATATTTGGACTTATACTTACAGAAATATCTAGAGGTATACCAGGATTAACAGATAAAGTTGTAACTGTTAGTCCAGATGTCGCTAGTTCTACAAACCTAGGTGGATGGATAAATAAAGTAGGTGTATGGGGTGAATCAGAAACCACGCAGATGCCTGAAGATGTGCAGAGAGCGCTTAACTGGCAACAGACTCCAGATGGTCAGCATATAGAGCTAGGAATTTCAGAAAACAATTTATTCATGATGCTTGGCCAGTTAGGCTTATCTCATGAAATGTTCGGTCAAACACTATTTCCTATTGGCACCGTATACGATCCGTTTGTAAGGCGAGGTTTAGACGCATTATTTTACGGAGTTTATTCCGGGTCCAGGTTTATATTTGTTGGCACTCCTTCCGGGATAACACTCGGACCTGAGGGCGGCGCACATCAATCTGTAGTTACGGCATCGATTGGTATAGATTTACCAGAAACATCTTACTATGAACCTTGTTTTGGAATCGAACTTGAATGGATAGTTTTACACGCTTTAGAAAACATAAGACAAAGAACAGAATCAACCTATCTTAGACTTACTACCAAACGAATCGATCAACAGTTGTTGAAACTTCCAGTGGACGAATCATGTATAGAGGAACTGAGAATAAATGTTATACAAGGCGCATACCGGATAGTAGATAGATCAGCTGAACCGGAATACCTGCCTGGTGAAAATGTTGTTAATGTATTTGCTACAGGTGCTATGGTTCCTGAGGCTATTAACTCTAGCAATTCATTATTAAACGAAGGACTATATTTGAATGTTATAAACGTGACCGGCCCAGGAAAGCTTTATAGCAGCTATCAAAAATGGTCAAAGGGTTTTGGATCACTAGATCAAGATAAAGTTTTTCTACCAGAATTACTTACGACAGCTGAAAGAAAAGCGCCGATAGTAACTGTTATTGACGGACATTCTCATGCATTGTCATGGATAGGAAGCGCGATTGGATCTCAATGTTATCCAATAGGCGTGAATGATTTCGGACAATCTGGAGATATCAAAGATCTATATAAAGAATATGGCTTGGATGCAGATAGCATATCAGCTATCTGCTATGGTGCTTTAGGATTATAGAATCAAGAACTTTAATCACAAACCATTTATGCATAACATTAACTAACACAATTTTATAAAGCTTTAGGTGGACTCGATGAGTAAACAATTTATTACATTTTTAGTGGTTTTTTTAACAACTACGGTCTTGGGAATGGCATGTAATTCAGCAATCGAAGAGGAGATTGCTGCCTTAAAAGCCGCACCTACTGTTCAAAATATTGAAAAAAATATCAACTCTGAAGAAATAATTAATGAAGGATTAAAAATGACCAAAGCAAAACAATATGACTCGGCACCAGAAATGTCGATTGACGTCACCAAGAAATATACTGCAAAATTCCAGTTGGACGGCGGCAAAGGATTCGTTGTAGAACTTTATCCTGAGGTAGCCCCAATAACTGTTAATAGTTTTGTATTTCTTGCTAGAGAAGGTTACTACGATAATACTACTTTCCATAGAGTCATAAGCGGATTCATGTCTCAGGGTGGTGATCCCACTGGTACTGGTATGGGCGGACCGGGATATACCTTTGAAAACGAGTTTGACCCTGAATATAAACATGACTCACCAGGTATATTGTCAATGGCCAACGCCGGAACGAGGAATGGGCAAGCCACTAATGGAAGCCAATTCTTCATTACACATGTTCCAACACCTCATTTAGATGGAATGCACACCGTATTCGGCAAAGTGATACAAGGATTAGATGTGGCAGTAAACTTGAGAGAGAGAGATCCGCAATTTGCTACATTTAATGGAGAAAGAATTATAACTATAGAGATCATAGAAGAATAAAAAAGAGTCTGTTTTAAAACAGACTCTTTTTTATCGCAAATAAGCTTTTACTGGACGAAGGAATATAGTTTACCTTTAACTCCAATCCAAGTTTTATCTGACAACTGCATCTTGCTAGATAAAGGTTTGTTATCGATCCGTATTGAGGCAGATGGCCTATTGGACTCAATACAGGTTTTACCTTTGGTAAATTTGAATGTGACTGACTCAAATCCAGTCATTCCTAGCTCTTTGCCAGAAATTGTATTCTTAAATAATACCTTGCTTACAACTCCGCGTTTTAAGTTGGAAAAATCAATTACTCTTTCATCACGATCGTTAAAAATATAACCTGTCGGGTTAGTCTTGATAGTCCAATTGAGAAAAATACTAAATAATGCAACACCTAAGCTAATCGGAAATACAATTACCCACCAAGGGAATTCCTTGTTTGTTTGTATAGATTCAATTTGAGGCTGATTTAACGCAGGACTATTGTCACTGACAACCGTCACAGGTTTTACTTCAAGCGAACTAACAAATAAAGGGTTTGCTGTGTAGATATAGTTTTGGCCGCCATACTCTAATTGCAAAGCAAAACTAAGTGTCCTCTGACCTGCAGAATCTACAGTAAAGAAAATATCATATATCCAGTCTTGAGAATCTATTGAACCTGTATTAGCTTGAATCTCTAATATACCTTGGGTACTTTCACCACTTGAAATATCCCAAGCTAAGGCATCATAGGCCACAGGATACGGTTGTCCATCAACATTAACGTTAATAGTACCAACCTTTGTCCGTTCATTTAAAGGTAAATCTTCCATTAACAAAGTTTCTATATCAATTGAGGGAAAATGCTGCACATCAATAAATGAATCGCTTTTAAGAACATATTGCATCTTATTCCATGAAAGTTCGAGCATTACATTATGTATCCCTATAGAGTTAAACGGCCCCACAGAGCCCGAAAAATACCCATCTCCAGCGACAGTATCTGAGTCTATACCTGAGTCATTCAGTGTGTATGCTAGAGTTTGGCCTTCAGGAGTAGTTACATATGCATAAATCTTTCCATCCTCAATCTGCATTAAACTAGACCCTCTACTTGCAAAAACAACCAAAGATGACGGTTCGTTAACAGGAATAGGGCCAGAGTTATTCAATGTTAACCGCAACTCGTTTTCAGACGTGCTCCAAACCGTAAAATCTCCGTTAACACTGTTTCCATCAAGTGACCAGGTACCCGGGATTGGATCTTCAATCCTTATTGAACGTACGTATGGAGCTTCTATTATGTAACTGCCATCAATTAAGCTCGAATCAACCCCGTTAGGGTTAGTAAGGCTGATAGACCCATCCATGTTTTCTATGTATATAAAAAATTGAAGGTTCTTCGTCTCCGGCAAGACATCAACAGATACAGAAACAATGTCGTTTAATGTTAAAGTTGTATTGTTCAACCTCTCTAAGCTTGTATTTGTTATATTCGAGGTAATATTAATTGCAGTTTTATTTATATCGCTGTTGTTTTGTATCCGAAAATACTCTCCTCCTGATCTCCTAACAAGAGCACTAGCAAACTCATTAGTTGCATCAGAGATAGACCCAACAGTTATTACATGAAATTCATTAGATTGCTCCGTTAATTGATCAACTAAAGGCGCAATCCTTTTATAATCAGACTCTGTATTATCACTGCCCGAGCCTCCAGTAATCAAAACGACATTACTACCTGCAGAAGGTCGCTCAAGTCCAACTAGAGTATTTGCTTGCACTAGACCACCAAAGATATCTGATTTTTCAGTATTTCCAGATATCAATTCAGAATCAATTGCTGTTATTGAGTCAGCAAAATTATTTGATCCAACACTTGTCGGTCCAATCACAATAGATGGGCGTTCAGTATCAATAAAAGCTACCTTTCTATCGGTGCCCGTAGTAGCAATCATTGCTACTAGAGACCTAACCGAGTCTATGTCATTTTCACTTTGCCTAATCGAGCTTCCATCAACGAGAATTATTGTCATCTGATTATCAGTTGGTTCAGACGCCTCAACCATTATTGGAATCCCAGTTACTGCTATACAAAGGATCAACACGGCAACACAAGCTTTAAGGATCATTACATATCTCCAAATATAAACTATAATAAACTCAAATGTTCCAAACTTGTTTTATAATAGGTAAAGTTGCATGATTTGGATAGTAGATATCAGTGCTGATTTGAACAGAAAACCCATGTAGTATTCTTGTTATAACCAAATTTTTGATGGAATTAAGTTATATGTATAAAACCTTAGGCATAACAATTTCAACTATCGTTTTCCTTTTTGCTTCCTTTAATTGCATGTTAGGTGATAAGCCAGCGGAATATATGATCGGCAGACTTATTAACATAGAGTCTTCGACTATAACTAAAATCAGATCTATAAAGTTAATTGACTCGAATCAAAGAATTTGGAAGTTTGACATCGAAGATGAATTTGGTCATTTTACCCCATCACATCTAAAGGAACATATGATCAGTGGCGACTTAATTAAAGTGCTCTTCTACTCCACTAAAGATTCAAAAATAGTATTGAATATAACTGATCATCCCTAGAAAACGTCTTACTGTAATCTATTAAGTGAATTCCTAATCTTCAATACAATATAAGCGATACCAGAAAACAATATAAGACTTACGGCTATCCATACTATTGTGCCGATCTTAGTTCCGACTATATTCCTATCCTTAACTTCAATTTCCGTGTTGAATTCCACAACTAATTGATCGTTCATTTCCAAAAAAATCAATATTTGCCATACACCTGGCTTTTTTAATAAAAAATTTGTTTTATAATCATCTCGGTTTTGAGGTGTATTTAAAGCATAAGACTCATAAAACTCTTCTCCTGTCTCATCTTTCATCAGTATTCGTACTATGGCATTTTGAATTGTTGTACCAGTTTCTGCTATAACGGGTGATGCTGTTACTAAAATAGTGCCAACAGTAGGCTCCAATGGATTTACTTTAACGGATAACTGAATACCATCGGCGATCAAATCCACAGTCATTTCATTCTGTTTTACGGATTGAGCACTGGTAGTTGGCACACCGAAGCCAAACAGCATGATTGCCAAAAATGAAATAACAATATACGTAGTAATCTTTCGTCTGTACATTTAAATATCTAGTATCTGGATAATTTTTTCTTTTAACTCTAGCTCAGATGCAAAACCTTCGAATTTAGCTACAACAACCCCAGTGTTGTCAAATATTAAAGTGAATGGCTCAGAATTTATGCCCCATTGTGCCAAGAGACCAGATATCTCGAATTCATAATTGCCATCACCGCCTATCTCCACTTTTTCATATACTTCTACATGAATAAAGTCCATTTTCCCTTTAAACATAGTGTTTAATGACGACATTATTTTAATCTGTGGACCGCAAATAGCTGAACGACAAAAAGAAGGAGAGGCAAAAGAAATAATTGTGGGCATTCCATTATTTAACGCTTCGTCAACTGAAATTTGATACAAATCAGGATCTGGTTTTAAAGCGGTTGTTAGTTCACTGATATCACTTACATCATTAATAGTTAAGTTATTCAATGGTGTCGGCTTTGAACCTAAAGGTGGTGCAGACGTATTTTTATTTACTAAGAATCTAGCTGAACCTAAGAAATTATTAGAAAGGAAACCCTCTACTTGTATTGTCCATTCTCCCGCCCTGTCAAAGTTTAGGTTCGAGATATAGACTCCAGCATTTCCCTGTGGCCAAGGTTGAAAAACTGCTTTGGTTTTGTAACTGGATCCTTTTGAGTTTTCTTTAATAGGTGAAAGTTTTACAGAGACTTGGTCAACAATCAAAGGTCCAGATTTACCGATTATTGCAAATGCAAATCGATTTTCGCCAATAGCAATATCAGTGACTGCTACCACAATTTGATAAGGATTATTGCTATGCCCTGAGTGACCTGGTGTGCCATTAACATTCTGGTTGCTTATGTCTATATTCCCATCACAACTAACTGTAATTAACAATAAAACAACATATGAACCAATAGTTATAGCCAACTTTAAAAGTGGAAGCTTATTTATCATTGATTTTGCCATATTTTAACAATTTTCTTCTGCTTTAATCATTTACCTAAATAAAACACTACCCAATATATAGTGGTTTTTGTTGCACTTACGCACATGTCATGGTATGTTTGTGTTCGTCGATGCTCCGACCCTTACCGCCTTTCTCTAAGGGACCCATTAGGCTAGCATCGGCTCCTCCTCGTGGCCCCCGATGGTAGAACATCGGGGGCTTTTTATATATGGTAAGCACTCGTTCATTTTATTGGAATAACATTTGTTCTATTTGTCCGCAGCTTTTAAAAAAATATCATGTATATACATTAAAAACTTTTGTCAAATAATGTATCGAGATGTTTTGCTACTGTGCCGTCCAACCGCCATCGATAAGCAAAGATGTGCCAGTTATAAATCCGGTTTTATTAGAACTTAACCAAAGTACAGCCTCAGCTACTTCTTCAGGCTCTCCAATACGACCTACAGGATGCGATTCACGCCAAATCTTAACCTGATCTGGAGTCTCTTCTGCAAATCGCTCGAACATCGGAGTGTGAATACTTGCCGGGGACACTGCATTAATCCTGATACCTTTGTCAGCATAATTTAAAGCAGCAGATTTAGTTAGACCAATAACGCCATGTTTACTCGCACAATAATCTGGTGAAGCACTAGCAACGTGGCCTGCAATAGACGCCATATTCACAATTACGCCCCTGGAATCAGCAGGTTTTAATGGTTCTTGAGTTAACATTTGCTTGATTTGATACTTCATGCATAACCACACTCCTTTTAAATTGATATCAATTGTCCTAATCCACTCATCTTCCGGATATTCATGAATCATTCCGCCAACTCCAGTGACTCCTGCATTATTGAAAGCGACATCTAGACGTCCATATTTTTCGACAGCGATCTTAATCAATTCCTGGACTTCTAGTGCATTACTTACATCAGTCTCGATGAACTCAGCTGCACCTCCATCTTTTTTAATTCTCTCAACAACATTGTGGCCTCTCTCACTATTTCGCCCAACCAATACTACTTGAGCACCCTCATTAGCAAAAGCTAAAGAGGCAGCCTCACCAATACCTGCAGTACCTCCAGTTACTAAAGCAACTTTTTCATTAAATCTATTTGATAATTCATTCTTACTCATTGTGCCGTCCAACCTCCGTCCACAGGAATTGAACTACCCGTTACAAACGATGATTGACTGCTTAGCAACCAAACGACGCTGGAAGCGACTTCGTCTGATTCAGCAAATCGACCTATAGGATGCATCGACTGCCACTTCTCTACTACTGAAGGATCTGTATTTATAAATCTCTCGATCATTGGAGTTTTGGTTACAGCGGGACATACTGCATTCACTCTTATATTGTATTTTGCATAATCAAGAGCAGCTTGTTTGGTCAACCCTATAACACCATGTTTACTAGCGTTATAGGCAGGAGATGCGCCGCCAACAAGGCCGGCTATGGAGCTCATATTCACTATCGCGCCATTAAAAGCTCTATCCTGTGTTGATTCATACTGCTGGACCAACTGCTTCAACTGGTATTTCATACAAAGAAATACGCCTGTTAAATTTAGTCCAATAGTAGAATCCCATACATCTTCTTCATAGTTATGAGTATCAAACCCTCGTCCTTCATTTCCGGCGTTATTGCATGCAATATCTAATCTACCGAATGAATCGACGGTACAGTTCACCAAGCCAATGACATGTGCTGGGTCTGAAACATTTGCTGGCACAAAAACAGCTTCCCCACCGAATGAGCGTATGTAACTTACAATTTCCCCTCCTCTTTTTTTGTTTGTGCCGTTTACTACTACACGGACTCCCTGCATAGCTAACTTAACAGCTACTGCCTTACCTATGCCTGAGGTGGAACCGGTGACTATTGCAACCTTACCATCTAAATCTGGATACAATCTCAATATTCCTTTCGGCAACTAAAAATTTGCCTGCCAACATTTAATTTAGGAAAAAACATTAATTAGACCTTAAAGCCTCTGTCGGAGACATGTTAGCAGCCCGCATTGCTGGATAAAAGCCTGCTATTCCGCCGATCAAAACCGAAGAGCCAATCCCAATAAAAACAGCAGTTTGCGGAATTACTATAAACCAACCCTGGGTACTGGCGTATATAGCCGTAACTAAAATACCTACTAGTATTCCCATTGCACCACCAACACAAGCTAGAAGTAAAGATTCTGTTATAAATTGAACTCCTATATGTAATTTAGTAGCCCCAATTGCTCTACGCAAACCTATTTCACTCCTTCTTTCTATAACAGCAATAACCATAACATTAGCAATCCCAATACCACCTACCAAAAGTGCGACGGCACCTAATCCCATAAAAAGGTTAGTAAATGTAGAGTTGGCTACAGCTCGTGCCTCTAGCACGTCTGATGCGCGACTTACCTGAACTTCTTCAGGGTTTTCTGGGTTTACTGTAGCCGGCATAACAGATCTAACATCCTCTACATGTGCCGGATATGCTCTCACATATATAGTGTCTACCTGTCCATCATGACCAAAATATTCCTCAGCTGCTCCGTATCCAATGATTGCTGCCCTGTCTAAATCAGCTGCCAATGGCAAGGGATTCAAAATCCCAACAAGAGAAAACCATTGTTCCCCAATCCATAACATCTTCGAATCTGCAGTATCCTGAATACCTAACCGCTCTGCAGCAACAGAACCTAGCACAACCACAGGGTATTTTGAGTTTATTTCATTAAGAAATATCCCATTGTGTAAAGTACCACGCTGTGCCTGAAGTAAATTTAAATCTGACGCTATTATAGTTATCCCTTTAGTTCTACCATCATCTATAAGATTGTTTCTGAAAACGGGACCAGCAATCCTAGCCACTGTAGAAACTTCATATACAGGTGTAATCCTACCAAGCATGTCTGCTGCTCCATCAGGCAGATTTGACTCTTCAGCACTGAAACCTTGTCCCGCCTCTATAGTTAGTAGATTGGTACCAAGACTGTCCAATTCTCTTATCAAATCCGCATTGCCCGATGCAGACAAACCAAGAACTCCCACTACAGCAGCTATTCCAATTGTTATGCCTAAAGCTGATAATGCGGATCTTAATTTACGTGTCCTAAGACCAGACACACTCACCTTTAAAGTATCAAGCAATGTTAAATGGCTACTGGGTAAATTGCTTTTTGCTCTCAAGTTCTTAAACAATTTTATAAGCCTAACTTGTCGTCAATCTTGCCATCTTTGAAACTTATTTTCCGCGAGGCTTTGTCCGCCACTTCGTGATCATGCGTAATCATTATTACGGTTGTGCCATCCGAATTAAGCCCAAGCAGTAATTCCAAAACTGCTGTTGTGTTCGCAGAATCCAAATTTCCTGTAGGTTCATCGGCTAAAACAAAAGCTGGTTTATGTACTAATGCGCGAGCTACAGCTACGCGTTGTTGTTCGCCACCTGACATCTCATTCGGTAAATGGTTAACCCTGTGAGACAAGCCTACACGATCTAATATCTCGCTAGCGCGTTCCTTTCTCTGAGAAACAGGAAAGTCAGTATATAGCAATCCATTTTCCACGTTCTCCTGAGCAGTGAACCCAGGAAGCAGAAAAAAGTCTTGAAATATAAATCCTACATATTTTGAACGAACTCCTGATAATTCTTGGTCTGTTAAGTCTGATGTCTCTAGACCATTAATAAAAACTGATCCATTGGTTGGTCGGGTCAATGTACCAATCACATGAAGTAAAGTTGACTTGCCACTACCTGATGCTCCAATTATACCGACGAATTCACCTGCAGCGACCGACATGGAAATGTTGGAAAGTGCTTGAACAGGAGGTGTTCCTTGGTAAATTTTACTTACATTAATAAGCTCTAGAGCTGGAATGGTATTGGCAGAAGGTTCTTTCATAACTGTTATTATGGCACGACAACCTCGGTTCCTTCTTTTATACCAACTCCATTTATTTCCACATACCCATCTGCATATAGACCAGTCGAAACAGGCACTAACTTTTTCGCGCCATTTTCAATAATTTCTATTGCATAGCCTCCTCCCAACACAGCTAATAAACTGGTTACAGGAGCAGCGAGGACATCAGAAGCTAAATTCTTGGTTACTGAAACCGTCACCACAGCTCCTGTCCACTCTGGAAAATTTTTAGCTCCATCAAGTGAAATAACGATCTCTAGATAAGGTTCCCCTTGGTTGCCAGTCGGTATTACAGCAATCTCCCCTATTTCGGAAATTGTGCCTGAAATATTAGTCTCATCAGGCAGCTCTATTGATACAGGAAGACCAAGATCCACAAGATCTTGATTTACTACTTCAATCGAACTACTAACTTTCTGTAATGATTCAGTAATCTCAGCATCTCCAGGTTCACCAATCACTTTTTCAATTGGAATCAATCCTAATACAGAGTTGGTTGTAACAATGCCTGCTCCTAGTTCAGTATGTAATGGAGAGTACTGAACAACTGAGGGTCCAGGCATAAAAAGAACGTCTCGGAATCTTAATTTACCTGTTATTGGAAGCTCCAAACTATACTGCATAGCTTGAATCGCCTTATAAGTATTCTCGTCAAATATACGATCTACTATGACAGGGAGGTTTTGGCCATACCCCAATGCCACCAAATTTTGCTCCAATTGATATATATCGTCACCTTCTGACATTCCCATTTCAAATGAACGCCATGCAGGTAGATCTCCATACATGACAACAGTCGCAACCATAGCCCCACCCAGTTCATCTCTATTGTGTTTTGCTAATTTTAAAGATGCTTTAGCTGACTCTAACGATGCGTATGCATTATTAAGATCAGCTGGTGTTGGATCTTCATCTAATGCGTCCCTCTGCGCTTTAGCTGACTCCAACGATGCTTGCGCATTATTAAGATCAGCTGGTGCTGGACCTTCATCTAATGCTGTCCTCTGCGCTTTAGCTGACTCCAACGATGCTTGTGCATTACCAAGATCAGCTAGTGTTGGAGCTTCATTTAACGAAGCCCTCTGTGCTTTAGCAGACTCTAACGACAAGTTTGCATTATTAAGATCAGCTGGTGCTGGACCTTCATCTAATGCCGTCCTCTGCGCTTTAGCTGACTCCAGTGCCTTTGCGGATGCAATCTGTGTCTCTATGCTGTTTATATAATTTTCATGTGCAATCAATAGCTCGTTGCTCATAGTAACCAATAGGGGTTCATCAAAAATACTCGTTAACAATAAATTCGCTGCCACTGCAGTCATTGCATTTCCAGAATCAGGGCATATTGCTTTATAAACCTCAGATGTCCATACTAATGAGCCTAATTTTTCAGACAAATCACAATATGATTGCCTGGCGATTCTAAAGGTTATCCATTGTGTATCTAACAAAGAATTAGATGTTACTAATGTAGATTCAGCTTGAGCTACTGCACTATCCGCCGACGCTATTTGCGCCTCCGT
>CENY01171693.1_pt1 | contig 19057 bp, 17 predicted proteins | sample 356181 | NCBI WGS metagenome assembly CENY01 (sample SAMEA2619840, study PRJEB7988) | marine metagenome | isolation source: saline water (ENVO:00002010), including
TTTATTTTTCGTTACAATTTTTTGATTTTCAAAAATAGACCCTTGATTTTTAGCAGCAGGTAAAGGCATTATAACTGGAACATTAGTTAATCTAGGCTTATTAATTATATCACCAGATATAATTTTTTTATTAAATTCCTCATAATTTGATATTCCCATTAAAGGCCAAGCATCATTAGCTGCAAATTCCCATAATAAAAATCTTCTATTTTTATAAGAATTATTTGGGTTAGATGCATGCAATAATCTTGCATGATGAATTGTTATAGTTCCTGCCTTACCAGTAACTTCTATAGCATTGCTTACATCAATTTTATTATTAACCACATCTATTGCTCCAGAAAAACAACCTTGATGATGATGATTATATATTTCTCCTTTATGAGACTCAGGCACAAATAAAACAGAGCCATTTTCAGATGTCATGTCATCCAACATTATACCTACTGCAAGTACATCATCATTTGTATGTGGATAAAATGCCCAATCTTGATGCCAGTCAACTAAATCTCCAGCTGAAGGAGATTTTAAATTTAATTTTCCATTATGTAATCTAAAATTTTTACCAATTAATGAGCTTACCTTTTTAATTATGCTTGGATAATAAAGAAGTTCCTTAAATGCTTGATCAAAATTTTGAGGTTGTTTAATTCTTCTAACACTGGGATATTTTTTTGTATGGTTAGCCCCTAAATCATATCTCTCATTGGATTTTTTTATAAATCGCGCTTCTTCTTCAATATTTTGGCTTGAATTTTTTACTTTCTCTAGCAATTTTTTATCTACAACATCTTTAATTATTATATAACCATCTTTATTATATTTATCTATTTGATCTTTAGTTAATTCTGTCATTAAACAAACTCCCACTAGCTAAAATTTTTTATTATTTCTGCAGTTTTTTCTCCCACCATGATACATGCTGCATTAGTATTGCCTGATGGTATAGTAGGAAATATTGAGGCATCTGCAATTCTTAATCCTTCTATACCATGAACCTTTAAATTATTATCTACTACAGAATTTGAACCAGACCCCATTCTACATGTCCCAGAAGGATGAAACCCTGTTTCAGCGTTACCTCTAATAAAGTCCTCAATTTCATCATCTGTTTTTACTGAATCTCCGGGTGAATACTCATAATCTCTTATATGATCCATTGGTTGTGCTTCAACAATATTTCTCATAATTTTAACCGCATCAATTGTAGTTCTTCTGTCTATTTCATTACTCAAAAAGTTAAATTTGATAGCTGGATAATCATTCGCCTTGTTAGATAATATATGTATCGATCCAACACTATTAGGTCTTAATTGGTAACATGCAGCAGCCATGCCAGGAAAATTATGAAATACTCTTTTTTTTAAACTCTCTACAGAAAAAGGAATATATTGTATTTGAATATCCGGCGTTTCTATTTGTGAATTTGTTTTTAAAAATGCTATTACAGATGCCGCGGGCATGCTAAACAAACCTTTTCGTAAAGATATGTATTTAAGCATTTCCCATGCTTTATTAAACCCCTTAGCTTTATGATTATAAGAAGATTCCTTTAACTTCAATTTATACTGCAATCTAGGCATAAAATGATCTTGAAAATTCTCCCCAACTCCTGGCAAATTATGCACAACCTTAATTCCATAATCCTTTAATATATTAGCATTACCAATACCAGATAATTCTAAAATTTGTGGTGAAGAGATAGCTCCTGCTGAAAGAATAACTTCCCTATTACTTTTTACCGTATAATCTTTATTATTAAATTTATAGATAACTCCAATACATTTTTTATTTATAAATAATAACTTTTGTACATGGGCTTGGGTAATTATAGTTAAATTTTTTCTTCGTTTTGCGGGTCTTAAATAACAATAATCTACACTCATTCTTCTACCATTTTTTATCGTTGCTTGGATTTTTGCTATCCCTTCTTGATTATATCCATTATAATCTTTATTTCTTGTGTATCCTAAAGACTCTGCAGATTTAAATAATGCTTCATACAAAGGGTTTCTATCTTCTAATTGACTAATACCTAAAGGTCCTGATGATCCTCTAGAAGAATTATCTGTATTATTATATCCTTCTATTTTATTAAAAATTTTAGAAACTTCTTTCCAACTCCAACCTTTATTTCCATGTTGAGCCCATGTATCGTAATCTAAACTTTGGCCTCTCACATAGACCAAACCATTAATAGAGCTTGAACCTCCTAACATTTTTCCTCTAGGTATAGGTATATTTCTATTTGCTGTATTAATTTCAGGCTGGCTTCTATATCTCCAATTTACTCCTGGTTTATTAATGAACATTCCAAAACTCATCGGCATTTGTGAGAAAAAATGTTCTTTATTTCCAGCCTCTAATAATAGGACAGAAACTGAAGGATTCTCAGATAAACGACTTGCAATTACAGCCCCTGAAGAACCTGCTCCAACTATAATATAATCAAAATTTTTATTATTATTTTCCACTTTTTTTGATGTATCCCTTTACCATATTTTTTACTTCTTGATCAAAAGAAACACTTGGTGTCCATTTTAAAGCTTTCTTAATTTTAGTATTATCTATAATAAGTGAACTAGAAATTTTATCTATTAAATAAGATTTACCAATTGGCCATAAAAATATTTTTAATAAATATTTATTAATTGTGAATGTATATAATTTTTTATTAAGATTTTTTGATATATTATTGTATAAATTTTTAGGACTTACAGGAATATTATCTGATATTAAATACATATCATTATGTGTATTTTTATTATTTATAATTTTAACTAAAGCTTCAATTAAATTATTTATAGATAACATTGACCTAATATTTTTTGATTTGATAATGGGCATAGGAATATTTCTATCAATATATTTCATTAAATTTAGCAAATTTCCTTTTACACCATCTCCGTATATTAAAGGAGGTCTTAGTATTACGTATGAAATATTATTTTTTTTACATTGCTCTATTAATATATTTTCAGATTCCAGTTTGGACTTTCCATAGAAATCTGATGGTTGAGGAATTGACTTCTCATTATATTTAATATTATTTTGATAAAAGCCCTCTCCATTAACTTTAATTGAGGATAACATAATTATTAATTTTGCAGAAATTTTAGCACCTAAATTTACAATATTTTTAACGCCGTTTACATTAGTATTTAAGTAGTCTTCATATTTTTTATTATGGTCATGAGTAATTGCAGCTAAATGAATTATAATATCTATTTGTGAAATATTGATATTTGATAAACTTTTACCAATATCATCTATTAATACTTCTGAATAAAATGGACTTCTATTTAAAACTGATTTTTTCCTTACCAGACCAATTACATAATAATTCATAGATATTAATTTTTTAATTAAGCTTTTACCAATAAAACCGGATGCCCCAGTTACCAAAATATTATATTTATATTTATTCACATTATATATCCGCAAAAATATGATACTATTTTTATAAATTTATATTATACAAATACAGGACTAATATGAACTTAAATCATAAAATTAAAATTTCCGCTTTAATTATTGCAAGAAATGAAGAAAAAAATATAAAAAAATGTCTGAATTCTCTAACGTATGCAGATGAAGTGGTATTAATTCTCGATAGAACAACAGATAATACCGGAAAGATAGCAACAAAATTTAATTGCGTAATTTTTGAAGGTAATTGGACATCTGAAGGAGATAGAAGAAATTATGGAATATCTAAATGTAAAAATAATTGGATACTTGAAATTGATGCGGATGAAGTAGCAAGCAAAAAATTATTTGAGGAAGCAAAAAATAAAATACTAAAGTTTCCATATAATACAGTAGGTTATTTCTTAATCCCTTTTGATAATTACATAGGAAAAAAAAGAGTAAGATATGGCTGGGGAGCTTCATGGGGAGTGTCTGCCAAACCCTGTTTATTTCATAAAGAATCAAAAATTTGGGGAAACCAATTAATTCACCCTGAAATAACATTAAAAAATAAGTTAGGCTATTTAGAAAACAGAATAAACCATTATGTTGACACCAATATATCTGACATGATTCTAAGACTAGACCGCTATACGACAACAAAAGCTAAAGAAATAAGAAGTTCTGGAAAAAGCATTCCTCCTTTATGGATAACAATAAGACGCTCTCTTACTAGGTTTTATAAATGCTATATTTCGAGAAAAGGTTATAAAGAAAGAGGATGGGGTTTCCTTAATGCAACTTTTGCAGCCTTATTTGTATTAATAAGTTTTATAAAAGCAGATTTAGAAGATGATGATAACAGCCCAAAAAATTATTAATTAAGAATTTTTAAATACTGCTCCGCAATTTTATTCCATCTATAATTCCTTTGTAATTTTAAACAGTTATTTCTATAAAAAGTCCATTCCTCATCATTCGTTAATATATTTATAGCTGCATCTACAAATTCATCATCATTATTTACTACCTCTCCAGTAATCTTATGCTTTACCCTTTCCTCTAAACTTCCAATTGGTTTGACTATACAAGGCAACCCTAATGCTTGTGCTTCAGCAACAGATAAACAAAAAGTTTCTCCTTCATCTCCAGAATAAAACATAGATCGAGATTTAATAATCTTTTTAAATAATTTAATTTTTTCAATAGGATCATATATACTTATACAATTACTATTTAATTTTTTAATTTTATTTAATATGTTATTTATAGTTTTATTATTTCTTCCACCATATGTCTTTGACCCTGCATAAATATTTAACTTAGCATTTGGCACAGATTTAATAATTTTATCCATCCATATGTTCACCAACCATTCCAACCCTCGTTCAGGATTAGATGTAAATATTACTTCGGGTTTTGGAGGTTTGCTAGGTAAAGTATTCAAAGAAAATAATTTTTCTTCAATTCCTAATGGTATTATTATAGATCGAGATTTTAGCCAAAAAGGTATAGATTCAAAATGATATTGTCCCGTACATACAACTATAATATCTTTAAAAATTAATTTTCTTAAATTTTTAAATTTATTAAGATATTTAGCAGGATTATGAAGCCATAATATTACCTTACAATCCTTAGGAGCATTATTAATTAATTCAGGAGCTCTATTTACTATATATAAATCACAATTTTTAATTTTTGAACTAATTGGATTCCAACTTACATTTTGAAAAAATATTTGTTTAGAAATTTTTGTCATTGCAATTACCTCATGTCCTAAATCGGCAAAAGCTTCTGCTAAAGCTATAAAAGCAGATTCAGTTCCCCCCAAAGGAGAAGACCTTGAAGTTTTTCCATCAAACGCAGAGTCATGATCTAGCATTACTATTCGCAATTAGAATTCCATAATTTATTTTATATTCGAAAAGTATTCTACCATAGAAGGTAAAATAGTTGAATCATAACCTGCATTACTAATTTTACGCATAATATCATTAATATCTTCATTCAAATATATAATAGACGCTAATCCCCAAATTAAAGATGAACGTGCTCCTGATCTGCAAAATAAAAGAGTTTTATGTTCGAGTTTTAGTAAATTAGCAACATTTAATATTTGATCTAGTTGTATATTTGCTCCTGAGAAAGGAATATGTTTATATACTATATTTTTTTCTTCTAATAATACTTTTATATCAAAACTTTTAGGTTGATTAATTTCTTCATTATCAGGCCTATTATTAACAATAAGCCCAAAACATTTTTTGTTTAAATCTTCTATCATATCTGTAGATATTTGATCTGAAATATATACTTTATCATCTATATTTATTAATAATTGATGATTTATTTCAATATTTATAGACATTTATAATCTCTCTATAATTAATTAAAAATTAATATACATTTAAAAATTCTTATTTTGAAGAATATTTATATTAAAAATAGATTAATTGTGATATTTTAAAATTAAAATTTATAAATTCAAAAATTATTAGAGAGGAATCAATTTATGAGAAACATTGTTTTAGCTTCTTTAGTTGCTTTACTTACTGTATTACTATCTGGTTGCGGAGACAACTCTTCTGAGAATACATCAAGTGAGAAAAAAGAAGATTCTGTTGTTAGATGGAAAATGGCAAGTACTTTTCCAGGAAATTTAAATATTATAGGTGAAGGAGGTTTAAACTTTATTAAAAGGATAGACACAGTATCTAATGGTTCTATAAAAATTAAATTTTTTGAGCCAGGAGCATTAGTTCCTCCTTTAGAAGTATTTGATGCTGTTTCCACTGGCGCTGTTGATGCTGGATGGTCAACTGCAGGTTATTGGGCTGGAAAAATTCCTGCTGTTCAATTTTTTACAGCTGTACCATTTGGACCTAACGCAAGTGAATTTCTAGCATGGTATCATGAAGGTGGAGGCAAGCAATTGTGGGAAGAAATTTATGCTAGACATAATTTACACCCAGTACAATGTGAACTTATTTCACCAGAAGCATCAGGTTGGTTTAAAAATGAGATAACAAGCCTTGATGACTTAAAAGGTTTAAAAATGCGTTTCTTTGGCTTAGGCGCTAAAGTTATGGATAAGGTTGGAGCAAATACACAATTACTTGCAGGTGGAGATATATATCCTGCTTTAGAACTTGGAACAATTGATGCAACAGAATTTGCTATGCCGTCAATTGATTTAGATTTAGGTTTTTATCAAATAGCAAAGCATTACTACTTTCCTGGTTGGCATCAACCTGCATCGGCTTTAGAACTTATGATTAATTTAGATAAATGGAATGCTTTATCTGAAAGTCAAAAAGCTCAAATTGAAGCTACATGTTCTGAAAATGTAGTAAAAACCTTAGCAATGGCCGAATCTAGACAGCCAAAAGCTCTAGAAGAGCTTCAATCTAAAGGAGTTACACTTCATAGATGGTCTGATGAAGTATTAGCCGAACTAGAAGCTGCTTGGTTTGAAGTAGTGGAAGAAGAATCTGCTAGCAATGAAGATTTTGCAAGGGTTTGGAATTCACTTAGTGAATTTAGAAAATCTTACAAAACATGGAAAGATTTAGGTTTTGTAGACTAAAACATATAGTGTCATATCTATTTTAGATATGACACTATTTTTAAAAACAGGTAAAAATGAACGATATAGGTAATAAAGATACTATTACTAAACTGAAAACTATGTTTTTAGGTTACCCACAAACAACTTTAGGTATACACGAAGTATTATATATAGACACTATTAATGGTAAAGCTTCCGCAAAATACATAGCTAAAAATGAAATGTGTCATTCAGGAGGGATAGTTCAGGGGGGTTTTGTTACAGGATGGATAGATGCAATAATGGCATTGGCTTGCATGGCAAAGTGTGGCTCTGATGTTTTAGTACTTACTTTAGAAATAAAAATTAACTTTTTAAATTCTGCTAAAATTGGTGAAATAATATCTACAGCTAAAGTAATAAAAAATACAAAAACAATTGCTTTTATAGAAGGAAAACTCGAAGATAATAAAGGTATTTTAATTGCTACAGGAACTTGTACCGCAAAATTAAAACATAATTTTTATAATTATAAATAAATATATTAATAATAATTTTTGGATTTTATATTATGACCTATTCAAAGCTAAATATTAATACTCCTTCACTTATTATTAATAAAAAGAATTTATTAAGTAATATTAATAAAATGAATAATTTTTCTAAAAAAAATAAAATCAATATTAGGCCACACAGCAAATCTCATAAAATGATTAAGATAGCAAAAACCCAATTAAAATATGGAGCATGTGGTATATGCGTTGCAACGTTATATGAAGCAGAAAAAATGATAGAAAATAAGATTAAAGGGGTACTTCTTACTACTCCTATAACTAACATAAAAGATAAAGTTAGATTAAAAAACCTTTTTAAATTATCCGATAGCTTTATGATTGTTATAGATAATATTTATTCTATAAATTTTTTATCTAATATTATAAAACCTCTAAGAAAAAAAATAAATGTTCTTGTAGACTGTGATATTATGTATATTGGAAAAAATAAAATATCTAGAACTGGCGCAAGAAGCATCAAAGAAATAATAAGTTTAGCAAAAATAATAAATCAAAACAAATATATGAACTTTAGAGGCATAACTGCATACGCTGGTGATATTCAGCATATAAATAATTATAATAAAAGGTCTAATGAAGCTAAAGTTAGATATAAATATTTAAAAAATATTATTATATCACTAAAAAATAATAATTTGGATCCTGAAATTATATCTGGTGGAGGCACAGGATCACATGAATTAGACGCAAAAAGCAAATTATTCACAGAATTGCAACCCGGCAGTTATATATTTAATGATGTAGAATATAATAACGTGTCTATATATAAATCTAATAATAAACATTTTAGTCCAGCCTTAATAATAGGCACAAGTGTAATTAGCAGAATAAATAAAAAACAATATGTTGTAGACGCTGGATTGAAAGCAATTTCAGCTGACTCAAATTTAATGCCTTTACCAATCGAACCAACTCCTTTTGGAACTAAGTATTCATTTTTGGGTGACGAACATGGAAAAATAACTTTACCTAAAAATTCTAAAATTGAATTATCACTTGGAGATAAAGTTTACATTCAACCTGCGCATTGTGATCCTACAATTAATTTATATGACAAATGCTTAATTTTGGATGAAAACAAAAGCATAAAAACTTGGAATATAGATGCTAGAGGATATGGCTAATAGCATTCATAATTCATCAAGTAATTTTTTTACCCTAGTTAAATATAATTCATCTATGTAATTTAAAGCAGACATTTCAGTTGCCTTTAAGAGTAAACTCCGAGCCTTTTTGTTATCCTGTTTCTTGCCTAATAAGTAATATCCATATGCAACTTCATAAAGCAATCCAATTTCATTTTTATTTAAATTTAAAGCCTTTTCATAATGCATTCTAGCTTGATCTGAAGTAGCCCCGTACAAAATATTTGACATAAAACCTGCTTTATCCACTATCTCAGCATGCCATGACCCTTTTGAAATCTGTGCATTTATATTTCTTGGATCAATTTTAATCGCCTCATCTAAATGAAAAGCAATTCGTTCTGCAAAACCCTCTTTTAATGCAGTAACTACACCAATTAATTGACTATATCTTCCCATAGAATGCGCTGCTTCAACATGAGCTTCAGCATTTTTATTATTTATTTCCAATGCCTCTTCAGCGTAATTTCTAGCACGCATAAAAACGTCAATAGCTTCATCTCCTTCTAATAAAAAATGACCATATATAGCTAATGTTCTAGCACAAAAAATTTTCGACTCTATTGTATTTAGCTTTTTAGCTTCATTCACAGCTTCTTCAAATTTACCTTCATCAAACAAGGAATTAGATAGGTCCAAATCATTACTTGAAGCTAAATTGATGTTAATAATAATAAATAGTAATAATTTTAAAATAAATTTCATTAATTTTACATTTCCACCATATAGTATGTAAGCCAAATATTACATATCTGATATTTAAAATTAATACTACTAAAATAAGGTTTCAATATATATAAAATAATATATTCATAAAGAAATGTAGTTAAAGCATTTATTAGGAAAAGTATTTTAAAATATGTTTTACTCACTAAGCGGAAATAAAACAGCTATATTAATATTTGCTAGCATTGCAACAGCATTAGTAACTATTGATTTAGCCTGTATATCGGTAGCACTGCCAAGAATGCTAGGTTTTTTTTCAGCCAGTAAAATTGAAATAGCTTGGGTTATAACAGTTTATTCAATATCTACTGCAATATGTATACCATTATTAGGATATCTATCCGAAAAAGTAGGAAGAAAAAAAACATATTTAATAGGTATCACAGGTTTTACTATTTTTTCTGCTTTATCTGGTTTATCCCAAAATCTAGATCAAATATTAATTTTTAGAACTCTTCAAGGAGCATTTAGTGCGCCACTAGTAGCATTAAGTCAGTCTATAATTATACATTCATTTCCAGTAAAGGAGAGAGGTAAAGCAATTTCATGGTGGACTCTAGGGTTATTAGTAGGCCCTCTTATAGGACCAGTTTTAGGCGGTTACCTTACAGAATATTATAACTGGAGATGGGTTTTTTTAATAAATGTTCCTATCGGATTAATTGCTTTTATAGGATGTTATTTTAGTCTTAAAGAAAATACAATTAACAAAAATATTAGCTTTGCATTTAAAAGCTTTATATTTTTAGCTATTGGCGCATCATGTATGCAAGTTTTTCTAGATAGAGGACAAATATTAGATTGGTTTTCGTCAGAAATTATTACTTACCTAGCTATTATAGCAATGATATTTTTATTACTATTTATAGTACAGTTTTTTATGAAAAATAGTAAAACATTATTTCCAAAAGAATTATTTAAAGATATAAATTATGTAGGAGGCATAATATTTACATTTCTATTTGGTATTATTTTAGTACCTCCTTTTATAATGATCCCTGATTTCTTAGATTCTTTGGGAGGTTATCCTTTAGATAAAATTGGAATAGTTTTAACATTTAGTGGAGTTGGTGGATTAATTGGGACTTTAATATCAGCTAGAATTTTAGTTTTTGAATATTATAGAACTTTTATGATTATTGGATTGTTAATATATATGTTTGGACAATACCAAATGACCTTATGGACTTCTGATATAAGTATTTATAATATGATGATAAATGGAGTTATTAGAGGAATCGGTATTGGTTTTTTCTATCCTGCTATGGCAACAGTAACTTATGTTACTCTTCCTGCAAAATTAAGAGATCACGGGGCAAGTTTTTTTCAATTTACAAGAAATGCAGGATCTGCAGTTGCAATCGCAATCCTTGTGGTATTAATGGATCGATATAACAAAATAAATATTGATGAACTTAGCTCTAGAATTACATCAAGTTATCAAAATACTAATAGTATAAATAATACTTATCCTATCCCACCTTTAGATGTAAATAATACAAATTACTTTATCAACTTGATTACGGAGGAATCTCATATGATCTCTTTAATAAATGTTTTTGCCATACTCGCATTATTACCATTGATATTTTTTCCATTTTTTTTATTATTTAAAATTAAAAAGTAAAGTTTAATTATGAAAAAAAAATTTATTCCAAATAATATTAATTCCTATAAAGATATATTTGAAGAAAAGGTTAGATGGGGAGATACGGATGGATATAATCACGTAAATAATGTTTCTATTTCCAGATACTTTGAGAGTGCAAGAGTAAATATTATTAGAAACCTAGAAACTGATAAACATAGTTTTGTACTGGTACATTTCAATATTGATTATTTAGATCAGATTTTTTATCCAAGCATTATAAATATTGGAACTTCCCTAAAAAGAGTAGGAAATAAATCTATAACTTTTGATCAAGCTATATTTGTAGATAATAAATGTAAATCAGTAGCACAAAGTATTTTAGCTTATGCTGATATAAAAGAAAAAAAATCTTATAATATTACAGAGATAACTAAAAAACACTTATTAGATAAATATGGGGCGAGTGACGAGATTTGAACCCGCGACCCTCGGTACCACAAACCGATGCTCTAACCAACTGAGCTACACCCGCCATATTTTAATAAATTAATACTAGATAATTTAAATTTTAACAATTTTAATTAAAAAAAAATATTATATTTCAAGATATTGACTAAATTTTAAGCATCTGTGATTATTATTGCGACATATTTAATTTAATATGATATTATATTTAAAGTTATTGTTAGTATACATAATGTTTAAATATTGGCACAAAACATGCTTTAATAAGAAATATGTATTTAACAATTGGAGTAATATAATGAAAAAAATTGAAGCAATAATTAAACCATTTAAATTGGATGAAGTTAAAGATGCCCTTCAAGAAGTAGGTGTTCATGGAATTACAGTTACAGAAGCGAAAGGTTTTGGAAGGCAAAAAGGTCATACTGAGTTGTATAGAGGAGCTGAGTATGTCGTGGATTTCTTACCAAAATTAAAATTAGATATCATAATAGCTGATGATTTACTGGAACAAACTATTGAAGCTATTCAAAAATCTGCTCACACCGGAAGAATTGGTGATGGTAAAATTTTTGTTACAAATATCGACCAAGCAATCAGAATTCGTACTGGTGAAACAGGCGATACAGCAATATAAATTATAATAAGGAAATAAGAAAATGGCTAAAAAAACAAATAAATCATCAAAAAACACTGCTAAATCTATAATGAAAATGATTTCTGATAAAGATGTAGCATTTGTTGATTTTAGATTTACTGACCCTAGAGGTAAATGGCAACATACCGCCCAAACAGCAAGCTCTATTTCAGAGGATTTGTTAAATGAAGGTATTATGTTTGATGGATCTTCTATTGCTGGCTGGAAAGCAATAAATGAATCTGATATGATACTAAAACCTGATTTTAATAGCGCAGTTTTAGATCCATTTACAGCTCAACCAAGTCTAATCTTATTTTGCGATATAATTGAACCAAGCACTGGAAAAAGATATGATAGGGACCCAAGATCAACTGCTATAAGAGCTGAAGAATATCTTTCAAAATCTGGAATTGGGGATCAAGTTTATTTTGGTCCCGAAGCAGAATTTTTTGTATTTGATGACGTAAAGTGGAATGTTTCTCAAAATAATACAGGTTATCAAATTGATTCTGAAGAAGGTCCATATAATTCTGATGCTGAATTTGATGGAGGAAATATAGGGCATAGACCAGCTATAAAAGGAGGTTATTTTCCAGTACCTCCAGTAGATTCTATGACTGATATAAGAGCAGAGATGGTTACATCTATGATGGAAATGGGTTTACCTATGGAAAAACATCATCATGAAGTTGCTCCGTCTCAAAATGAATTAGGGTTTCAATTTGGCCCTATGACAAAAACTGCTGATTGGTTGCAAATTTATAAATATTGTGTACATATGGTTGCACATTCCTATGGTAAAACAGCTACTTTTATGCCTAAACCAATAGTAGATGATAATGGGTCAGGTATGCATTGTCATCAGTCAATTTGGAAAGGTAATAAACCTCTATTTGCAGGCAACGGTTATGCAGGATTAAGTGATAATTGTCTTTATTATATAGGAGGCATTATTAAGCATGCTAAAGCAATAAATGCATTTACGAATGCAAGCACTAACTCTTATAAACGTCTAGTTCCTGGTTTTGAGGCTCCGGTATTATTAGCATATTCTGCTAGAAACAGATCGGCTTCCTGTAGAATTCCATATGGAACTAGTAAAAATGCTAAACGTGTTGAGATTAGGTTCCCAGATCCTTCAGCTAATCCTTATTTAGCTTTCTCAGCAATGCTTATGGCTGGAATTGATGGCATTAAGAATAAAATACATCCAGGAGATCCACTAGATAAGAATTTATATGACTTAAGTGAAAAAGAACTTTCAAAAGTTCCTACAGTTTCTGCGAGTTTGTCAGAAGCATTATCAGCATTAAATAAAGATAGAGAATTTTTACTTCAAGGAGATGTATTCAGTAATGATCAAATTGACGGATATATTGAATTGAAGAAAGAAGAAGCAGATAAAGTAGATTATACTCCGCATCCAGTAGAATTTGACTTGTACTATTCTGTTTAATTTAGATTATATACAGCTACAAATAAATAATTTGTAGCTGTATCTATATGTAGTATTTTAATAATCATAAAATACTAAATATTCCTTGAATAATCGTATTTAGAATATTATGTTAAGGCATGCTGGACTTATTTGATAAAAAGCCTAAAAAAAAATCATCATATGATGCTAAAGATATAGAATTATTAGAAGGCCTTGAACCTGTAAGACAAAGACCAGGAATGTATATTGGAGGAACGGATAAAAAATCTCTCCATCATTTAGCTTCAGAAATAATAGATAATTCTATGGATGAAGCTGTCGCAGGCCATGCTTCAATAATAGATATAACACTAGAAGAAGGAAATAAACTATGTATCAAAGATAATGGTAGAGGTATTCCAGTTGAGGAACATCCTAAAAGACCTGGTATATCCACTTTAGAGGTTATCTGTACTACTTTACATTCGGGAGGAAAGTTTAATTCCAAAGCATATAATACCTCTGGAGGGCTACATGGGGTTGGATTATCTGTAGTTAATGCACTATCCTCTGAATTAACCGTTCTAGTTTATAGAGATGGCTTTTTGTGGAAACAAAGATTTGAACAAGGTAAGCCTAAAAATAAAATACAAAAATTAGAAGAGTCTAAGAAAAAAGGTACATACATTGAGTTTATACCTGATACTAATATTTTTGGTAAGGAAATTAAATTTGATGCTAAAATACTAAGAAAAATGGCTGAATCTAAAGCTTATTTATTTAAAGGTGTAACAATTAATTGGAGATTAAATAAAGATGATAAGAATTTAAATGAAAAAGCTACATTTAAATTTCCAAACGGCATTAAAGATTACTTATCAAATAAAATAAATGATAAAGAACTATTAGTTAATGAAATTTTTTATGGCCAGACACAATTAGAAACTTCGGAAGAAACAATAGAATGGGCTGTGAGTTGGCCGATACAATTAGAAGGTAAATTTGATAGTTTTTGCAACACTATACCTACTATAGAGGGAGGCAGTCACGAAAATGGATTTAAATTAGGCCTAACCAAAGCCTTGAAATCATTTGGCGACATTAATAATGTAAAAAAAGCCGCTAAGATAACTTCTGACGACATATTAGGTAGATCATTTTCAATTATTTCAGTTTTTTTAAAACATCCTCAATTTCAGGGACAAACCAAAGAAAAGCTCTCATCTCCTAATGCACAAAAGTTTATTGAAACAAACCTTAAAGATCATTTCGAATTATGGTTAAATAATAACCTAGATATAGGAAAATTTTTATTAAATGAAGCCATAGGTAGATCAGAAGAACGAATAAGAAGAAAAAAAGAAAAAGAGGATAAAAAAGCAAGTTTAGTAAAAAAAATTAACTTACCTGGAAAATTAGCTGATTGTAGTCAAAAAAATTCTGAAGGAACAGAATTATTTATTGTTGAAGGAGATTCTGCTGGAGGATCTGCTAAACAAGCAAGAAATAGAGACAGACAAGCAATATTAGCTTTAAGAGGAAAAATTCTAAATGTAGCCTCAGCTACGAATGAAAAAATGAATCAAAATAAAGAATTATCAGATTTAAAAAAGACATTAGGTTGTGGAACTAAAGAAAATTTTCAATTAGAAAAATTACGGTATGAAAAGATTATTATCATGTGTGATGCGGATGTAGACGGAGCACATATAACATCATTATTGTTGACATTTTTTTTCCAAGAAATGCCTGGTATAATAGCAGCTGGAAAATTATTTTTAGCCCAACCTCCATTATATAGAATTTCGTCAAAAGATATTACTTTATATGCAACAGATGATGAGCATAAAGATAAAATTATAAAAAATAATTTTAAATCTAATCAAAAAATAGATATCAGTAGGTTTAAAGGACTCGGAGAAATGCCATCTAAACAGTTAAAAGAAACAACTATGGATATGAATAATAGGACACTTTTAAAAATTGATTTGTTGAAAGAAAATATTCCTAATACTTTTACTTTTGTTGATAGTGTAATGGGAAAAAACCCTGAAAAAAGGCTTAGATTTATTCAAGACAAAGTTAAAGCTAATGAAGTAAATTTTGTTGAATAAATTTTCTTTATTAAATATTTGCTACTTTAAAATTATAAATTAATATAAAATTCTTAACATTTAAATAGGGTTATTAATTATGCTTGAAAAATTAGATTTATTTATTAAAAATGGAAGCGTTGTACTTGGTGATAAAATTGAAAAATTAAATATTGGAGTAACAAAAAATAAAATAACCCTTATTAGCTCATCATCTAATTATTCTGCTAAGAAAATTATAAATGCTAATCATCTGCACGTTCTACCAGGTATAATTGATAGTCAAGTACATTTTAGAGAACCAGGTTCTGAATATAAAGAAGATTTACATACTGGATCTAAAGGAGCAATTTTAGGAGGAGTAACAAGTGTATTTGAAATGCCTAATACCTACCCTCCTACTGCAACAAAAAAATTACTTAATGATAAATTTAAGTTAGCAAAAAATAGAATGTGGTCTAATTATGCTTTTTTTGGAGGTGCCACCGGAAAAAATATTGACAAATTAAGTAGTTTAGAAAAAGTTCCAGGCTGTTGTGGCATTAAAATATTTATGGGATCATCTACAGGAAATTTATTAGTTCCAGATGATGAAACCTTATTTAAGGTACTTTCAAGTAGAAACTATAGAGTTGCTGTGCATGCAGAAGACGAAGAAAGATTAAATAAAAGAAAAAAATTAATTACAGAGCCCAGCGTTCATTTCCATACAGTATGGAGAGATGAGTTAACAGCTATTCAGGCCACAAAAAGAGTAATTAAAGCAGCAAAAAAAACAAAAAAACCGGTGCATATCCTCCATATAACGACAGAACAAGAGGTAGATATTATTAAAAAAAATAAAAAATATATTAGTATGGAAGTTACTCCACAACATTTAACACTTTCTGCTCCAGATTGTTACGATAAAATTGGAACATACGCACAAATGAATCCTCCAATCAGAGAAATCAAGCACCAAAAGGCGCTATGGAAAGGTATAAGAGAAAATGTAGTTGATGTTATTGGTTCTGATCATGCTCCACATACAAAAGAAGAAAAAAGTAATACTTATCCTAATACACCTTCTGGAATGCCAGGCGTGCAAACTCTTTTACCAATTATGCTAAATCATGTGAATAATAGAAAATTGAGCTTAAATAAATTATGCAAATTAATATCTACTAATCCCGCAAAACTTTACAAAGCTAAAAATAAAGGACAAATCAAACTTAATTATGATGCTGATATAACCATAGTAGACTTAAAAAAATCTCAAACTATTACAAATAAGCAAATGGCCACAAAATCTGGGTGGACGCCATATGACGGAAAAAAAGTTACGGGTTGGCCAATCATGACTATAGTTAACGGTTCATTAGTAATGAAGAATGGAAAAGTAATAGGAGATCCAATAGGAAAGCCTATAATATTTGAAAGAGAATAGATGAAATGCTTAATACATAATATTAAGATGTTCATACTAACTAATATTATATTTTTAGTTACGCATTCACTTACCAACGCTCAAGAAATATATGAAAGTTTTTCAATTAATTCAGATTTCAAAGAGGTAGCCTTTGTAACTAATTATAATGAATACGTAAGTGGTGTTATTCAAATTATTTCAACAAATAAAATCTTTGGAAAATACAATTCGATTAAACTATATAAGTTTAGTGAAAGTGATTTTAATGAAAGTTTATGGTTAGAAGAAAGACTTGAGAATGAAATAAAATATATAGGGGATGTAGAAAGATTATTAAGATCTGAGGACAGCCCTTTAAATGATACTGTTTTTGAGTATGCGAAATCATCATTACCAAATATTGATGACACTATCAAAAAAGCTGCTTTTGAACCTATGTGGTTTTGCGAACATATAAAACAAGGATATAATAAAGAAGGTAAGTATCTTCAACTTTCTTGTTTATTTCCTCTAGGAATGTTTAAATATTATATGACTTTAAGGCTTCAAAAAATTGGTAAGATACATTATTATAAGTTAATCACTGCTCTAAATAATAAAAGATTTAAAAACATTATAGATATTGCTGACTCTTTTGAATTAAAATAATAAGGAAAATTTATGAATTTTACTGATAAGAAATTTAAAGATATAAATAAACAAGATGTAAGAACTTCTACCTGGTCTGATATATTTTTATTAGATGAACAATTAACTACAGAAGAAAATATGATTAAAGATGCTGCTAATTCTTATGCACAAGACAAATTAATGCCTAGAGTATTGGATAACAATCGAAATGAAACCTTTGATAAAAATATTTTTAGAGAAATGGGAGATTTGGGCTTATTGGGAGCGACTATTAAAGGATATGATTGTCCTGGTGTGTCTTATGTTGCTTACGGTTTAATAGCAAGAGAAATTGAAAGAGTTGACTCAAGTTATAGATCATGTATGAGTGTGCAATCTAGTTTAGTAATGCATCCAATATATACTTTTGGGTCTGAGTCACAAAAGCAACGTTTTTTACCTAAACTTGCAAGCGGAGAATTAATTGGAGCATTTGGATTAACTGAACCAAACCACGGGTCAGATCCAGGTAACATGGAAACAAAATCTGTTAGCACAAAAGGAGGTTATATATTAAATGGATCAAAAAACTGGATAACAAATTCACCTATAGCTGACGTTTTAATAATTTGGGCAAAAGATGAAAGTAATATTTTACGAGGCTACATAGTAGAAAGAGATTTTAAAGGATTAGAGACTCCTGCAATTAAAGGAAAATTTTCATTAAGGTCTTCAACAACAGGAATGATTCATTTATCAGATGTTTTTGTTCCAGAAGAAAATGTTTTACCGGATGTAAAATCATTCAAAGGACCTTTTTCATGCTTAGATTCTGCTAGATATGGCATTGCATGGGGAGCACTTGGTGCTGCTGAATTTTGCTGGCATGCTGCATTACAATATACTATGGATAGAATGCAATTTAAAAAACCATTAGCTGCAAATCAATTAATTCAGAAAAAATTAGCTGATATGCAGACAGAAATATCTCTTGCATTACAAGGAGCATTAAGAGTAGGACGTTTAAAAGATGAAGGAAGATCTACACCTGACATGGTATCTCTAGTAAAACGCAATAGTACCGGCAAAGCAATTGATATAGCAAGAATGGCAAGAGATATGCATGGAGCAAATGGGGTAAGTGATGAATACCATATTATAAGACACGTTATGAATTTAGAAGCAGTTAATACATATGAGGGTACTCACGATATTCATGCATTAATTTTAGGTAGAAGTCAGACAGGAATTTCTGCCTTTTAATTCTTTTCAATCATTTTAATTATTGCTGTATAATCAAGTTCACCATTACCAGACTCTGTAAATTGTTTGTATAATTTTTGAGTTAAAGCACCAAGCGGAGTTTCCAAATTTACAGATGAAGCTGTATCTTGAGCTAATGTGAGGTCTTTTAACATCATACTCGC
>CENY01019571.1_pt1 | contig 19017 bp, 14 predicted proteins | sample 356181 | NCBI WGS metagenome assembly CENY01 (sample SAMEA2619840, study PRJEB7988) | marine metagenome | isolation source: saline water (ENVO:00002010), including
GGGCTTGATCGTTTCGTCAAGCTCGACAAGGCATTCATCGGCAGTGAGGCGGTCGCCTCGCGTAGCCAAAATGGCACCGACAATCGTCTCGCCTACCTGGCGGTCGACGCCGAGGATACCGATGTCCTGGGCAACGAACCTGTGTTCTCTAGCGGTAGCCGGGTGGGCCTCACCACCAGTGGCGCCTATGGTCACGCCGTCGGACAGAGCCTCGCGTTTGCCTATGTCGAAGCGGATCACGCAATACCCGGCTCCGAACTTGAGGTCGAAATTCTCGGACGCCGTTGCACCGCCAAGGTTTTGGACGACGCGTTGTACGATCCTCAAAATTCTCGACTGCTGAGCTAGACACCGAAAATCATAGACCAAGAGCTCTCCCCAACCGTTTGGGCGAGCAACGGGGCTCGGTTCTGGTTTTGATGAATTGCGTATGGCTTCCGCTCCCTATCCGCTCCACACAATCGAAATAGGTTTGAGCACGATTTGCGGCGCCTTTTAGGAGGACCACCCCTAAAATCAATCGAGCCTGTCAATCCACACCAGCGAAGGTGCGCCAATGTCCAGCAATTCGATGCTGAGAAATTTCAGGAAAAATCCCCTGCTTCGCCGCGGCGGTTTGAGCGATGAAGATCTTGCCCAGGCCGATCCGTTCATCCGGGAAGCACTAATTGAAAACAAGCGACAGGGCCTTCTTTTGGCGGTACGTGCCCGCTGGATCGCACTGGGCGTCGTGGCCATATGGCTACCCTTCTTCAACTTCAGGTGGGAAGTCCTCTATTACGAAGCCGCAGTCGTCATCCTGGCCCTCATCGGTTAGGCGCAGCTCCGTGCCGGCCAAGTTGCAGCCCCCCGGCGAGAACTCTTGCTAATTTTTCTGCTGCTGTTCCGCAAGTTAATGGTTGCCGCCGTTGCCATCATTCCAAACATCACGATCACCGCACTGGTCCTCGGAGCAATGGGGTGGCTGGGCATTCCGCTGGACATCATAACCATCACCATCGCCGCGATCTGTTTTGGAACTGCGGACGACAACACCATTCACTACGTTCATCGAATGATGCGGGAGTTCAAGCGTCACGGAAGTGATGAACAGGCGATCGAGCAGGCACATACGACTATAGGTCGGGCAGTTTACTACACCGGAATTGCGGTCATGCTTGGCTTTTCGATACTGGCCACATCCAACTTCGTGCCGACAATTTACTTCGGGTTGTTGACGGCCTTCTCCATGATGGTGGCACTATTTGCAAATCTGGTGTTGCTCCCGAGGCTGATTTTGTTGTTCAAACCACTCGGCAACCCGCTTCCTGCCTGGGTTTGCGGGTTTAGACATACCTGAACCGGCACCGTTAACTTGTAATATTCGAATTCATTCCCCCCTTTTCATGATGAAACCTGACGTTATTGTTGGCGTCGCCAAGGAGGACACTTCATGACGTCAGGGATCGCACGCACTTACGAGTCGCTTGTGCTCGGCAGGCCCAAGTCTGTGTTGGCCATGCTCTTCGCGATTCTGGTTTTCTTTGGATATCACGCGACAAATTTCAAACTGGATGCGTCGGCCGATTCTCTCCTGTTGGAAGACGATCTCGATCTCAGCCTGTTTCGGCAGATCCATCAGAGGTATCCGAGCAACGCCCTGCTCATCGTGACCTACACGCCGCAAGCAGATCTGTTTTCGGACGCAGCCTTGGGGCCGTTGGCGAAACTCAGTAAAGAGCTGCAAACAGTCACCAGCGTAGAGACGGTTTTCACAATCCTGGACGCACCGCTTCTGATCAGTTCGGACGTTCCCATTCAGGAGATGATCAACGACCTCCCGAGTCTGGGAAAACCCGGCATCGACCGCGACCTGGCCAAGGAGGAACTGCTCACCAGTCCCATTTACCGCGACCTCATCATCAGTGCGGACGGTCGAACCACGGCGCTACTTCTGGAATTGTCTGATGACGAGACATTCACGACGCTGCTGAATTCAAGAAACGAGCTACGTGACAAGCGGAGGACTGAAGGACTTACACCAGAAGAAGCGCTCGCTCTGGAGAGGATCAGCACCGAGTACGATGCGGCCTACGATGCGCTGACCGAGCAGCGTCACCAGGACATCGGCCATATCCGCAGCATCATCGAGCCGTATCGCCAGCACGGCGTCCTGCATCTGGGCGGTGTGCCGATGATTACAGACGACATGGTCACATTCGTACGCAACGACCTGGTTGTTTTCGGTGCCGGTGTGCTGGCCTTTCTCATTATCGTGCTGACCGCCATCTTCCGTGAGCTGCGTTGGATCGTGCTCCCCCTGCTCAGCTGTTTCTACGCAGGCTTGATCATGATCGGGGTCCTGGGATTGATCGGTTGGAAGGTCACCATTATTTCATCGAACTTCCTTGCGCTGATGCTGATCATCACGATCTCGATGAACATCCATCTGATCGTTCGATATCGACAGCTCCATCGTGATCACCCTGACGACGATCAACTGGCGCTTGTCGGTACCACCGCAAGAAAAATGGTGAAACCCTGCCTGTACACGGCGCTGACGACGATCATGGGTTTCAGCTCGCTCGTTGTGAGCGAGATCAAGCCGGTGATTGACTTTGGATGGATGATGAGCGCGGGTCTCGCGGTCACCTTTGCAACCTCGTTCATTTTGTTCCCGGCGATGCTCATGACGATGGGTCGAACAAGTGGCAGGACCCAGCCGGAAACGAGCGGCGATCGATTCCACCTGCCCTCCCACCTGGCCCGTCTGACTGAAACCGCAGGCAACAAGATACTGGTGTTGGCTGTCTTTCTGACCGTTGCCAGCGTCGTGGGAATTACCCAGCTCCGCGTGGAAAACAGTTTCATCAACTACTTCAGTGACGACACCGAGATTTATCAGGGCCTCGAGCTCATCGACGAGGAACTCGGAGGTACGACTCCCCTCGAGATCCTTGTCAAATTCGAACCGAACCCCGACGACGTTCTGACCGAGGAAGACCTCGAGGGAATGACCGAGGAAGAGATCGAAATGGAACGGGAGTACGCTGCCTTGCGAACCAACTCGCCGCAGTACTGGTTCACCGTGGACAAGATCCAGCGCATTAAGGAAGTTCATGACTACCTCGACGGGCTTCCCCAGATCGGCAAGGTGCTCAGCCTCGCATCGACTGTCCGCCTCGCCGAGGCGTATCTTGAGAAGGAACTCGAAGGAATCGAACTCGCGATCCTTTACAAGAAAGTCCCGCCGGACGTGAAAAAGAGCCTCGTCGACCCTTACGTTTCGGTCAAGCACAACGAAGCGAGGCTGCTTGCGCGCATCGTGGATTCAGAACCTGACCTACGCCGCAAGGAGTTGCTGGAGACGGTGCAGCACGATCTGGTGAACAAGCTTCACTTCGAAGAGCACAACGTCATCGTGAGCGGGCTTCTCGTGCTCTACAACAACATGCTGCAGAGCCTGTTCTCATCCCAAATCAAGACCATTGGCGTCGTGATGCTGGGAATCGCGATCATGTTCCTGGTGCTTTTCCGCTCCGTCACGCTGTCAATCATCGGCATCCTGCCGAATCTACTGGGCGCCGCGGTTGTCCTCGGCGTCATGGGCTGGGCCGGCATCCCCATGGATATGATGACGATCACCATCGCGGCCATCACCATCGGGATCGCCGTAGATAATGGCATTCACTACATCTACCGATTCAGAGAGGAGTACGCTCTCAATGGCAGTTACGTGGAAACCCTGCATATATGTCATTCAAACATCGGCAGGGCGGTGTTCTATACGACCATGACCATAATCTTCGGGTTTTCGATTCTGGTCCTCTCCAATTTCATCCCGACCATTTACTTCGGAGTCCTCACCGCCACGGCCATGTTCATTGCGCTACTGGCCGCCCTGACAGTGTTGCCGCAGATGATTCTGCTCTGGAAACCCTTCGGCTGAGCCAACCTCAATAACAACTTCAGCTCCGAGCGCGCTCAGTCATCCGCAACTCTCCAGCACGTGCTAATATGTGGGTATGAAACCGTGGAAATAGATTTTGGTTCTACCCTTCCTGATGTCAACAGGCGGCTGCGAAAGCATGAATCAGTGGACCAAAATAATCCAAGAACTCAACAGGACATCGCTTCCGCTCACGGTGTTTAAGCAGGCAACAGACTGATCCCAGCGCGCTTGGCCAAATCTGCACGCAAATTTCTGAAACTGAGCGCCCGCCCGGGCGTGTTATGTTGGCCATTCGAATTCAAGGGACATAGCTTCCTGTTCATGGCGGCCTTTCACGTGGCGTTGTTGTGCTGGACGCCACAGGCGCGATCTAGCGCGCACGCCGAAACGTTTATGGCATCCGTGGCCAATCCCCACGCTGCACGGGCCGCTGCGCAAATCATGCGGCAAGGTGGTAACGCCGTCGATGCCGCCGTGACCGCGCAACTCGTCCTTTCCCTTGTTGAACCCCAATCCTCGGGCATCGGAGGCGGTGCATTCATGCTCCACTACGATGCTGCTTCCGGCGACATCGCGGCATATGACGGCCGGGAAACAACGCCTCGAGTGGTGACGGAAGAGCTGTTTCTTCGTGAAGACGGCTCACCGATGAAATTCTTCGAGGCGGTGGTTGGTGGCCGTTCGGTGGGAGCACCCGGGGTCATGCGGATGCTCGAACTCGCGCATCAGCAACACGGACACCTGCCCTGGGCGACGCTGTTCCATCCCGCAATCGAACTCGCTGACACGGGATTCGAAATTTCGCCCAGATTGCACATGCTGATTACCCGGGACCAGCATCTGGCAACACAGGAGAATGCCAGGAGGTACTTCTATCATGCTGATGGAAGCGCCCGCCGGATCGGCGAAGTTCGGCGCAACCCCGAATACGCGAGCGTACTGAGGGCTATTGCGGCGGGTGGTGCCGATGCCTTCTACCGTGGACCGTTGGCCCGAGACATCGTGCGGACCGTCCGATCCGCCGCCAATCCTGGATTTCTTTCGGAAGAAGATCTCGCCGATTATCGTGCCGTTCGTCGTGAAGCGATCTGCGGCGCATACAGAGCGTTCAGAGTCTGTGGTATGCCCCCACCAACATCCGGTGGTGTGACCATGTTGCAAATCCTCGGAATTCTGGACAATCACGATGTTGGCACCCTTGCGCCAGACAGCGCGGCAGCGGTGCACCTGATTTCTGAGGCAAGCAGGCTGGCCTACGCAGATCGGGCGCTGTACCTGGCAGATCCTGATTTCGTCCACGTTCCCGTCAAGGCACTGCTCGATCGCAATTACTTGAGGGCGCGCGCTTTGCTGATCGACCTGCGCCGTAGCATGGGCAAAGCCAACCCGGGAAGAATAAATGTCCGAGAAGGACGTCTCAGATCTCCAGGCCGTTCGCTCGACCTGCCCTCAACCACTCACTTCAGCATCGTCGATGCGGACGGCAATGCCGTCTCCATGACATCGAGTGTCGAGAATGCATTCGGCTCCCGACTCATGGTGCGCGGGTTCATGCTGAACAACCAGCTCACCGATTTTTCATTCCGCCCCACCGTCGACGGGCGCGACGTGGCCAACAAGGTCGAGCCGGGAAAGCGCCCCCGGAGTTCGATGTCGCCCGCCCTGGTATTCGGTCCTGACGGCAATCTACGATTTGTCTTGGGCTCACCGGGCGGCAGCCGAATCATTGCCTACGTGACCAAAACGATCATCGGGTTGGTAGACTGGCAACTAAATCCGCAAGAAGCCGTGTCATTGCCACACCACGTCAACAGAAATGGAACGACGGACCTCGAGGCTGAAACGTCACTGATCTACCTCAAGAACGAACTGGAGAAGATGGGTCACAACATCAAACTGCGAGGTTTGGTCAGTGGCCTTCACGCGGTCGAGGTCACGGGACAACGTCTCAAGGGTGGCGCCGATCCCCGTCGCGAAGGCATCGCGATCGGTGACTGACGCCGGTAGACTGGACGAGATCCCAGAGCCGAACACGCAGCTGACATGCCCGTAAAGTCCTCACGACATCGGTGGTTCTCCCTGATCGCAATGCTGATTTGGGCAACGTCGCTCATTGTTTCGCAACCAATCCCCGCTATGGCCGAAGACCCTGAAATCAGCCTGCCGCGCATCACGCAGGCGGGCCGTCTGGCTCTGGTGGAAACCCTTCTCGAAGATCCTCGACCAGACCGCTACCGATCGGACTTTTTGGTCACCGTCCTTTTCGCCGATTTGCTTCCCCCGGCACATCTGGACAATCTACTCAACGATCGTATTGAACTCTACCGATCATTTATCGACAAAATCGAGGCCCGTCAGGGCGAGAGATCGCCGGGTCAGGAGTTCGTCAATGGCCTGGGGCTCGCCGTGTACCAGGCCGCACTGAATTACATCGAAGAACACGGGCCCTGGCTGGTCACTCAATCTCTCAAAGCGCAAGGTGAGGCAGCAAAATGACCGGACACCCTGGCGTACCGCAGAAATTCTCAAGATTGGAGTCCCGGAAATGAGGCGATCCTACATTCTGGCATTCATCTTCGCGGTCGTGGTCGTAGGCTGGGTGGCGTCCGGTCAGTTTGGTTCGGATGAAGAAGCTCAGGACCAGGGCGCGGCAAATGCTTCCACAACCGAGGCTTCCGCGCGCGCGCACGATGAACCTGTCAGTGTTCGCGTGAGACAGCGTATTGCGAAGGAACAAACTCGGAATCTCGTCCTGCGCGGCCGGACAGAAGCCAATCGCTGGGTGGATATTAAGGCGGAGACCAAGGGACGCGTCACAGAAGTTGTTGCCAAAGAAGGTGCCCGCGTGGCGCGCGGCGATGTCATCGTAAAACTGGCCATGGAGGATCGCGCAGAGAAACTTGCCGAAGCTGAGGCACGGGTTCGCCAGCGCCAGATCGAATTCGACGCCGCCAAATCTCTGCGTCGAAAGGGATTCCGGGCAGAAACGAAAACTGCCGAGTCCGCGGCTCAATTGGAAGCAGCGATCGCCTATGTTGCGCAAATCTCTATAGATATCGACCACACGGAAATCAGTGCCCCATTTGACGGTGTCATAGACACTCGAAACGTGGAACTGGGCGATTTCGTCGAGCCCGGCGACGTCATTGCCCGCGTCGTAGATCAGGATCCATACCTCGTCGTCGGGCAAGTCTCTGAACTCGACGTCGGTAGAGTTAGACTGGGTGATATCGGTGTCGCTCGCCTGGCCAACGGCGATACCGTGGAAGGCAGAGTCCGCTATATCGCCACCGTTGCTGATGCGTCGACCCGTACCTTTCGGGTCGAGCTGGAAGTGCCGAACCGGGATCGCAAGTTACGGGGCGGCGTCACGGCAGATATCCGTATTCCGGTCGAGTCCGTACAGGCCCATTTCCTCACCCCCGCCCTGCTCACGTTGGATGATGACGGCATCCTTGGGGTTCGCACCGTCAATGGCAGTGCAATGGTCGAATTCAAGCCCGTCAGCATCTTCGCAACGCAGACCGACGGTGTCTGGGTCACCGGCCTTCCCGAGACGGTTACGATCATCACTGTCGGTCAGGAGTTTGTACGCCACGGAGAAACTGTCGTCCCGGTAACTGACGACGGGGAGAAAACATCGTGACGGGGCTGATTGATGCGGCTCTCGGCCGCTCCCGGACCGTCCTGCTGGCACTGATCCTGATCCTGATAAGCGGGACCATCGCCTACATCACGATCCCTAAGGAATCCCAACCCGACGTCAATATTCCCATCATCTATGTCTCGATGACCCACGAGGGAATCTCGCCCGAGGATGCCGAGCGCCTACTCGTTCGACCGATGGAGAAGGAGCTTCGCTCCATTGTAGGGGTCAAGGAGATGCGGTCGACGGCAAGTGAAGGCCACGCCTCTGTTCTGCTGGAATTTGAAGCGGGGTTCGATGCCGACACAGCCCTGCAGGATGTCCGAGAAGGGATGGATATCGCGAAAAGCGAACTTCCTGAGGATACGGACGAGCCGGTCGTCAACGAGGTCAATGTCGGTCTGTTTCCGGTTCTGGTCGTCGTTCTATCGGGGAATGTCCCCGAACGTACACTTCTTAAGCTCGCCCGCAATCTTCGGGATGAACTCGAAGGCCTTCCCGGCGTGTTGGAGGCTGACATCGCGGGCGAACGGGACGAAGTGCTTGAGATCGTAATTGATCCCCTACGCCTGGAAAGCTACAGCGTCCGGTACGAACAGCTCCTGGAAACGGTCTCCCGAAACAATCAGCTCATAGCCGCCGGCGCGCTCGATACAGGACATGGAAAGTTTTCCGTCAAGGTGCCCGGACTCTTCAAAACGCTCGACGATATTCTGTCATTGCCGGTGAAAGTCGAAGACGACGCCGTGGTCACCGTTGCGGACATTACGACTGTCAGACGCGCCTTCAAGGATGCCACCGCATTCGCTCGATTCGATGGAAAGGCCGCTATCGCTCTGGAGATCAAGAAGCGTCTCGGCGAGAACGTAATCGACACGATCGAAGACGTCCGTCGGGTCACGCAAGAAGAAGCGGACGAATGGCCGGATGCCATCAAGGTATCTTTCATTCAGGATCAATCCGTGCAGATCCGAAATATGCTCACGGACCTCCAGAACAATGTGCTGGCCGCCGTCATTCTCGTAATGATCGTGGTCATCGGCGCCCTGGGCGTGCGCAGCGCGGGCCTCGTCGGCCTGGCGATCCCAGGATCCTTCCTGACGGGAATCCTAGTCATATCCACCTTGGGCTTGACGATGAACATCGTGGTCCTGTTCAGCCTGATTCTGGCCGTTGGGATGCTCGTCGATGGCGCCATCGTGGTGACCGAGTTTGCCGACCGACGGATGGCGGAAGGTGTTCACCGGCGCGAGGCCTATGCACAGGCTGCGAAACGCATGGCCTGGCCGATCACGGCCTCGACGGCCACGACCCTTGCCGCCTTTATGCCGTTGCTGTTCTGGCCGGGAGTGGTCGGCGAATTCATGAAATTCCTGCCCATCACGCTGATTGCCACCCTCACCGCATCCTTGGCGATGGCGTTGATATTCGTGCCGACGGTGGGAAGCTATATCGATCGAGCGGGCAGCGTCAGTCCGGAGGTTCTGGCAGCTCTGGCCGCGGGCGAGCATGGCGACCTCAATGCCATCAAGGGAGCCACCGGCCGTTATGTCCGAATGCTGTCTGCTGTTGTCCAACATCCATTCAAGGTTTTGGTCGCCGCCGTGGCGCTTCTGATCGGTGTTCAGACCTATTACGCCGTAAACGGCAACGGCGTTGAGTTCTTCCCTGATGTCGAACCCGAGTTCGGGCAAATCCTGGTACACGCCCGCGGCAACCTCTCGGTCGATGAGATGGACCGTTTCGTCAGGGAAGTCGAACGGGAAGTTCTGGTGGTTCCCGGCATCAAAACCATCTACACCCGTGTGGGCGCTCAAGATGGTGGTGGCCGGGACCTCTCAGAGGATGTGGTCGGCGTCATTCAGATTGAGTTCAAAGACTGGAATCTGCGGCGTCCTGCCAACGAGATCTTCGCCGAAATTCAAGATCGAACGCGCCATCTCGCGGGAATCACGGTCGAAGCCACAGAGCCTGAGGTGGGACCGCCCACAGGTAAACCCGTCCAACTTCATTTCTCGTCACGATATCCAGAGACACTCCAACCGGTGCTGGAACAGGTCTTGGACAAAGTGCGCACGATCGACGGCCTGGTTGAGTTGGAAGACACGCGCGCGACACCTGGCATCGAGTGGCAGATTTCGGTCGACCGCGAACAGGCAAGTCGCTTCGGTGCGGACATTGTTAACGTGGGTAACGTGGTAAAGCTCGTCACAAACGGGCTCAAGATTGATGACTATCGTCCTGACGACGCTGATGAACAAGTCGACATACGAGTTCGCTACCCAACCGACGAGCGAACCCTCAATCAGCTCGACACACTGCGTGTGTCAACCGAGGAAGGTTTGATACCGATCAGCAACTTTGTCGAACGCAAACCGAAAGGAAAGGTTGGCACCGTAAACCGGACCGACAGCCGCCGTGTCCTGGCCATCAAGGCCGGTGTCGCGGAGGGTGTGCTACCCGATGACAAGGTCAGCGAAATCCGTGCCTGGCTCGAGACACAGGAATTCGACCCCCGCGTGGATATCGACTTCAAGGGAGAAGACGAAGAGCAGAAGAAGGCCGAGGCCTTCCTGCTCAAGGCCTTCTGCATCGCCCTCTTCATCATGACGATCATTCTGGTCACTCAATTCAACAGCTTCTACCACGCATTCCTCATCCTCTCAGCCGTTGTGATGTCGACCATCGGTGTGATGATCGGGCTGATGATCACGGGCCAGGCATTCGGCATCGTCATGACAGGAATTGGCGTCATTACGCTGGCCGGCGTCGTGGTTAACAACAATATCGTTCTGATCGATACCTATGACCGACTGCGCGACGCCGGAATTCCGGCCATTGAAGCGGTAGTTAGAACCGGCGCTCAGCGTCTGCGGCCGGTGATTCTGACGGCCGTAACGACGGTGCTCGGATTGATGCCTATGGTCCTGGGCCTCAACATCAATCTGTTCACACGGGACATCACCATCGGCGGGCCCTCGACGCAATGGTGGGTCCAACTGGCCACAGCCGTGGCCAGCGGTCTGACATTTGCGACCGTCCTCACCCTGGTGGTAACACCTTCCCTCCTCGCTCTTGGGGCCAATGTCGGCACCTGGGTCGAAAACCAGAAAGCCCGCTGGAGATCCCGGCGCAATCCTCTGCCTGGACCTGCGCCCGCAGAATAAACCCTTGAAATATAAAAATTAGTTCCCATATACCCAGAGTACGAACGTACTGCATGTTGCTCGCCTAAGTGCTGACAACTGCAGCAGCGACCGTCAGCGGATAGCTGAACGCCATGGCCGTGGGGTGAGGCTTCACACTCACCACAGATAACAGAAAACACAACGAGTTCTGCTTTGTCAGTCCCCAACTGCCGGGAGGGCACGAGATCTATGGCGCTACCCACATTCGATACAAGTCTCTCAACCTATCTGCGCGAAATTCAACGCTATCCTCTGTTGTCGCTAGAAGCAGAACAGGATCTTGCACGCCGATGGCGAGACAAGAACGACCCAGCGGCGTTCGAACAGTTGATCGGAAGCCACCTTCGTCTTGTGGTCAAACTGGCGAAGAAGGCTGGCGGATACGGCCTACAGATGGCGGACCTCATTGCGGAGGGGAACATTGGCCTTATTGACGCCGCCCGAAAGTTCGATCCTGATCACGGCAATCGATTTTCCACCTATGCCATCTGGTGGATCCGGGCGGCCATTCAACGCTACGTCCTCGGCAACTCTTCCGTGGTGCGACTAGGAACAACAGCCGGACAGAAGAAATTGTTCTTCAATCTGCGGCGGCTCAAGGGCGAGCTCGGTGAGTTCGACGACGACAACATTTCCGGAGAAGCGGTGACGTCGATCGCCGAAAGACTCGGAGTGCATGCTGACGAAATTATCGACATGAACGGCAGGCTGTCCCGGAATGATTACTCTCTCAATGCCACAGTGGCCCAGGACGGCGAAATGAACTGGCAGGACACCCTTGTCGATGAATCCGTGGACGTAGAAGCAGACCTCGTAGGCCGAGATGAGCTACATCATCATCGTGTGTATCTGCAACGAGGGCTCAGCGAACTCAATGAGCGAGAGCGAGATATCCTGGTCCGCCGACGTCTCACAGAAGATCGAAAGACACTGGCAGACTTAAGTGAAGAATACGGGGTATCTCGTGAACGCATCCGCCAGATCGAGGTGGCAGCATTCAACAAACTGAAGAAGTCAGTTCGGGGACAAGAGGACCAATAGTCAGACGTGAGTGTCGCGCATCTCGAACACGGACAGGGAGACCACTTCGGCTTTGCTATCCATCGACCTCTTCATCGTCGTCCGTCAATGCATCAGCGAGTTCTTCAACCGTAATCTCATCGCCTGACTCTGCCGCGTACCTGTGATGACTTCGAACGCTGAAGGGTATGCTCGCAACATAGAGCACCCCCATTCCCGTCAGCGTGAGCCACGGATAGCTCCAAAGTACAGCAGCGAGCAGCCCAACCACGATCAGCACCGGCAGGATGTATTCACGCCGGACGCGCACACGTTTGAATGAGTAGGTTGGAACCTTGCTCACCATGAGAAATGCGACGGCGGCAACGACAAGTCCATTCACAACCGGATAGTGGAAAAACGATTCAGCAACCTGGAAGCTCAGGACAACAGGCAGAATCACCAGCCCACCGGCAGCCGGAGCAGGAACGCCCATAAAGAAATTTGCCATCCAAGACGGTTGATTGGCGGAGTCCAGGGCCGTGTTGAACCTCGCGAGGCGGAGGGCACAGCACACGCTGAATGCGAGAACCAAAATCCAGCCGACGCCGCCCAGATCATTCAGTGTCCAGCGGTAGATCAGAATGGACGGTGCAACACCAAAACAAACGAAGTCAGACAAAGAATCGAGTTCTGCTCCGAATTTCGACGTACCCTTCAACAGCCTTGCCAAGCGACCGTCGAGCCCATCGAGCACCGCGGCAACGAGTATCGCCGTGACGGCCAACTGCCAGCTCTCGTTCAGCGAGAATCGAATGGACGTCAAGCCCGCACACAGCGCCAGAACCGTAAGCATGTTCGGCGCCAGGCTGTTGATGGGTAAGGACCGTAATCCCCCTGCACTCCGCGTTCGCAAGATCATTTAACGAACCTCTCCGCGGCGGGGTTCCTCTTGGGATTGCGCATCAGCAATCACCGTTTCGCCGGCCACCGCGCGTTGTCCTGCCACCACCATCGGTGACATACCGGCATCTAGGTAGACATCAACTCGACTGCCGAACCTGATCATGCCGAATCGAGCACCTGCATGAACCCGATCGCCCTGCGCGATATCGCATACAATCCGACGGGCGATCAATCCAGCGATTTGAACAACCGCGATTTGGCGCCCGTCGGCCAGGCGAATTGCCACTGACTGGCGCTCATTTTCTTCACTGGCCTTGTCCAGGGCAGCGTTGATGAATTTTCCCGGGCGATAATCAGTACAGTCGACCGTGCCATCGACCGGGGATCGATTCACATGCACATCGAACACATTCATGAATATGCTGATTCTCGGCCGTGCCGAATCGCCGAGATTAAGCTCAGCCGGCGGCACTGCCGGCTCGATCATCTGGACGACGCCATCTGCCGGACTGAGTATGAGGCCCTCACGCACCGGCGACATTCTGTCCGGATCTCGAAAGAAATAGGCGCACCAAAGCGTGAGGATCAGGCCAACCCAACCCAGCGGCTCGAACACGTAGAAGAGGACAAGCGTGCCGACGGCAAAGGCCGCGACAAATCGATACCCCTCGCGATGAATGGGAACCAGAACCGATTCCAGGGCGTCCATCGGTGTTTCCTTGATGATTGCCCGCCGAGTCTACTCGGCCGGTGCCTCGACGGGAATGGGACGCGAGACGTCATCAAATTCGGGCTCCAGGGGGCCCAGTGCCTCGGCTAAGCGTTCCTGGTATTCGGCGGCCTGTTGTTGGCGACGCCACATGTCTGCATATAGGCCGTCCTGGCTGAGAAGCACGGCATGAGACCCTCGCTCCACCACTCGTCCATCTTCGAGAACCAGAATCTCGTCCGCATCAATGATCGTAGACAGCCGGTGAGCAATGATGAGCGTCGTCCGATCAACCGAAACCTCGCGGATGCTGGCTTGAATTTCTTTCTCCGTGTGAGAGTCGAGCGCTGAAGTCGCTTCGTCGAAAAGGAGGATAGAGGGCTTTTTGAGGATCGTGCGAGCAATCGCAACACGTTGCTTTTCCCCTCCCGATAGTTTGAGACCACGCTCCCCAACTATCGTGTGATAACCCAACGGCAAACCGCTCACGAACTCATGGATATGGGCGAGTCGGGCAGCTTCTTCGACTTCCGCATCCGTAGCTTCAGGCCGTCCGTAACGAATGTTGTATCCGATGGTATCATTGAAGAGCACCGTGTCCTGCGGAACGATCCCAATGGCCGAGCGGCATGAATCCTGGGTGACACGCCGAATGTCCTGCCCGTCGATTCGGATAGCGCCTTCAGTGACGTCGTAAAATCGGAATAGCAATCTCGAGATCGTGGACTTACCTGCACCGCTCGGACCAACGATCGCAACCGTCTTCCCGGCGGGAACAGTGAATGACACGTCCCGCAAGATCTGCCGATCGGCCTCATAGTTAAAACCCACCCGATCGAACTCAATCTCGCCACGGGCCGCCTCGAGAACCGTGGCATCATCCCGATCCTCTACCTCTTTTTCAACCGAGAGCAGCTTGAACATTGCTTCCATATCGACAAGCGATTGCTTGATCTCGCGATAGACGAATCCCAGAAAACCCAGAGGCAGGTAGAGCTGTATCAGGAAGGTGTTGACGAGTACGAAGTCGCCAATCGTCATTGTGCCGTCTCGTACTCCGAACGCCGCCAACAACATCACGCCGATCAATCCTGCAGCGATAATGAAACCTTGTCCGATATTCAGTCCCGAGAGCGTAATCTGGCTCTTCACAGCCGCCTTTTGATAACGCTCCAGTGACTGATCGAATCGGGTTTCCTCATGTGCTTCGTTGCCGAAGTACTTGACGGTTTCAAAGTTCAGAAGGCTGTCAATTGCCTTGGTATTGGCTTCACTCTCCGAACGGTTCATTTCTCGGCGATACTTGATCCGCCACTCGGTGAACAGCAACGTGAAAGTGATGTAGCCGCCAACGCTGAAGAATGTAATTGCAGCAAACCAGAAGTTGTATCGATACAGGAGTATGCCGCAGACAAGTCCAATCTCGAGAAGAGTGGGCAATACATTGAACAACATGAAGCGCAGCAGGAAGTCGATACCTTTGGTGCCACGCTCAATGGAGCGAGAAAGCCCGCCGGTCTGGCGTTCCAGGTGGAACCGCAATGAAAGGCGATGAAGGTGGTGAAACGTGTTCAAGGCGATCGAGCGCAGGGCGTGCTGGCCGACCTTGGCAAATACGGCATCGCGAAGTTCGCCGAAAGCCTGCGCCATGACCCTGGCCAGGCCATAACCAATAATGACGAACAAGGGCACCACAATGATTGCGGCGCTCTCGACAGTCAGTGCATCAACTGCCGCCTTGTATAGGAACGGGACGTAGACCGTAGTGAGCTTTGCCGCAGCGAGAAAGGCCATGGCAATCACCACGCGCAGTTTCAATCCACCGCGCCCACGGGGCCAAAGATATGGCACAAGTGTACGCAAGGTCTTGAAATGCGCCGACGGAGACTCGCCCTCCGTATCGTTGGAGGTTGCCTGGCTCATGCTATGACGCTCATCACTCGGGTATGTACGTGGGTACGTGCGCCACCATGTAAATAGGTGCTGAGACCCAAAAACTCAATTCTGCGCGGGCAATGTGAATACCTGACCCGGAAATATCAGATCCGAATCATCGATCTTTTCTGCGTTTGCAGAGTAGATGACCGTGTAAAGGATGCCCTCTCCGTAGGTCGCACGCGCAATCCTCCACAAGCTGTTTCCAGGTTGCACGGCGACAAGGAGCTCGCCTGGCTTCAACTTCGCCTTGGAAATTTCGGCACGCGTGAACGGCAGTTCGGTCGACGCGAAGATTGCGCCCGTTTCATCCAGGCTTTCGACGGACAAGACGTGATCACCGATCGCCACTGGGGCCGCCGGCGTCAGCTCCCAATACCCGGCATCATCGGCAACTACCGATCCCACCGGGCGCCCATCCACCTTAATCCGCACAGTCGAACCAGGAGGGGCAAAACCCGCAAGCACCAAGCGTCCACTTTCATCATAGTTGACGGTGCTCAACTGCACCGACGATCCAGACAGAACATCGGGAGAAATAGTCGGCCCCTGCAAAACCCGACTGGCACCAAACGCGTCCCGCGGGGTCGCGACAGCCACAACCTGGGGTGGCTCCGAACCTGGGGCGGAAGCCTGCTCGTCCGAGGCCTGTCGTTCAGGAATCATGACGACAACGACATCGTCCGACCTGGCAGTCTCACCTTCCTCCCCGAGGGCCGACAACGACAAGGTCTGCGATCCCTCCTCAAGCGGCATTTCCGGAATCAGGACCCATTCACCGCGTCCATCGGCTGTCACCGTGCCGACGACAACGTCACCTGCATAAACGGTCACCTTGGCGCCTGGTGCGGCTCTGCCCGCAATCACGGCGTTGCCTTCCCGGTTGATCCGGACGACATCGAAGGTCGGACTGGCAAATGGTGGAACGGTATCGGGAGCCTTCGGAAGCTGAGGCGCACCGGCACGATCGGACGTCGTACCTTGTGATGACGACGTTGTCGCGACCTGCCTCGATGGTTCCGAAGCATAGAACACGTAGACCGCTACGCCACCACCAGCCAATGCCAGTGCGGCGGCCGCCGCTATGATCAACTTAATCAACTGGATACGACGAAGGCTCTTTTCATGGGACCAGTGACATTATGCGCCCAGCGTAGACACTTGCCCAGTACAGAAACCGTTTCCTCGTTGTCCAGCGTTGATGGCTATTTCTCTCTGGCAACTCGATTTGAAATCGGGTCGAGAGACAAGATGTACCCGGCAACTGCCTCCAGGTCTTCGGCTGTTAGGAATTTCAACCCATGTTCGATTGCCTCGTACATGGAGCCCTGAACATCGTCAAAGTCCGGTTTTAGCCCAGATTTCAGCAATTGCACGAAGTCGCCCTTTGACCAGTCGCCTATGCCAGTCTGGGAGTCCGGAGTTATGTTCGGAACCAATTCTCCGTCGGGTCCATCCGGAGTCCCTGCAAGAAACAGGTCCATGTTCGGGGCACCGAGCACATTTCGCGGCGTGTGACATTCACCGCAGTGCGCCAAGGCCTGAACGACGTAGGCACCACGGTTCCACTCTGAACCCCGTTCAGTGTCAGCCACGTACTCTTGCGACGAAAAGAAGAGCACTTTCCAAACCATCTGCAGGAACCGCCAGGAAAACGGAAATGGAACTTCGTGGTCAGGAACTTCGCGACGAACAGGTGCAATTGAGAAGAGATAGGCTTTGAGATCATGCATGTCCGACGTGGTCATCCGCGCATAGCTGGGATATGGGAACACGGGAAAATAATGGGCTCCATCTGGCCGCACACCATCGCGTAACGCCCGCACGAAATCTTCATCCGTCCATGCACCAATACCGGTCTCCTGGTCCGGCGTGATATTGGGAGAATAAAACGTGCCAAAAGGCGTCTTCAGTGGCCGGCCACCGGATAATGGTGGACCACCGTTCTTGACGTCTGTGTGGCAACTGATGCATCCCGCGGCACGAAGTAGATACTCGCCACGCTCAATTGCCACTTCATCTGCTGTTGCAGGAATCGCGCACAGCAATGCAAACAAAATCGCTGTCGTTCTGAACTGATTTTGAATCACACGATTACTTTGTCTTCAAAGATTGCTTTTCCACAATGCCTCGTTCGTAAACAACATAGCGTAGAACGCAACCGGGCCGCACAAACGCGCGGCCCGGTCCTGGTCGCCAAATTGGCAAGCTTACTTGGGTTTGCGGAAGGGCTTGTGGCAACCGCCACAAGATTTGCCCACGCCGCCGAGAGCTGCACCGACCGCGCCTTTGTCAACCGAATTCGCAGCTTGAAGCAGATTGGCAGCTGCGTCCTGGAACGCCTTGACGGCTGCGTAGAACTTGGCCGTGTCCTGCCAGATTTCATCCATAGCGCGCGTATTGTCGCCACCCGAACCCTTCGGGAAAATATTCGCCGTCATCGAGGCAATGGCATTGATCGCCGTGGCGTGCCCGAACATATGCCCAGTGTGTCCAACTTCGCCCTTTGCGATACCGGCGATAGAACCCATGTGCCCGCCCAACGCCTTCATGACGGCCTTGCGATACTTGATCTCGTTTTCTCCGGATGCATGACCGTCCGCGCCGGCGGTCGTTGCAACCAACGCCATTCCACCAGCCAGGACAACGCTCTTGGCAAGGATTGTGATAGCTCTCTTCATACTTTGGCTTCCCCGAGGTTCACGTGATTGAAACAAAATCTGCCGCACCATAAACACCTATCGCTTCAAAATATTCCTGCTTTCACCTCTTCAGTTTGACGGTTTCTTCTGCGCCTCCATTTCCGTGGACACTGTCATGAGCGCGAACTAATGACTGATTCCACATCATCGGGTATTTCTACCCGTTGCAATGAGCGCGTGAACGGTTGCTCGCTGACGTGGGGGTGGTGCAGGACCCGCGCGCCGATCACAGCGCCGTTTGGGCCCAGTATCTGCCAATTGTCTGCATAATGATCCCATCCCGTGTCGGCATGTTTGACTGTAACGTCGAAGCGGTAGATACCACTGCTGGTCTGCTTCACCGAGACTGCCAGGACATCGGCCTCTCCAGCTATGGTCGACTGTACCGCGAACAACGTCACACCGATCGTAAATGCAAGTGCGCACTTTCTAATGACAAAGCTTACCTCTCTTTGCGTCTACTGCGGTTCTCAAGCCGGGAATCAACCCTCACACCGTGCTGCAGCCGCACGGCTGGGCACGTTGCTCGGCGAAAACGGGATCCGGCTGATATTTGGTGCGGGTAGCGTCGGTCTCATGGGCGTGGTGGCCGACGCCGTGCTCGCAGCAGGAGGTGAAGCCGTCGGTATCATTCCGCACCACCTCAATCGCGTGGAACTGGTGCACGATCAGTTGACGGAGATCCATGTGGTTAATTCGATGCATGAACGCAAGCAGCGAATGTTCGAGCTGGCAGATGCATTTGCTGTTCTCCCCGGTGGTCTTGGAACCCTGGATGAGACGATAGAAATCGTCACCTGGCGTCAACTCCGGCTCCATCAAATGCCCGTGATACTAATCGACCATCGGGGATACTGGGAGCCGTTTTGCGACCTCGTCGATCACGTGGTCAGGGAGGGATTTGCGCATCATTCTGTCACGACCCTTTTCACAGTCGTAAATGATGTCGACGATGTCATTCCCACGATTGAGGCGCAGCCTCAAGCCGAGATACCGGCGAA
>CENY01171639.1_pt1 | contig 18989 bp, 21 predicted proteins | sample 356181 | NCBI WGS metagenome assembly CENY01 (sample SAMEA2619840, study PRJEB7988) | marine metagenome | isolation source: saline water (ENVO:00002010), including
TTTACCCAAATGTTGGCAGATTCGGCGCAACATCTCGGCCGACAAGATGTGGTCGACTTGCTATTGGAGGAGATGCTGCAAAGGGGATTCGAGCAACCGGCTGAACGTCTTGGTCTCCCCAATCCAACAGTGCATTGACGTGAGGACGGCACGATGGCACGGAAGAAGGATAGCGTCGCCCCTGGCCAAAACGCGCTGAACACGCCCTACGGAGGCTACTTCCAGCGCGAAGTGCCCGGACCGGATCCCGAGCTTACGAGCACCGATCCTGGGACCCCCATGGGCGAGTTCATGCGGCGCTACTGGCAACCGGTTTGTCTGTCTGAAAAGATTGACGAGCTGCCGCAGCCGATCCGCATCATGGGGGAAGACTTGGTTGCCTTCCGCGATCTTGGCGGCCGCGTCGGGGTCATGCATCGACACTGCAGCCACCGGGGTGCTTCTCTTGAATTCGGTTTGCCTCAGGAAAAGGGTATCCGTTGCTGCTACCACGGCTGGTGGTACGACATTGACGGCACCATCCTCGAAATGCCCGAAGAGCCCGATGACAGTCCGATCAAGGACAAACTCTGCCACGGCGCCTATCCAGCCATTGAACGTCATGGTCTGGTTTTCGCCTACATGGGCCCCCCGGACCTCAAGCCCGATTTTCACGTCTATGACTCGATCGATGTGCCGGACAACAAGATCTACGCGTTCTCCAACTGGCTGCCCTGCAACTGGCTTCAAGTGCACGAGAATGTTGCCGATCAGGCACATATCTCAGTTTTTCACAATGGCGTCGGCAGCCGAGCGCTTATGGAGGGTGCAGGCGCGGACTCCACGGAAACGTCGCTGCCCAAGGCTTTCAGCGCTGAGTCGCCGGTCGTGGAAAACCGGGTCACCGATAACGGACGGACCATGGTCATCATCACCACGCGCCGCGTCGGTGACAGGGTCTGGGTCCGCAATAATCACTTCATGGTGCCCAACTACCTCGAGATTGCCGGTGTTTTCGAGGATCTGGAATCTCAGAAATACTTTGCAGGCGCCTCTCACGTGCGTTGGAACGTGCCCCACGACGATGACAGCTGCTCGGTCTTCGCCTGGCGATATTTCAACAAGGAATCGGATCCGAAGGGGAAGGGTGATTCTTCGAAGCTTGGTGTCGAAGGTGGGGATTTCCTCGAAGGACTGACCGGTGCCCGCCCACGAGAAGAGCGTCACCGTTATCCGGGTGACTGGGATGTTCTCGTAGGTCAGCGGGCGATCGCCGTGCACGCCAAGGAGAATCTGGCCGCCTCGGATCAAGGGGTCGCGATGTGGCGAAAGATCTGCCGCGACGCATTGCGAGACGAAACCCAGCATCACTGGGCCAAGCCCGGCAACGGCGGTGAAGCTCACTTTAGGGGCTACGTCAACGATACGGTGTTCTTCATTCCCCCGCTCGTCGATCCAGCCGAGGATAGGGATCTTCTACGCGACGTCGGCCGGAGGGTGACCGACATCATTACAGACGAGAGTCTTTCTCCTGGAAGAGAACGCAAAGACGAAGTCCGCAAACGTCTGCAAGCATTCGAAAACGAAGTGTGTGAGGCGCACGGATCTTAATCGTCTCACGGTGTAGGGAGGTACCCAATGCTCACCCCTGAAGAAGTCGCGCAGTACCACGAAACGGGTCAGGTGACATCGGCATTCCGACTCGACCTCGACGTCATCTCTGCCATCGAGGAGAAGATGGAAGCGCTGTTTGCGGAACGAACCGATTTCGAGGAGCTCGACCTCGCGGACAGTCTGGTTGAGATTGACCGAAGCTGGATTGAATTCGCAAGAATTCCGGAGATCCTGGATTGCGTCGAGCAGCTGCTCGGCAAGAACCTCATCGTCTGGGCGGTCGAGTGTTTCCGCAAGAAAGGTAAAAGTAGCAAGGCCGTGCCTTGGCACCAGGACGGCTGCTACTGGCCAATGCGGCCGCTCGAATCATGTACGGTGTGGATCGCATTGGACCATGTGACGCCGGAGAACGGCTGTATGCGAATCATTCCCGGATCACACAAGGAGCGTCGCCTGTCCACGCACGTAATTACCGAAGGAGACCACGTAAACTTGCGGCAGACCGTTGCTGCTGACGAGATGCCCGATGCCGTACCGGTCGATGTGGTGCTCGAGCCCGGCATGATGTCATTCCACGACGTTTACACCGTTCATGGTTCTGCGCCGAACAATTCGGGGTCACGGCGCGCTGGACTTACGATTCGCTATATGCCGTCGAGCTCCTACTACGATAGGAAGCTCGCCGTTGAGATCGGCGGCTCGCCCAAGAATGCGGTCCATGAACTCCATCTGGTTCGCGGCATTGACGAATGCGGGCGGAACGACCTCTACCAACCAGAACTGGCTTCCTGAAATGGCTAATTTGAAAACGCCTGGTATCGACGCGATCATGATTTCGCAGAGCGATAATGTCGCGACCTGCCTGCACGAAATCGATGCGGGCAAGCTGGTCACGGTTAAGTTGGGGATGGAAGATCTGACCGTCACCGCAGCGGACCCAATCCCTCGCGGCCACAAGATCGCCGTGCAGGACATCCCTGACGGAGATGCCATTCGCAAGTACGGGGAGGTTATCGGGAAGGCGTCCGCGTCAATTGCAACCGGACAACACGTTCATAGTCACAACGTTGTAGACTAGCTCCTTCCAGCCTATTGGCGCTCCACAGGAGAAGCGAATGTTCTACGGATTTCCGCGCAGTAACGGCAGTGCCGGTATCCGGAACACCGTCGGCATCATTTCCCTCATGGATAACGTAAACGGAATCGCTCGCAGAATCGCCGAGAATGTGCGTGGTACCGAGCTCGTCACCGATCTCTTTGGCCGCAAGCTCATTGGGCTGAACCATGAGATGCGTCTCAAGGCGATCCATGGCATGGCCATGAATCCAAATATCGGCGGTGTGATCCTGGTGACGCTCCACGGTGTGTCGGCGGAGACTTTCGCTGAACCGATCGCCGCGGCCGGCAAGGACGTCGAGTGCGTGGTCTATCAGGAGATCGGGGGCACGTTGCGCACTATCGAGCGTGGCACTTTCATCGCAGCCCAAATGGTCAAGAAGGTGTCTGGGGTTCAACGCAGTGAGCAGCCGCTCTCGTCACTCATCATGGGTGTCGAATGCGGTGGCTCCGATTTTTCCAGCGGCATCGCGGGCAATCCGGCCCTCGGACACGCGGCCGACCTGCTCATGGAGGCGGGCGGATCTGTCGTGCTGTCGGAAACGGCGGAAATCATGGGAGCCGAGCACCTCATGGCCGAACGTGCCGTCAACAACAAGGCCGCCGCCGACATTATCGATGCCATCGCCGAGATGGAGGAGCTGGCGCGGCAGGCTGGTGTCCCGGACATTCGGCGCGGGAACCCCTCGGCAGATAACATCAAAGGCGGCCTCACTACGCTGGCCGAAAAGTCTCTCGGTGCCGTCAAGAAAGGAGGCAGCAAGCCCCTTCAGGGGGTCGTCGGATACTGTGAGCCTGTTATCCCTGACCCACCGGGTTTCTATTTCATGAGTACGCCGTCACCGGCGTGCGAATCAATGACCGGATTGGCTGCTGGCGGCGCCCAGATCATCGGATTCAATACTGGCCTTGGGCAGCCCTCGGCTCATCCTTTTGTGCCGACGATCAAGATCAGCGGTAATCCCGCCACGGCTGAGAACGGGCCTGACGACCTCGACGTATCGGTGAGTGATATTCTGACCGGTGAGATCTCCATCGAGGAAGGCGGTCAGCGCATCTATGAGGAGATCCTCGCCGTCGCCAATGGCAAGGCAACTTTTACAGAGCTCTTCGGAACGGGTCAGTCAACCATCAGCATCGCCGGCGCCAGTTTCTAGTCATCGAGGCGCCGTTATTGGTAAGGGGGACAGTTCAATAGGGGCGCAACCCGCGGCCCGATTCCAGAATAGGCCTCACCTGCAAAGACCGAACCTGGGCTTCGAAAATGACTGTGCACGGCAATTTGTGCCGGGTGAAAACTGGAAGCGGGTGTCTATGCACAGAAAATTAACCATCTTATATCAGTATGTTAGCCGCCAGCTTTGGTGCAGTCCTTTCTTGGCATGCGGGTTGCAACCATGTGATCTGCCGAGAAGTTTCCGTCAAGGGTAGAAACCCGTCGCGGAAGGGATTCAAGGTGTGGTGAAGGAGCGGCCTGGAACAGAGTTGTAGGCCCGGGGAGAAGTCTGATGGTCCTCTCCATTAACACCAATGCGGGGGCGATGACCGCCCTGCGCAATCTGACCTCCACGACGAACATGCTCTAGGAGCGCAATCGCGACTCGGCTGACAAGGTCAAGGCGTTGATGTTCACATTCGAGGATCTGCAAAAGCTCGATCCAACCGGCGTTCAAACGCTGCTCCGACATGTTGAGAAGACGCAGCTTGCCGTGGGCCTTAAGGGTGCTTCCGATACCATTCGCGATCTTTTCTTCAGCAACATGTCAGAGCGGCAAGGCAAGATTTTGCGAGAGGATATGGAAAACATGGGTCCGGTGAGGCTGACGGACGTTGATGAGGCCCAATCGGAGATCGTGTCCAAGTGCAAGGACCTCTCCGACGCGTGAGAACTGATCATTGCCGATGGCAGCGAAGAAGGCGAACTCGTCTACTGATCTCGTTCGGATGCCGAGAATGCGACCTTTCCCAGTGTTTAATCTGGTGGTCAGCTCTCCCTAGGGGGAGCTGACTTCGGGCGAGGCAGACAGGTATGACCGCCACGGCTCCATAACGAGCTAGAGTTGAGGGACTTTTCAGTCTCCACCGGAAGAGTGGGCATCAGAGGTACCTGCCGGTTTCAACAGCCATCTGAAAAACACTGCTGCGACAACCGCGGCAAGAACCTGTGCCACGAGAAAACCTGGAACATTGACAGGCGCGATGCCCGAGAACGTGTCGGTGAATGCTCGCGCGATGGTTACGGCTGGGTTTGCAAACGACGTTGATGCCGTAAACCAGTAGCCAGCGGTAATGAACAGGCCGACTGCATAGGGCACCGCTTCCGGTCGCCAACGCAGGGTCCCGAAGATCGCCGCGAGAAGGCCAAAGGTTGCTATGCCTTCAGACAACATCTGGGCGGGCCCCGCTCGAACCGTCTCCGAGATCTGAATGACGGGGAGTTCGAACATCAGGTGTGTGATGAGAACACCGGCGAGCCCGCTGGCAATCTGAATCGGAACGTACAGGCAGGCATCTGCGATAGAGATCTCACGACGGACCAGAAAGCCGATCGTGACAGCGGGATTGAAATGCGCGCCGGATATGGGCCCGAAAATCAGAATGATCACTACGAGGATGGCACCAGTCGGAAGGGTATTGCCCAGCAGTGCCAACGCCGCGTTACCATCTGCAAGTTGCTCGGCCATGATTCCCGAGCCGACCACAGTTGCCAGCAGCAAGGCTGTCCCCAGCCCCTCCGCTGCCAGCTTTCGTGCCAATCCGAACTCAGCCATTGCCGCCAGACGAACGCATCACGTGAAACGGGCGAGGTTGGGGTAAGTGTGTCGCAGCGAAGGAGATGGGAGCTACTGCGCCGCAATTCCATCGGGAACGCGGGCGGGTCAATGAATTTCCTGGCGCATCCGTTCGCGTAACAAGGCGATGGGCTTGAGATCTCCTCCCTCGACGTCGAAATGCCAGAAAGTCCAGCCATTGCACGCCGGCGCGCCTTGCAGGTGAGCCCCCACCTTGTGAATTGAACCGGTGACGCCATCCGCCACCAGCGAGCCGTCGGCGCGAACTTTGGCCGCATAGCGCCGTCGGGCGTCATAAAGCTGATCCCCCGGGCTCAGCAACCCTCGTTCAACGACCAAGCCGAAGGGAATCCGTGGCTGGCTGCGCTTGGACGGCGTGACTTCGAGTGCCTCCTCGCTTGCAACCTGGACTGTGCGCAGACGTTCTTGCGCCAGGGTGATGTAGTCCTCCTGGCGCTCTATGCCGATCCAATGCCGGCCCAGCCTCTTGGCCACGGCCCCCGTGGTGCCAGAACCGAAGAACGGGTCGAGCACCACGTCTCCTGTGTCTGTCGCGGCCAGGATTGCCCGGTGCAGGAGCGCTTCCGGTTTCTGGGTCGCATGGGCCTTTTTGCCGTCCTTCTTGAGGCGCTCCGTCCCGGTGCACAGCGGTATCAGCCAGTCCGACCGCATCTGCAGGTCGTCATTGAGCGACTTCATGGCGTCGTAATTGAACCGGTATCCCTTGGCATCGCGACCCTTGGTACACCAGATCAGCGTCTCATGGGCGTTGGTGAAGCGTCGTCCCCGGAAATTGGGCATCGGATTGGTCTTGCGCCAGATCACGTCATTCAAGATCCAGAAGCCGAGGTCCTGCAACGCCGTGCCGACCCGAAAAATGTTGTGGTACGACCCGATGACCCACAGCGTGCCTGTAGGTTTAAGCAGGCGTTGGGCGGCGCCGAGCCATTCACGGGTAAAGGCGTCATACGCCGCAAAGCCTTCAAACTGGTCCCATGCGTCGCTGACGCCGTCGACGCGAGAATTGTTCGGTCGCAGCAATTCGTCTTCGAGCTGCAGGAAATAGGGCGGATCGGCGAATATCATATCCACGGACTCCGCCGGAAGCGCTTTCATGCGCTCGACGCAATCGCCCTCGAGAATTTTGTCTATCGGCGGCGTCATGGCCCCACTCCCTGTCCGCGCCCCATCGGTGAAGCGCGGCAGCATGCTCAAGTCCGACTCCGCCGTCAAGAGTCTTTTTGGAATCAATTAGTTACGGAGGTTGTCCACAGATTCGCGAACAGGCTTGAATGAACGGCGATGGTGCGGACAGGGACCGATTCGCTGCAGCGCTTCCGCGTGTTCCCTCGTGCCGTAACCGGCATTTCGTTCCCAGCCGTACCCAGGGTATTGCTGTCCCAGTTCGCGCATATGCCGATCACGCGTCTCCTTGGCGATGATGGAGGCGGCGGCAATTGATAACGAACGGGAATCACCCTTGACGATGGCTTGGGCATCGCATGGCAGATCTGGCAGGTGATTGCCGTCGACCAAGACGTGCGCAGGCGGCGTGGTCAGCGCGGAAACGGCGCGCTGCATGGCAAGCATCGTAGCCTGAAAGATGTTCAACGCATCGATCTCGACCACCTGCGCTTCGCCAATTCCGACTACAGCTACCGCAATGATCTGATCGAAAAGGTCCGCACGGCGTGCCTTCGTCAAGCGTTTCGAGTCGTCTATACCGGTTGGCGTATCATGCGGTGGGAGAATGACAGCCGCCGCCACCACCGGTCCGGCCCAGGGACCGCGGCCGGCCTCGTCAATGCCGGCAACCGGATGCGGCACAGTGGCTTCCAGCGAAAAATCAGGCATCGCGTTCGTGGTCTCGATCCAGGATTGCGGTTCGAAGGCGCCAATTAGATCGGTTCGGACAGATTTGTTCCATTGATCGCCGTAAGGTGATGACAGTTCTCATGTCCGAGCTTGGTCCAATCAATATGATTCTTATGGGTATTTGTGGGTGTATCTACCGTTCTAAGGGATTCGAACGCCACATGAATATCCCTCCCAAACATTGTACGAATTGTGCGAATTGACCTTGCAAATTTTGCTGCTATTTTTTTGGCGAACGCAGATTTGGGGAGCGCACAGCATGCCATTCGTCAGAGTAGATATTCCGGAAGGTCTAAGTCGTGAGACAAAGGCGCGAATTCATTCAGGTCTTCACGATGCGATCGCCAAGAGCTGGTTCAAAGAGCATATCTGGATCGCTATCCGCGACATGTATGCGGAGCCTGGCGACAAGACGGTCTTGTTGTCGTGCGGGGTGAGGCCCGGTCGCGGCCAGGAGGCTGAACGTACGCAGGCCCTGTTTGATTACTCTCTCGCAGTCGTGGAGAAAGAGATCGGCACCACTGCCGATGAATTGATCGTCATGGTGCATGAGTTCGAACAGCACATGTGCATCTCGGGTGGCGGCCAATTGCCGCCGCTGGGCGAGGGTACGCCGGCACTCGAAAAAGAGTTGGAGCCCGCCTGACGCAGTCGTCAATTGGGCCGCCCCGACACGGGCGGCCCTAGAAGAACATGTGAACTCCGGATTGCGGTCGAATCCCGCCCTATTGGCACGTCGGAATGGTCACGCCATCAGGGAGAACCGTCTCGGCATTACCACAGGCTTCGTTGAGCTGCGCTTGCGTTAGTTCTTCGGCGCCGGTCAGATTGGCTCCTGAAAAATCTGTTTTCTTGAGAATGGCTTCCACAAAATTCGCGCCTTGAAGACTGGCTCGTTCGAAGTTCGTCCCGTGAAGCTTGCTACTCTCGAAGGAACTTCCCTTGAGCTCGGCGCGTTTGAAACTGGTGCCCCACAGGTCGCCCTCGGAGAAATCCGCGCCATCGAGCATGGCTTTGTCTAGTTCCCCATCTCGCAGATCCACCCGGCGCAACTTGGCGCCTTTCATCACGGCCTTTTCTAGATCGACGCCTGACATCATGGCGCGCGAGAGGTTAGCACCGGATAGGTCAGCTTTCTCGAGGTCGTTCCGGCTCCGGTTTGATCGAGAAAGATTGCTTCCCGTCAGGTTCGCACCCTTGAGATCGGCATCACGCAGATTGGCCTTGTTGAGGTCTGCGCCCTGCAGATCGGCATTCATCAGATCCGCTTCGTTGAGATCGCAACTGGCGCACTCGCCCGTTTCTCTCAACTGTTTGACGTCTTCGTCATCGGCTGCGAATGCCGGGACCATCCCCGCCCAGGCAACGGCCATGACGGCGGCGCAAATTCGAATCAAACCAAACATGCGATTACCTCTGGTTGGTTTCCACATCCACAAGCCCACGTGTTGCCCACGCGTACCCGGCGGATTCGTTTGCCCCACGAGCCATGACTGATACGCCAGACCACACACTACTATCACGCATATAGATAGGGGATACCTATCATTTCGGAAAGTCACTCTTTAGATATTGCCGGGGAGACTGTCACTTGGACGTGCCTGCCACCCGCGAGTACCCGCGCCCCTGCATGCAGGTCCGAAAGTGCTCTTCGTGCCACTTCAGTTCATCCAACTGAACCATGAAGGTTTCGAAGTCGTCGTTGATCCGTATCTCTCCGGTTCTCGTTACGCGAACGTTGAGGAGTGCGAGTCTTTGGGCTTGCCGTTCTGTGGAGAACTGATCGTGCGCATCCTGAACGGCGTGCGATCAGAAGAACACGAGATCTTCCAGTGCGTCTTCGTGACTCGCTGCAGCTCTTGTCCAGCCCTGCTCGACGGCGCAGGATGACATCGATAGTAGGCCTGCCAGGAATACGGTCCGGACTATCGAGACCGCGACCGCCATGAGGTCAAAACTGGAGCGTCAGTTGCGTGTCTTCTCGATCGGGCGGGTGGAAGAGTGTGGTGTCGAGTGTGATCTTGCGTTCGTTGAGGCCGAGTCTATCGATAGCCAGTTTGAAGCGTTGCCCGATCATCTCGGCGAAAGGTCCGCTGCCTTTTATCCGCGAGCCGAAATGAGGATCATTGTCTTTGCCGTTGCGGACGTCGTGAATCAAGGACATGACGCGGGGTGCGCGGTCCGGGACCGTCTCGCTCAGCCATTCACGGAACAGGTTTTTCACGTCGTGAGGCAGGCGCACCAATAGATAGCTGGCGCTCGTCGCGCCGGCGTCCCGTGCGACCTGCAGGATGCGTTCAAGTTCGCTGTCAGTCAGTCCAGGAATCACGGGAGACGTCAGCACACCGACTGGAATGCCAGCAGAAGCGATTTCGCGTATGGCGTCGAGCCGTCTGCCCGGTGTTGATGCACGTGGCTCCATACTACGGGCGAGACGCCGGTCCAGCGTGGTGATCGAGATCAGAACCTGCGCGAGGCCCTTTTCAGCCATCGGGCCCAAAAGATCAATGTCGCGAGTGACCAGGTGGGATTTGGTGACAATTCCCACGGGGTGATCACACGCCGCCAATAGCTCCAAAATTCCCCGTGTCACCCGGCGCTCTCGCTCCAGGGGTTGGTAGCAATCGGTATTGGTGCCCAGTGCAATGACTTCGCATTGATAGCCAGGCCGTGAAAGCTCTTTGCGCAGTACCCTGACGGCATCCGGCTTTACAAACAGCCGACTCTCGAAATCAAGTCCTGCCGAAAGGCCGTAATAGCTGTGCGTTGGCCTGGCATAACAGTAGATACAGCCATGCTCGCAGCCCCTGTACGGATTAATAGAGGCGCTGAACGGGACATCCGGCGATTCATTGCGGGAAATGATGGTCCGGCAGGACTCTTCAGTCACTGATGTTCTCAGTGGTGGTGGAGCCTCGTCTGCGCCGCCCCATCCGTCGTCGAATTTCCAGTTGGCATCCCGCTGAACACGTTGCTGGAGCTCAAACCTGCCCGTCGGGTTGCTCACGGCTCCCCGTCCGCGCCGCCCTCCCTCATGTACGGCGGCATCTCGAAGTGTCGGCGCAATCTCCCGTTCCATCCCTGACAGCATATCCCGAAAAGAGAACGAATCAAGAACAAAGCGGCGGAGACGTTTCTGTTCAGCCGTATCGGATCTTGACGCCATAAATACTGGTCGAAGGCCGGGAGTGAGGGTTCGCGGAACGTCACGGAGGCTGGGCGGCCAATCATGGGGGTGTCAAATTTCATTTTCGTCGGATTCGAACCGCAATGTGTCTGTCGCGCACGATGAACATTCAAATGGATCTACTGTCTTTGATAGGCTGTCCCACTTGATCTATCAGGACGGTTACATGCGCATTCTTGTTTTCCAACATATTCCGGTTGAGCACCCTGGCGTCTTTCGGGACTTCTTCGCTGCCGATGGCCACTCATGGCAAGCGGTCGAACTGGATGCCTTCGAAGAAATTCCCGATCTAGGTCAGTTCGACGTGCTTTGGGTGATGGGCGGTCCAATGGATACTTGGCAGGAGGAGGAGTATCCGTGGCTGGTCAAAGAGAAACAGGCCATCCGCGAAGCGGTTCTTGAGCGTGGGATGCCGTTTCTGGGTTTTTGTCTCGGGGCACAATTGCTCGCTGATGCGTTGGGCGGCGAGGTTGGTGTCATGCCGACACCTGAGGTGGGTGTCATGTCGGTGTCACTGACGGGAGATGGGCGGAACGATCCACTCTTCCAAGGCTTTGATCAGAAGATTCAATGCCTCCAATGGCACTCCTACCGGGTTCATAGAATGCCGGTCGGTGGCCGGGCGCTGTGTGAATCTGATTTGTGTAGCGTCCAGGCATTCGCCGTCGGTGACACGGCCTATGGAATCCAGTACCACGTCGAACAGACTCCACAGACAGTGCCCGAATGGGGTGACGTACCGGCTTACCGTGAGGCATTGGAACAAACGCTGGGACCTGGCGCTTTGGAAGCTCTGGAACGCGAGGTCGCAAAACACCTGCCACAATTCAATACTGATGCAGAACGCCTGTATCGCAATTTTCTCAGCCAGTGCACGACCGCCTCGACCTCGACATCGTGATTCCAACGTTGAATGCCGAAGAGACACTCGACTCGGTATTGGGATTCCTGTCGGCCGCACGCGATGAAGGAAAGATAGGCGGCATAATCGTTTGCGATGGCGGATCGACGGACGAGACGGTCAGGATTGCGAAGGCGTGGGGAGCACAGCTCGTGAGGGCAAAGCCAGGCCGAGGGAGCCAATTGGCGGCGGGAGCTGCGGCTTCGGGCGCTGCGTGGCTGCTGTTTCTCCACGCAGACACCCGCTTAGGCGATGGATGGGAAACCGAAGTGAGTGAATTCTTGATCTTGGAGAAATCGCAAGATTGTGCCGCAGTCTTTTCGTTCGCATTGGATGATCGGTCCGCCTCCGCCCGCATCCTGGAATGGCTGGTCAAATGGCGCTGCAGGCTGGCTGCGCTCCCGTACGGGGATCAAGGGCTGTTGATCTCCCGCAGGCTGTATTCCGAGGTTGGTGGTTATCGTGCCCTCCCACTGATGGAGGACGTTGAATTCGTGCGGCGGCTCGGTTCCTCCCGCCTCGTGTTTCTCAACGCGACAGCGCAAACCTCGGCGGCACGATATGTGCGGGATGGTTACGTTCGCCGTAGCACGAGAAACCTGTTCTGTCTGGCCTTGTACTTTATGGGCGTGGCACCAGCCACCATTGCCCGCATCTACCGCTGAATCCTGAGCGTGCGCCCGCATTGCCATGTTGTTGTCTTCGCCCGGGCGCCGCAGGTCGGGGCGGTTAAGCGGCGGTTGGCCGCCAAAGTTGGTGATTATGCGGCCTGGAGATTCTATCGGAGCGAATCGGACCGTCTGATCTCAGAATTATGCAGGGTCCCCAGCTTTGATTTATCCGTTGCCGTCACGCCGGATAGTTTAGCTCGCAGTAATCGGTTCTGGCCGCCCGGTGTTTCGTGCATTCCGCAAGGCCATGGTGATCTTGGCGCACGCATGTCGCGAGCGATCATGGCCCATGCACCGGAGCCCGTCGTCGTCATTGGCAGCGACATTCCCGGATTGACGGCGGCACATGTAGTATCGGCTTTCGACGCTCTGGACGACCATGAAGCCGTAATCGGGCCGGCGCACGATGGGGGTTATTGGCTCATCGGTTTGAGGCAGCGTCCAGGTTCGACAGGTCTCTGGCGGCCAGGTTTGTTCCGGAATATCCGCTGGTCGAGCCCCCATGCCCTGGAGGATACAATTCAATCGTTTCCGCGGGCCTGGCGCGTGGCCAAGCTCGACACACTTCGCGATATAGACACCAAGGCAGATTTCGACGTGTTGGGCGGGCGGCGATTACTCGGCCGGTGAAGTGAGGCGATCGAGTCGCAGTCGATGACGACTGTCTGTGAGTCGGTAAGCGGCGCCAAGTACTGCTACGAACGCGCCCAGCGCCGTGCCGCCCGCGATCAGGAACATGATGAGGATCTGATATTTTACGGTGCTGACCGGGTCCGCGCTGGCCAATATCTGTCCTGTCCCATACCGGGAAGAGCCACGAGTCCTGTCGCTGCCATGGCATTGATGATGGGCATCAGTGCGCTTTTGAGAGCTGCCTGCGTGACAGGACGTAGTGCATCTGTCCGAGTTTCGCCCAGGGCCAGCTGAGCCTCGATCGCATTGCGGGAGCTTGCGGCGCCGTTGGTCAATGCATGAAGTCCCAGACTGATGCCAGTCATCGTATTGCCCAGTACCATGCCCAGAATGGGTATGGCATACCGTGGGTGATACCAGGGCTCGGGATTGAGTTGCGTTGTCAGAGCGAAGATCGTTACGAGGGTTGCAGCAATGAGCATGCAACCGGTGCCAAGGCCATAAGTCCAGAAGCCCGACAGGCGTCGGTCCTGCCTCGCGGTAATTTCTCGGCCCGCGAATACGATCTTGGCGAGAGCAGCCAGGCCGGTCCAAAGCGGAGAGACAATTGCGAACAAAGCCTTGAGAACCAGTCCGATCAGGATGAGCTGAACGATCATGCGCAATGGACGCGTTCCGAGAGTCTCACGATGCTACGCATTGAAGAAGTCAGCATTCCGGGCTTGGCTCTATATTTGTCAGGCTTGGACGGATTCGTGCTCGAGTAAGCGATCCATCAATTCGACAAAGTTGCAGGGCTTGTGACGATAGTCGAGTTGGGACTCCAGGATGCCGTCCCAGGCATCCTTGCAGGCACCAGGCGATCCGGGAACAGCGAACAGATACGTCCCGCCCGCTACTCCGGCCGTTGCCCTCGACTGGATGGTGGACGTGCCAATCTTGTCGTAGGAAAGCATTCGAAACAGTTCGCCGAATCCAGAGATTTCCTTTTCGAACACCGACTGAAAGGCCTCCGGCGTGACGTCCCGGCCCGTGACGCCCGTGCCGCCCGTCGCGATCACGACGTTGACCTCGGCATCGGCGATCCACGAGCCGAGCCTGGTGACTATGGCCTCGAAGTCATCCTTGATGATGTCTCGATCGACCAGGCGATGTCCGGCGGACTGTAGTCGCTCAACCAGTACGTTGCCCGACTTGTCGTTGTCGATGGTGCGGGTATCGGAAACCGTCAGGACTGCAATGCCAACAGGAATGAACGATCGGGTGTCACTAGTCTTGGAGGACATTGTCGATCGACTCCTGGGCACCGGCTGTCTCGATCTTTAGATCAAGGGGGTGATAGATCGGCCAATGTCCCTGCGCCATGGCGTCCAGTGTGGGCGCCGGTTGATCGAGGCGAGCACGGTAGATCCACATATTCGTGAACACGCGTCGCACGAACTCGCGATTTTCGCGCGATGGCAAACTCTCTATGAACATCAAGGGATCGTCGGCCTCTTTGATTCTTCGCGTCCATTTCCTGACATTGCCGGGACCACCATTATATGCGGCGACAACCATGATGAGATTGTCCAGGAAATCGTGATCGTTCATGAGATGCACGACGTATTTCTGACCGAGATGGACATTGTATTCAGGTGCAAAAAGCTTCTGCTTATTCCGGCCGCGAAGACTTCGATCCCGTGCCATGAAACTGGCAGTGCGTGGCATTAACTGCATCAATCCTCTGGCGCCGGCGCCGCTCTTCGCACGGCTATTGAAACCGGATTCCTGCCTCATCAGCGCAAAGAGAACTGCCCGGTCAATCTTGAACCCACCCTCGGGTTCCCAGGGCGGGACCGGAAACAATGCCCGATCGTAGGCGTCTCCATCCGAAGCCAGGATGGCACGGGCCAGGCGCAGCTCCGCTCCAGGAAGCCCGAGCCGAACGGCCAGAGCCAACATCGCCTTGCGCGCGTGAGTGGGTGCGGCCACGAACGCCGTCCGAAGTTCACGCTCGGCCCAGTACAGCCGCCCCACCTGGGACAGCGCAACAGCCCTCTGCACGTAAGCGCTGTCCTTCAGCCGTGCGTAATCCGAGGGAAACAAGACCGGGGCTTCCCAAGCCGGTGGTTCGCCGTTGCCAAGCAGACGGCGCGCCAATTGGCCGTAGAACGTTCTGGGTTGTGTGGCCGCGATCCGGAGATAGCGTGCAACGCTATCAGGACTTCGCGCGACGAGATGGGCTCGTGCAGCCCAAAATGCGCCCAGGGCTTTCTCCCGGTCCGAGGCGGTTTCGGACTCGGCAAGAGCACTGAAATGCTCAACCGCTGCCATCTTATTTCCCATCCGCCAGGCGGCCAGGCCGCCGTAAAGATCGACGGCTGGTACATAGCGCCGCGCTCGATCGGCGTTCTGCGAGGCCAGAGCATACGCCCGCTTATCATGACCGAGGTGGAAGTAACCCTTCGTCATTCCCGCATACAGAATCGCAATCTCTGTTGTGTCCAGGAGGTCGCGATACTTGCTGCTCTTCAGGTGTTTGATCGCACCGTCCAGTCGTCGATAGCGGATGTGACTGCGCATGTGTGCCTGGAGGCGCCGTACTTCACGGCGCGTGGAACGATTGCGCTTTCGAGGCGATACATACTTGCCGTTCTGAACGGAGGCGGTCTTGGTAGCCCTGTGCCCATTCGGTCGGATGGGCCTTTTCGGCGCGTGTGCCTTGACGGGCTTGCGCTTTCGCGCCAGCCGGTAGACGCGGTAGGCGCCTGGATGGTCGGCATACACCTTCATCCAATTGGATAACTCTCTGAACTTGGAGCGGTACTTGGTTGGATGCATGTATCGCTGGTAAAGCACATGCCCCATCAGGATTTTATCGTCCAGCTCGGCGATAATCTTGTCCGCGGCTTTCCAGTCGCCGTCCTCCTGCACGTCAAAGATACGTTGATAGCGTAATACATCCTCATGATTGAGGATGCTGATTGCAGCGGCATCAACCATCGATTCCATGACGAAAGCGCGGGCGCCTTCGATGGTCGCTGACGCAGGGCGTAGCAACATCAGGAACACAACGAGGAACGCCGTGCACGAGGCCACAATACCCGTCAGTCGGTATGTTCGGCCTGCGTAGTCCACCGCAAATGGGACTCGCCAATACGTCTGGCGGAAGCCCAAACAATGGCGAGCCAACCTTCCGGTTCCCCGAAGCATGTCGGCTTCATAGCGGATGCTGAGATTCGCGGCAAGCATGCATATGTCTACGGACAGGGCGTTCTGGATGCTAATTGACACGCAATGCCAGCCCACAATTCATTTGTCATTCAACGAATCCAGCCGTTCTTTGATTGCCAGGATGTCTCGCCAGGCCTCTCGTTTGAGGGCGGACTGCCGCAATAAGTAGGCAGGATGGTAAATAGGCATGCAGGGTATTTCACTGTCTATATTCTCTTCTTTGCCGCGATAGATAAGCCATTTGCCTCGAAGTCGGGTAATGCCCTCCGTTCGCCCAAGCAGCGCGCTTGCGGCAGTGCCGCCCACCAGCACCAGAACCTGTGGTGCAACGAGTTCAATGTGACGCCGGATGAAAGGCAGGCAAACTGTCACTTCGTTCGTCGTCGGCTTGCGATTTCCCGGTGGACGCCAGGGCAGGATGTTGGTGATGTAGGCTGACGACCTATCCATACCGATTGCTGCGATCATCCTGTCCAGGAGCTGGCCGCTTACGCCGACGAACGGAAGTCCTTGACGATCTTCGTCAGCTCCCGGGGCCTCCCCGATAAACATGACTGAAGCGTCCGGGTTTCCGTCGCCGAACACCAGATTCATTGCTGTGTGTTTCAGCGAGCAGCCTTCGAACGCCTCCATAGCCCTTTTGAGTTCGGCAAGCGTGGATACCTCGCTGGCATTTTGATCGGCGTTTTTCTCTGCAACATCCGGGTTTTCAAGTGGCAGCGGCACATTTGCCTCCCGTCGCGAGGAGTTCCCACGGCGCGGTTCCGACGTGGAATCCTTCTCGGCATGAGACTGAGTATCAGGATTCTCGGTAGCCGCTGGCGGAGTTTCGCGATAAACGCGGTCAGACAGCATCTTGAATCGATCGAATGGTGTTTCGTCGATTGCTTCGTCTGCGCCCGCCTCGATGTGCCATCGAAGAAGGCTTATGAGTTCGGTGCGTGTTGGCAACGTGCTGGGGCTTACGGTTTGCGCGGCGTGGATATTCGCTCCAAGCAAAGCCTATCAGAGTGGCTCAATTTCTTCGACCTGACTGGGCCCGGGATCGATTGACCAAGCTTGCCGCGCGCGCGTATACCGGTCTGATCGAACCGAATTCGAAACGGCGACGGGCAATGGAGGCCAGGATGGCCGAAGAGGCGCAAGAACGAGACTCGATGGAGTTCGACGTAGTGATCGTGGGCGCGGGGCCTTCGGGCTTGAGCGCTGCGATCCGGCTTAAACAGCTGTGTGCCGAGAACGACGTCGATCTCAGCATATGTATCCTCGAAAAAGGTTCTGAAGTTGGTGCCCACATCCTCTCGGGTGCGGTTCTCGAGCCTCGTGCCATCGATGAGCTGATACCGGACTGGAAAGAACGGGGCGCGCCGTTGAATACACCGGTCTCAGAGGAGAAGTTCCTTTTTCTGACCCGGGCCGGTTCGATTCGCCTGCCCAACCTTCTGTTGCCTCCCGAACTCGACAACCATGGCAACCACATCATCAGCTTGGGAAATCTCTGCCGTTGGCTTGCCAGTCAGGCTGAAGAGATGGGCGTTGAGATCTTCCCGGGATTTGCCGCGGCTGAAGTCGTCTACAACGAGGATGGCAGCGTCAAGGGGGTTGCCACGGGTGACATGGGCGTGGCCCAGGACAGCAGCCATAAGCCCGAGTACCAGCCGGGAATGGAGTTGCACGCCAAGTACACGTTGTTTGCAGAGGGTTGCCGGGGTTCATTGTCCAAGACCCTGTTTGAGCGATTTGAGCTTCGGGAGGGAGTCGATCCCCAGACCTTCGGCATTGGCATCAAAGAACTTTGGGAGGTCAATCCTGAACAGCACCGTCAGGGCCTGGTCGTTCATTCGGCGGGTTGGCCTATGGACTCGCGGACCTACGGGGGCAGCTTTCTTTACCACTTGGAAGACAACATGGTTTCGGTGGGCTTCGTCATCGGCCTCGACTACCAGAACCCCCATCTCTCTCCGTTTGAAGAGTTTCAACGTTTCAAAACCCATCCTTCCATACGTCCTGTGTTTGAAGGTGGACGGCGAATTGCCTATGGCGCACGGGCCATTAACGAAGGCGGTCTGCAATCCGTTCCGAAGCTCGTTTTTCCGGGCGGCGTACTACTGGGGTGTGCGGCCGGCTTCGTGAACGTGCCCAAGATCAAAGGCAGTCATACCGCCATGAAGAGCGGAATGATGGCAGCAGAGTCGGTGTTCGAGGCCGTTCAAGAGGGACGTAGCGGAGATACACTGGAAAGCTATACGCAACGGTTCCGCGAATCCTGGGTTTACGAAGAACTGCACCGGGCACGCAATTTCCGGCCATCTTTCAGGTGGGGCCTCTTGTTTGGCACGCTATACGGCGGATTCGACTTGAAGGTGTTGCGCGGGCGCGCGCCTTGGACATTCCGTCATCACCCTGACCACGCGGGCCTGAAGAAGGCCGCGGACTGTCCAAAAATTGAGTATTCGAAGCCCGACGGGCAGGTGACATTTGACCGGCTGTCGTCAGTATTCCTCTCCAATACCAACCATGAGGAGGACCAGCCGGTCCATTTGACCCTCAAGGACGACACGGTTCCCATCGAACTTAACCTCGCCGAGTACGATGCGCCGGAACAACGCTACTGCCCGGCTGGTGTATATGAGATTGTAGGAATTGAAGAAGATGCGCCTCGACTCCAGATCAATGCTCAGAACTGCGTGCACTGCAAGACATGCGACATCAAAGATCCCAGTCAAAACATAAACTGGGTTGTGCCCGAGGGTGGAGGCGGTCCCAATTATCCGAATATGTGATGAACCTCGGGGTTGGCGATTCTCCCTCAATTAATGATGATGCGGCATGATCAATGGTGTGAAGTGCAAATCGATCGGGTGATGCCTGGAAACAGTATGAAAACGTCTTTGCAAATGGCTTTGTGCCTAAACTTGTCACGCCAACGGAAATTGGCGCTCAAGGCCATGGCCGTCTCGGCAACGATGTGGCTGCTTCCAGTCAATTCATCGATTGCGGCAACG
>CENY01169918.1_pt1 | contig 18977 bp, 17 predicted proteins | sample 356181 | NCBI WGS metagenome assembly CENY01 (sample SAMEA2619840, study PRJEB7988) | marine metagenome | isolation source: saline water (ENVO:00002010), including
TGATAGACTGTACCGGGGAATTCAATCTAATCTTTGATTCAAATTCTACTATAATTTTTTTTACATATTCTTTTGAACCGCCTTTAATAACCCACCAACCACTACGGTTTTTTATCTGCAATAATCCGTGGTTATTAAAAAAACGAATGAAAAATAATGCGGGCATATCTAGCATTGAATTTGCTTTAGTAGACCAGATTGCAGATCCCATGGGAATAATGTAATGGTTAATAAATGATTTTGAATATTTATTATCATTTAAATAGTCCCCCAGTTTGACATCTACAGAAAGAATTGCCATATCCGCCTTACCCATTTTGTTAAATCTTATAATGTCTCGTAGCATAATCCAGAATGAAGGTCTGAAATAATTCAAGCGCTGGGCGAAAAGAGACTTCATAGAATTACCGGCATATTCAAAATTTTTGTTTACAGATTTAACACTAAATCCCATTGTCGTTTTTTGTCGCTTCACACCTAACTGATCTAAAAGTTTAATAAAATTAGGATAGGTAACTTCATTATACACAATGAATCCAGAATCCACAGCATAAGTAGTCTGATCTGTTTTGATTGCATGAGTATGTGTATGTCCGCCAACATAATCATTTTTTTCAAAAACAGTTATTTCGTGCTTACGATTAAGTAAGTAAGCAGCAGTCAAACCTGATATACCCGTGCCAATAATTGCAATTTTCACCTAGATTTATTTCCACTCCTGCATAATTTTTTGGACCTTGGATACATCATAACCAATTCCCGCTAATCTATTGATAATCTTTTCATAAATATCATTAGATAGTTTGGACTCACGGGCCATGATCCATACGTATTTACGATTGGGAACTCCAACAACAGTGTAACTATAATCATCAGCTAAATCAATAATGAGGAATGGTAACTTGAACGGCCAGATAAACTGCATTCTCCATTCCGCATTTGTTTCCGTATTAAAAATGAATCCAATTGGATTGTATACTTTTTTCTTACCAGTTGGACTATCCTGGTAGAAAGTAAAGGTAGTCTCAACCTCTCCTTTATCATTAAGACGGTATGATTCAACAGCATTAGTAGCGCGCTTTTCAATAAAAGTAGGAATGTTAGCGATGACATACCAATCGCCCATGAAGCGATGGATATCTACAAATGGTACTGTTTTCATGCTTTGATGGTTACTATTATCAATGGAATTACAGGCTACAAGAAATAATAAAACGATTATAAGGTTAAAATCTCTTATTATCATAAATCAACTCTCGAAATAATTTTTTGACATGACTTCATTTTGTACATCCCGGAATAACCCCACAATACTGTTTTTGTTGATCATTTCCACAAGGAAGGAAGGGATAGATCCGCCTGGGTGCATAGTGAGTATGTAGGATATTCTAATTCTTCCTGATTGTGCCGGTTCCCATTTCCACAATCCAGCACCATTTTTTAAATAGGTTGCATTTTCCGTAAGGTCATTTGTAGCCGGACTTTGACCTGGTTCCAGTAAAATCCAGTAACACATTATATTTGAAGAGTGATTATCAAATGGTTTACGGCTCATGTAGAAATAGTATTCCCGGTCATCAAAAAATGGTAGATCAATTACAATCCGCTGGAAAGCAAGTAAACCATCTGATCTATTTTCAATCACTCTAGTATAAAGAGAATTAGCATTCGAAAGAAAAGAATCATAACGCTTTACATTCATAATGACATCTGTAAAATTTTCCGGATTTATATCATATAACTTTTCTACTTTAATAGCATTGAGTCTATAGTCCGCAATTATTTTCTCACTGATATAAATTGAGTCGCTAGTATTTTCAATGATATTCCAGTCTGAGTTGTCATACAATATTTTGAGTAGAGACCGGTTCATTGAAGTAATTTCGTTAGCAAAACCGAGGGCCACCCAGAAAATAATGGAATAAATAAAGCAGGGTTTAGATTTCATTACGAATAATTATTCTGTTTAAATGATATAAAAGAGGTACAGTTATACCCCAAACTAAAGCCAATATAACTATTGTAAATACCGACATTTGAAAATTAATTGCTCCAAATTTTAACCCAGCTAGATAAGATAAAGGGCCAAATATGGCACCGAGAAGAAATGCAAAAAACCACTTACCATCTAGCCACCCAAGTGAATGATTAATAGTTGCAGCAAATCCTAACCACATAGAAATAATCCAAAGTGGTGCAAAAAAAGAAAGAGTAAGTCCTTCATAAATAATTAGAGATGATTGTAGAAAAATTGTATCGACAAATGATCCTAACAAACCAACAATAATGATAAAAATAATCTCCGATCGATTGTTACCATTAAGCATTAAATGAGTAATTAGGAAAAAAACCATCATAATTGGGCCCAAGTAGATATATCCATTCTGTACACCTAGGACACATGCCCACCAGCTGCTCTGGAAACCAATGATGTTAAACAATTTTTTATAATTTGACATTTTCAATATTAAGAATCAAAAAAGGGTATACACAAGCTTAATATGAGCGTTATGAGCGTTATTGATATATTTTAATAATTGGATTATAGTTATCTGTTAAATATAATTATTCAATCCAAAAATCGGTTTGTTTTTCTTCCATTTTCCACGCGTAAAATCAGGGATTTTAACAGCAGCACTTCCCAACCGTATTGACTTTTCAGACAGGGGACAAATTACACTCATACTTACTGAATCATAAACATCAATGACAGGTTCAGCACCTTTTAATGCCTCAATAAATGCCCTGAAAATGAAAAAATCCATACCACCATGTCCTGACCCAGAAGCTTCATTACCAAAACGTTTCCAGAGTGGATGATCATATTTTTTCATATATGCTTCTTCTTTCTCCCATCGATGTGATTCAGGACTCAACCCTTCAATATAAATGGATCGGGCATCTTTTTGCCACAGTCCTTGGGTCCCCTGCACTCTAAAATTCAAGCTGTATGGCCTAGGGTTATTGGTATCATGACTAAGCATTATTGTTTGACCATTTTCACATTTTATTACAGTAGTCACAATATCACCACACTTGAATTCAATATCGGCATTAGGATGATTTGGCCCACTTTTATCAATAATATATTTGCTTAATCCACGGCTTTGTGTAGCGGTGGAGGTCAAGTGAACCATCTTATTTCCACGATTGATTCCTAGCATGGTGCTTACGGGACCTAATCCATGTGTCGGGTATAAATCTCCATTCCGATCTATAGAGTGCTGTGTACGCCACTTGGCTTCTGAATATCCTTTTTCTCCAAATTCAACACCACCGCCATAGGGCTGCTTCCCATCATTAAATTTCACATGGCGAAGATCATGTTGGTAACCACCTTGACAATGTATTAATTCTCCAAACAATCCCTGCCTAACCATATTTAATATTGCCATAACATCCCGACGATAACACACATTTTCCATAATCATACATAATTTCCCTGTTGCTTCGGAAATATTGACCAAATCCCAACATTCCCGCACTGTTAATGCTGCAGGGACTTCTGTTCCAACATGGATTCCATTTTTCATTGCTGCAGTGGACATGGGGTGATGCCACTCCCATGGTGTAGCAATATAGACACCATCCAAATCTTCATTCTTGACCATATTAAGGAAATCATCATCCCCTTTATTATATACCCGAGGTTGAGGTTTGCCAGCATCATTTAATATTTTTAAAGCACTTTCAATCATTTTTTCATCAATATCACAAATAGCAGGGATTTCCACTCCAGGATATTTACCAACAAGCCATAATGCCCACTGGCCTCTTAATCCGGTTCCAATGACTCCTAATTTTACTCGTTTTTTCTTTGTGGAAGCATACATTGACGATGGCATAAATGATAAAGCAGCACTGGCGGCTGATACAGTTTTAATAAAATTTCTTCTATTTAAATTTTTTGACATTAGCTACCTCATTATTTTAGCACTAAATCTTGAAGATCAATTCTAACTGATAAAATATAAGGGCTTTTATTATCTTCCCAGTGCCCATATGTTGTTGTTACTATATAACCGTCCGATAAAATTTCAACTCCAGGATAAGCACAATCCCATTCATGTTTATTATCTTTAATACGGATTCGAAATTCACCAACCTTTCCAGAAAAAATATCTTCATATTTCCCTACCCATGCGACCCAATCTCCTTGTGTTGGGCTATCAGGTGCAGTGTCCCTAAATGAAATAAATAGACGACCATCAAGTAGATATTTCCCTGTATGGCGGTCACCTGTGAGTTCTCGTGGAAGTTCCATCGGTTCACTCCAGGAATTACCTTCATCATTTGAAAAGATTACATGTGAATTTTTGGACCGACTGTTTTCTCGCAGAAGGACTGCTAATTGTTTACCATTGGGAGAACGTATGAGGCTCGGCTCGCATAGATGAATTTTGTTATTCTGATAAACTGGTAAAGGATGAGACCAGGTGAGTCCACCATCAACAGAATTAGTCTGGTATAACGTAAATACATCCGTTTTTTTTCCATCTTTGATAAAAAATCGACCATCATCATGAAACATAGCAAGATAGTTTCCTGGTTTTTTCAGTGCTTCAACAAAACCCATGACAACAATACCACCCCAATTCCCTACTGGCTGTAGAGCAGACCATGTGATCCCATCATCATCTGAAACTGCGAGTCTTGCCGGATAAAGCCCTGACCAGAGAATGAGCCTTTTCATTCCTCTTTTATCAATTACACGGTGAATTGTCGGCACTTCTTTACTAGTTGACCAATTAGGCGGTACCGGCAGGCGCTCAGACCATGTTTTACCTCCATCCTTACTTTTTTTATATACTATCTCACCTTTACCATGACCTTTTGGATATACGATTAAAATCGTTTTCCCATCTTCTAATAAAACTGTGGATGGGTGACCTAAATAAACACCATCTTCCCGATCTACAATGGTCTGTAGATCTTTTCGATGATCAAGTTCGATGGTTGGAATTAAAAATCGCACTGGATTTGAACTGAATAGAAATGAATATAGAATGATAGTAATTAATAAACGTGGCATTTTTAATCCTAAAATTAACAGATTCGCATGAAACTGGTGAGAACGTTCATTATTAATTTTTTCATAAAGCGATAAATGTAAGAGCTAAGTAAATAAACAATGTAGTGCACATGATAGCATAGGAAGTTATTTTTGCGTGGGGCCAGGGAGTCATGTCAACCGGTTCGAAATCTTGTTCATCACTAATTTCAATTTCTACAGATGTTTTAGGTTTTAACCTTCCAATTAATAACATAATACCTACAGATACAATAAAGCTGATAAAATATCCATGGAGCCAATGCAAATCACCATCACCATTGGCAAAAATCTCAGGGACATTCTTTATATTCACAAATGTGAAAAATGCATAAAAAGCCATTCCAACAATCATCCCAATTTTTGCTGCTATTGCAGGTACATGTTTGGTCCCTATCCCTAAAATAAATATGCCTATAATAGGGACACTATACAAGCCATTCACCTTTTGAAGATATTCGAAGATAGACTGCATTTGTGCAAGCATTGGAGAAATCAAAATAGATGTTATAGCCAAACCAATACTGAACTTTTTACCAATCAAAACAATCTCTTTTTCGCTAGCTTCTAGGTTCATGTACCCTTTGTAAAATTGGAGAGAAAACAAGGTGGAAGCACTATTCAAGGTACTGTTGAATGAACTCAGGATTGAACCCATCAAAACAGCAGCAAATAGTCCGAGCGACCAGTCTGGGAGCACATGACGGACAATTGCGCCATAAACCTGATCTTGCTTCTCAATATCCAAATTTTTCATGTGAAGAGCAATGATGCCAGGTAGACACAACATGAGTGGCCCCACTAATTTCATAGCAGATGCAAATAAAACACCTTTCTGCCCTTCAGCTAAAGTTTTGGCAGCCATAGCTCGTTGAACAATCACCTGGTTTGTTGACCAGTAAAATATCTGAATAAACATCATTCCGGTTAGCAAGGTTGGCCATGGGACAGAAACAACCTTATTATCTACATTGGTTTGAATTATAACAGCCAGATAATCCGAGTTTGTTTTAAATAAAGTTGAAACACCCGAAATAAAAGACCCATCTCCCAATGCAATTAATGCCAAAATTGGAATAGTTAATCCGCCAATCAAAAGACCGATACCATTTAATGTATCAGATACTGCCACAGATTTCAAACCTCCAAATATTGCGTATGAGCTCCCTAATGTACCAATGGTTGCCACTACAATCCATAGAGGGAAATTCAAATCAAACATTCCAATTAGTGCTAAAGATCCAGTATAAAGAACAACGGGAAGTAGGACAGTAACATAGCCAAATAAAAATAGTCCCGATACCAAGGTTCGAGTGGTTTTATCAAAACGTTTTTCTAAAAATGCAGGAGTAGTTGTGAACCCGCTGCCAAGATATTTAGGAAGAAAAATTAAGGCAGTAGCAATCATAGCAAATGCTGCCAAAGCTTCCCAAGCGATACCAACTAAAGCTTTGTCACCAAAAACAGCACCATTAAGTCCAACCAGTTGTTCTGTCGATAAATTTGTTAGTAATAATGATCCTGCTACTACAGGCCAACCCAGCGCACGACCACCCGTAAAATATTCTTCTGCGGGACTATGGGATTTTTTCATCCCACTTACTATGATATAAGTGAAAATGGCCACGGCACCTGTGGCCAAAATGAAAGAAACAATTGAAATAGTATTCATTTTTTATTTTTTACTTTCTGGAAAGTTTAGATAAAGCGACTTCTAGTCCAATGATATTACTTATTAGTCAATAGTAAAGCATTTTCCAATGTTTCAACAAGAAAAAGTGCATTATCTCGTGTAAAGACCATAGGTGGTTTTATTTTTAAAACATTGTGGTATGGACCGTCTGCACTTATTAAGACCCCCATTTCCTTCATAGCATTAACAATCTGGTGTGCTTCCTTATCAGCCGGCTCTAATGATCTATGGCTCCGTACCAATTCAATACCTAAAAATAAGCCATGCCCCCTCACATCGCCGATGATATCATAGTCTATTTTTAGCTTTTCAAGTAAATTTTTAAGATAATGTCCTACATCCAGAGCATTTTTTTGTAAGTGTTCTTTTTCTATCACATCCAATACTGCATGCCCCACTGCACAGGAGACAGGATTTCCGCCAAATGAATTAAAATATTCCATCCCTGTATTGAATTTGTCTACAATTTCTTTAGTGGTAACAACCGCAGATAATGGATGTCCATTACCCATTGATTTCCCCATGGTCACGATATCTGGGATGACATCTTGTGTTTCAAATCCCCAGAAATGTGTTCCCATCCTCCCAAACCCAATTTGAACTTCATCAGTAATACAGATCCCACCAGCTTCTCTTACTATTTGGAATGCATCCTTTAAAAATCCATCCGGCAGAACCACCTGACCACCGCAACCCATTAGGGATTCTACTATAAATGCGGAGACAACTTTATTGGAAGAGTGTATTTCATCTATTATCATCATCACTTCATTGATATATTTCTGTCCAGAATCCTTTCCTCGATATTTCCCTCTAAATTTATCTGGCATTGTTACAGTATGGACATATTCCGGTGCTCCAGAACCACCGGGGCCATTGTGCTTGTAGGGACTGATTTCAATCATCGATGATAAATTACCGTGATAGGCCCCATCTAAAACAATTGTCTCTTTAGAATCTGAAATAGTTCGAGCAATTCGCAATGCTAGGTCGTTAGACTCACTTCCAGAATTTGTAAAAAAACATACATCTAGTTTTTTTGGAAGTTTTTTTGAGAGTGCTGCTGCATAATGGACAATTGTTTCATCCAGATATCTTGTATTGGTGTTGAGCTTTTCAAATTGATTCTGAGCCGCCTTAATTACAGTTGGATGGCAATGCCCTACATGCTGAATATTATTTACAGCATCTAAATATTGTCTTCCTTTTTCATCATACAGGTATTGACCATCCCCTTTAACAATATGGAGTGGTGAGCTATAAGATAGTCTTAATGAAGGCGGTAAATATTTTTTACGTAGAATTTCAATGGAATTCTTATCTACCATATTATTTTACAATGCTGATAAATTTAATGGATAATGCATCCAAATCTTCTTTTTCCAATTTTCGCAAAAGATCCCATGCGGCTTTTTGAGATATAGATAAATACTGATTATCTGGAAATAACTTACATCGCCAAGCAGACATTGTTACTGAAATACATAGCCTGATACAGGATAGCCAAATAGCAGATTTTATTTCTGAATCATTCAGATGAAACACAGAATGATATCCTTTTAGTATCTGTGCCATGGTAGAAAATGGATTTTCTTTTTCCAATCCTACATAGGCCATACATATGGCAGGTTCAGAAACCTGATAAGAATAAACCATATCTCCGAAATCAATGATGCCTGTAGTCTCTCCTTTTCCATTCACCAATACATTATGATCATTACCATCATTATGAATCACTGCCATTCTTAAATCACTTATCAAGGGAATTACATTTTTCTCATACTCATTTAAAAAATAAATGATAGTTGCCTTTTCAGACTCTGAGTTTAAATAATCAGACCTGGTTTTAATCAGGTCGATATTCCTAACGTCCCACTCAAAAATCCTGTCTGCTTTTAAATGAGAAAATCCATGCAATGCTAAGCTTAATCGTCCAAGAAAAGTACCCAACTGCTCATGAGATTTATCATCCAGTTTTTTATCTTTTAAGAATTTGTCCTTTAAATACTCCATTTTACGACAAAAATAAGAAATACCATCTTTTTCAATGGTGTGGATTTTCCCAATTTGTAAAGGTATGCCTAATTCTGGATCATTACGAGAGATAAACTTTGTTGCTACATCCTGCATCTCTATAATAGAACGCTTTTCTGCACAATTTGAAATTTTTAATATGAATGGTTTATCTGATATTGGCCGAATCAAAAAATTTTGATCTCGATCGCTATAGAGCTGTTCTGCATCACTCGATAACCCAAAATGATTTAAAATAAATTCTGAAATCTCTTTTTCGGAAAAATCTGGCGGTGGTGTAGAAAATACTGAAGACATAAGTTAAAAAATTACATCGACCTGCTTATTGCTTCCACCTGAAAGTTATGAAATAATCCATAAATTGATAAATATTCCTGTAACACTCTGAAACAGTTAAAATTATTTCTGTGTAAATAAATGTGACACTATAGATATTTTTTGTTAAGTTTAGATAATTCGAGGTAAGGGAATAGCATATCAACCTTTGACTTTTCCCAGATCTATTACTATGTCAGAGAATAAGCAAAAATCTGTACTCATCATTGAGAGTGATGAAATTATCCTGGAAAATTTGTCAAAACGTTTCAAAAAACAAGGCATGCTTGTAATCAGTGCTAAAGATGGTTATGACGGTTATACACGTGCATGTAATGAATCTCCTGATTTTATTGTATCCGAAACTCTTTTGCCGAGCATGAATGGTTTTCGTATTTCTCGGTTATTGAAATTTGATGAACGATTTAAAGACATTTTCATCATCCTTATTACCAGAAATGATGTAGGGGCTGCTCAGAATATGTTTGAAGCCAGTGGTGCAAACGAAATTTTGGCTAAACCTTTCCGATTTAAAGATTTAATCGAATTAATGATCCCAGTAGAGATAACTGAATGATCGATGTCCCACAAAACATACTTATTTTACTATTGATCATTATTGGTGCTTCTTTTGGCAGTTTTCTTAATGTGGTTATTTTGCGTGTGCCAAAAAAGATGAGTCTAATCAAGCCAAGCTCTCGCTGTACATCATGTGATCAAGCCATCAAGCCCTACGACAACATTCCTATATTGAGTTACTTTTTATTGAGTGGGAAATGCCGTCATTGCGAAAATTCATTTTCGATTCAATACCCGCTAGTTGAATGTTTAACTGCAATTATCACAGTGGCTCTTTATATAATTTATGGCTTAGCAGAAAAATATTTAATGTACCTCATACTCTCCTATATCCTCATTGCAATCACTTTTATTGATATAGAACATTTTATTATTCCAAATGGATTTATTTTATTTGGCCTTGCTATTTTAGCCATTGGGTTATTTATGAATTGGCTGCCTATAGATTGGATAGAAAGTGTTTCTGGTGCTTTTGTTTTTGGAGGATTTTTATTTGCTATAGGATTGATAGGTCAATTTATTTTAAAGAAAGAAAGTATTGGTTTTGGTGATGTGAAGCTTGGACTGGTCCTTGGCGGATTTCTTGGTGTTGAATATTCTGTATTGGCCTTATATCTTAGTTTTGCAATTTCAGCTATTATAGTATTTCTTATGCTTGGTTCAAAAATGATTTCTAAAAGTCAAAAAATTCCTTTTGGCCCCTATTTAGCTGGTGGATCATTACTAACTCTAATAACAACTGATCCTTTAGGTGGAAACGCTATTTTGAATTGGTATTACATTACAATGTTTTAATATGGCAGTCACTGGAAAACATTCATTGGGGCAGTTACTCATCCAAGCTGGTAAAATTGATGAGGATCAATTGCAAAAAGCTTTAAGTATCCAAAAAGAGAAAGATGTTTACATTGGTGTTATTTTCCGAGAATTGGGATATTTAGATGAGAGGGAATTAAATCGTTATATCAGTCAACAATTGAGGATCCCCTATTTACATTTAGGACATTATGATGTGGATAAATCCGTTATGGATCTTATTCCAGAACGAACTATCCGCACTCAAAAAATGCTGCCCTTATTTCGGTTGAATAATACCTTGAATCTAGCCATCACAGATCCTTTGGATGCAGCTCCTATTAATGCAGCTAGAGATGTAACCGGAATGAAAATTGAACCGATCATCGTAACAGAATCTGAAATAGATAATGCCATTGATCTTTATTATGGCATATCTGGATTTGTAGATGTTAGTTCATCCGATGAAGAAGTGACAGATATTTCTGATCTGTTTGATGAAACCAGGATTGTCGAATTGGTAGACAGTATCATAACACAAAGTCAGCGCTATCGTTGTTCAGATATCCATATTGAACCGAGGGAAAATGACATTCGTGTTCGCTTTAGAATTGACGGAAGACTGCAGGATTTTCAAGCATTGCCAAAAGATATACACACGGCTCTTATCTCACGGTTAAAGATTATGTCCAATATGGATATCGCTGAAACACGGCGACCTCAAGATGGCCGAATTCTATTCAATTCATCCCAAGGGAGACTCGATCTTCGTATTTCAACTTACCCTACTCTCTATGGTGAAAAATCAGTTTTGCGTTTATTAAATATTTCTGAAGCACTCCATTCACTCCAAGACCTCGGATTTGAACCAGCGACTGATAAAAAATTTAACAGTATGCTTGTAGGAGGTGAGGGTATTATTCTGGTTTCTGGTCCAACCGGTAGTGGTAAAACTACAACTCTTTATTCTACATTGAATAAATTAGAGAAACCAGATGTTAATATTGTTACGGTTGAAGACCCCATAGAGTATGACTTGGGGAATATTAACCAGGCACAAGTGAATACAAAATCTGGTGTTACCTTTGCATCTGCTCTGAGGTCCATTCTCCGTCAGGATCCAGACATTATTATGGTAGGGGAGATTCGCGATGAAGAGACAGTGGAGCTTGCGATTCGAGCTGCACTTACGGGCCATTTAGTCTTTAGCACAATTCATACAAATGATGCAGCTTCTGGTTTTACACGATTATTGAATTGGGGCGTAGAACCATTTTTGATTGCTTCTACTGTTAAAGGAATATTAGCTCAACGACTGGTTCGAAGAATTTGTAAAGAATGCAGGGAACCCTATAATCCAACTCCAACTGAGCTAAAGTTAACGGGATTAGATCCTGATAAACCATTAGAAGCCTATAAAGGGAAGGGATGTTTAGCCTGTCGTAACACAGGTTATAAAGGAAGGATTGGAATTTATGAACTACTCCTCATGGACGGAGATATTTCTGATCTAGTCCTGCAGGAAGCACCAGGATACCAAATTCAGGAATTAGCACGTAAAAACGGGATGGTTACTTTGTTAAATGATGGTGTGGTTAAAATTGAAAGAGGTGACACTACTTTATCTGAAGTTTATGAGACCTTAGGCACTACACGGATTGCGATATGATAAAAATTTTATATGTTGGCGGTGAGAAGGTTAATATACCACAGTTAGCTGGCACCCAATCAAATGTGGACTATGTCCAAAATGGTATGATTGCTCTGAGCGCTGTACAAACACAAGGTTTTGATTGCATTATTATAGAAGATCAATTACCCTTAATGACTCCTGTTCAGTTAATCAAAGAGCTAATTTCAATTGATTCTACGGTCCCAGTTATAGCTACAATTCGTAGTAAAGAAACAGGTTTAAACTTGCTAGAATATTTTGGAGCAGGACTTTTTGGATGTATAGAGCCAGATAAGGATAGTAATGAAGAAATACAAAACCTTATCAAATTAGCAAAAGGGTTTCACGATTTTCTCAGAAATGTTCCAAAAATATCAATGCGCCATTTTTCATCAATAGGTTTTGAGAATATCGTTGGCGTGTCAAAGCCTATGCTCAAACTATATCACTTATTGAACCAAATTAAGAATAAAAATGTTACTACGGTTTTATATGGAGAGAGTGGTACAGGTAAAAATTTAGTTGCAAAGACTATTCACCAAATTAGCCCCAGAAGAGATCGGCCTAATATTGCGGTTAATTGTCCAGCTATACCATCTGAACTTTTAGAAAGTGAACTCTTTGGGCATGAAAAAGGCGCATTTACGGGTGCAATTGAAAGGAAAGATGGGAAATTTTTAGTTGCGAATTCTGGTACCATTTTTCTTGATGAAATTGGAGATATGAGTCCATCACTTCAAGCAAAAATTCTGAGGGTGTTAGAAAGTGGTGAAATTGAAAGAGTAGGTGGGGCAGAAACAATTAAGATTGATGTAAGAATAATTTCTGCTACAAACCAAAACCTTGAGCAAAGAATTAAAGATGGAAAGTTTCGGCAAGATTTATTTCATAGAATAAATGTATTTCCAATGAGAATTCCACCACTTAGAGATCGTAGAGAAGATATTCCTGCAACAGCAATGGCAATTTTAAAAAATTTGAAGAAAAAACATAAATTATTAGCAGGTTGTTTTTCACATGATGGAATGAAATCCCTTATGTCACACGATTGGCCTGGTAATGTGCGGGAGCTAGAAAATACATTGGAGCGAATAGTCTTAATTAACGATATACCAATTCTCACAGAAAATGAGATAAAACCTATTCTTGATGAATCGAAACAGTCGATGGAAGATCAAGGTTTGATTCAACCATCAACAAGTGCACCACAAACAACAACATCAGATTCAGTCCCCTTTGAGCAGCCTCAGGGTATTGCTATTGATACTTCTGATATTAAAACACTAAAAGAACTAGAATATGAAGCAATCTTGGCAGGTTTATCACGCACAAGTTGGAATATGACCCTTACCGCACGACAATTAGGTATTAGCAGAATGACTCTTTACCGGAAATTGGATCAACATGGCCTCCGAAAAAAAGACTAAAAAGCCATCAATCTTTTCCTACATTGCCACGAACGCAGACAGCGGTGTGGTCCGAGGGGAGTTGAGAGCATTGGGCGAAGATGGCGCTCTTATGCAACTAGAGCGAATGGGGCTAGACCCTGTTTCTGTATCGGAGAAAAAAGAATCCATTTTAAACATGGATATCACTTTTTTTGAAAAAGTTCCTCCTACAGATATATATAATTTTACTCGGCAGTTATCTGTAATGCTAAAAGCCGGTGTCCCATTGGTAGATGCATTGGATTCAGTTCATTCTGATCAAACCAACCCCTTGTTAAATAAAACGATCGATTCGGTTATAGCAGATGTCTCAGGTGGAATGGCGCTTTCCAAGGCCATGGATAAACATCCAAAAGTGTTTAATAATATGTTTGTAAATATTGTAAAAGCTGGGGAGAGTGCAGGTGTTTTAGATAAGGTATTGTTCCAATTAGCAGATTTTATTGCCCATGATCTAAAACTAAAAATGGGTATCAAACAGGCCATCCGCTATCCATCTATTGTGATCGGTATCACAATGGCAGTGGGTGTATTCGCTGTTACTTATATTTTACCCCGATTCTCCACCTTGTTCAGCAATACCCGAATTGAACTGCCTTTGCCAACCAGAATCCTTTTGGCTATAGACCAATTCATGCAGGACAACTGGGCTGGCATACTCTTCTTTATTGCATTTTTTATTTTTGTCTTCTGGCGGGCATTAAAAACAAAGCAGGGATTATTTCAGTGGCACAAATTTGTTTTAAGCCTACCTATTTTTGGTCCGCTTGCCCAAAAGATGGCTATCTCCCGTTTTTGCCATGTATTGGATACTCTGGATCGAACAGGTGTTCCAATTCTAGAAGCATTAGATATTGCAGGTAGAACAGCGGGTAATGTATTCATAGAAGATCGTTTATCCCGTGTGCATTCAGATGTAGAAATGGGTAAAAAAGTAGCACTTTCTATCCAGCGCCATACCCATGATATATTTCCGCCTCATGTCTTGAAAATGATTCAGGTTGGCGAAGATGCAGGTGCCATGGATGATATGTTAAAAGAGATCGGTGATATGACCGATGCGGAAGTCCAAGATCGGGTTTTAAAATTGACAGCAACGCTGGAGCCACTTATAACAGTGGTCATGGGTGTGATGATTTTAACCTTAGCTTTGGCAATCTTTTTACCTATCTGGGATATGTACGAAGCACTATCCACTAGTTAATAATTATTTATTGCAGAATTTTTAATTCCTTTTCTTCCTGCCATTGATCTACACTTTCCTTTATTCCAAAGAATAAAGCTATAAGAAAAACAGCCTGAAATATCAGTTCATTAATCTGTAATACTGTTCCAGCCCAGTATTGACCTCGACAGAATAATATTCCCAAATATGGTGGGATAATTCCAAGGAAAAAGTGGTACCCTACCAAACCGAGCGCAGGCGATTTTTGTCTGGATATCAAAAAAATGGAAAAAGGTAACCAGAAATAACCACCAAAGGGTACACCAAAACCTCGTGGTGAACTATATCCATCAGACTGAATATTAATCCGTCTATTCTCTATGGTTAATTTTTTCTGGTTCTCTTCTTGAAGTGCCAGAAAATAGGGTGCAATTATTTGTTGGTTAAAGTGGGCTCGTACTGGCCTAATCAGTAATATATATAATAGGGGTATTAGGCTCAGGCAAAGGAGAGCACGGAATCGGAATGATTCGAGCCTTCGCTTAATAAGGTCCATCTGTACCAAACCCAGAGTACGAACGGATAAAAGAATATAAATGGGCTGAATTCATGAAAAGTGTCCCAGTAAGGTTGGAAATATACTGTGGCAAGCGAAAAAGCCATAATACGAATTATATTTAAAATATAGATCATCCCAATACCACCCAATAAATAAATCAATCTTTTTTGATTTGGACCTTTGAAAGAAATAATGAACCCTGAATACAGAGCCATTAGGCTAAGAGCATTACAACCATTTAAGACTTCTACCCCACGATATCCTTCAATAACGATCAATCTATCCGATGCGGAAATATTCCAGCTAAATAAGGATAGGGCATTTTTTGCTAGCACTGCAACAGATACAGAGAGAAAATGATCCAGACGGCCGTCCGGTAAAATGATAAGGTCATATATTACCTGCCAGACAATATAAAAGATGCTGGCCTTGACCATAAAACCCAAAAATGGATTTTGGGAAAATTTATTTTTCAGTATTTCCAAAATACTTCTTAGCGGCTATTATTAGACCGCTGAGAGCTAACCAAATCATGCCTGGAATCGGCCCCTGGTTAGGAGCACCAGGCAGATCCGGTGGATCCTGAGCTACAACAAAAGTCAACATGCTTAAAGCAATAATAATGAGTGTGGTGAGGTTATTTTTCATAATCTTGTTCCTACTTGATGAAAGTAATCTTTTGATTAAATGTTTCATTTCCGACAACCATACTGACTAAATATATGCCTGATGAAATGTTGCCAGGGTTCCAGCTGATCTGGTGAGTTCCGGGAATCATGTATCCATTTGTGAGTGAAGCCACCTGCTTACCAGCAATATCAAATATGTCTAACGATACCATATTAGCATTTGGAAGATCAAAACTAATTAATGTACTTGGATTAAATGGATTTGGATATGCACTGTGCAGAATAAATTTTTCTGGCAGGATATGCTCATCTGTTGCAACTGATGTACCATGAACAGATAGAGTAAAGTGGGATTGGCCGACAACTGGATAAGTTGCCATAAAGTCTCCAGAAGTTGAGAAACTGCCTTTGCTAGAAAGTGTAATGTTTGCAGATGGATAGCCTGTTAAATTGATATTCTGTCCTGTTATGTTATTCCTTAGTTCCAAAGTAATACCTTCAGGGAGATTTGCAATATCCCAAGTTAAATCAACCTGCTCTGTCTGTGTAACATAGCCGTCATCTGTGGGATAAAGCATCATAACATCCATGTCTATGAAAATATCAGTAGATAGATCATAAGGGAGATTATTAATAGCCAGAGATTTGTTTGACTCATAGATCATGCTAGTTAAATGTTCTACTGGTGATAACGGTACAAGCCGATTTGCATCTGCTGGATCTAAATTAATCTCTCCTTCTGGAGTAAAAGATAAATAGGTCGAACTGCTATAGCCACCATTAGTGAAAGTGAACACAACACTCCCGTTTGAGCCATCCGTGGTTATTCTGCCATTATTATTCATGTGCCCTCTGTGGATACTTTGCTCTGTAAATTCAAAAACATCGCCATCCGTATCAGCCTGGATCCAAAAGCCATCAAAAGGTTTAATTTCATCATTCTCAATATTACCTACTACACCATTGTGAATCTTGTAACCTGGATTAGAGAGATCTAATACATAGACAGTTGAATTGAACCTGCTACTGTTATCTAATAACATTTGACTAATATCCACAGCAAGTCCATATGGATTTCCAATCAGGTTCCATTCGCTGGGTTCAGATACAACTGAAACAGCGGATTGATGTTGCACGCTATCAATGGAAATAGTAACTGGCAAATCATCTTCACCATCAAAATCTGTATCAGCAAATATATAGATTAAAAAACCTTGTCCCGCGTTTAACTCATCATTGTATAAATCTGTAACAGGGTTCCAGCCGTTGTCGTAGGTCCATATATTTGGACTGGAATTCGCATTGTCTGACCCTTCTGCGCCCTGTGTCCATAATTCTTCTAAAAGGTCGCCGTAAATTGCACCCGAGACCGGGCTGGATAAGATACGAAATCCTGACTCTCCGGTTATTTCCAAACTGTGGAGGCTGACTGCAACCATATAACTCTGTGTTATAACACCGCCATTACCATCATTAGCAGTCAGAATAATCTCGTGCAAACCGCCATCTGTAGAACTTGGGGTACCGCTTAATATACTATTGCTTAAATTCAACCAGTCAGGTTTTAGAGTAGCTGTTATAGCTACATTATCTCCATCTTCATCATTCACAGAAATAGAATATTCATAGAGTGATCCATTTAGTGCATCCAGGACAGGTGTTGATAAAAATGTGGGGGATGTATTTGGAGCTTGCATGGGAGATATAATAACATATCCATTACCAGTATTTAAATCTGATGATATGTATGTTCCTCCTATATAATTTCCACCACCGCCACCGGAGCCTACGCGTGTATTACTTCCGCCACCACCGGAATAACCGCCACCACCACCGGCATTTGCTTCAAAGCTCGAATGTAGTCCAGCACCTGCTCCACCTCCAAATCCACCTGGAATATCTGTAGTAAAATTTCCATAAAAAACTCGATTAATTCCACCAGTTCCCCAGCCTCCATTAAGGTAACTATTCCCTGGAGTTCCAGCATAATAACTTCCTGAACCTGGGTTTGAGCCACTACTGTAAAATCCACCGCCTCCGGCACCACCATACTGACTGGCCCCTCCTCCATTTCCTTGGGTACCACCTGGGCCAACTTCATTCCAACTACCTGAATATCCAGTTCCATCGGATCCGTTAACGTTGTCATGGGCAGAACCATCAACACCTTGGAGTGATACGTTCCAACTCCCTGAGCCTTGTGCGCTTCCACCGCCACCACCGCTGACCAATAAGGGTGCTCCTTCATTTCTAATAATAAATGTTCCACCACCGCCACCGCCAGCATAGGCATTAGATAAATAACCACGTCCACCTTCTTGCCCAACTAAAATATCTAATACATCACCCTGAGATAAATATATTTCCATTGTAATTATTCGACCTCTTCCACCAGGAGTATTCGGTGTATAGCCTCCTGATGCTCCTGCTGCAGTTATAGAATAGTCTCCCGATTGTGGAACAATCCATCTTTGGATACCATTAGTCACTGTAACAGAGCCATCTAAACTAGTTCCAGCATATGTATTGTTTGCTTGTTCCTGTGTAGGACCATTTGTTCCAGTTGCACTACAATTGGTAAAAGTATATTCAGAGCCATTAAGATCTGTAATGGATAGAGCAATTGAATTGGAACCATCTTCTTTGAAAATATTACTTTCAAGTTTTGAATCACCTTGATGATTATTTTCTATAGTATTATCCGATAAATACAGGCCCTGTGGTATAAATGTTCCTGTGAGACCAGGCATATTCTGGCCCGCATTCAGAACAATATTAAATGAATTATTTAATAAGAAAAATAATGTTAAAAGTGTTATTCTTTTCTTCAATTTCAACCTTTTCGTCTGAACTATTTATTATAATTCATCTTTTATTAAGCAAAAACTGTGCCTAGACATGTGCATATAAAATAAATTCAATATGAACCTGTCTATAAAAATGGAAAAGACACCCTGCATCATATTGATACATTTTCCATTAATGTCCAAAAATGATACAATGAAAAGTTTTTTTTGTAACAATATTAAATCTTTAGG
>CENY01088742.1_pt1 | contig 18958 bp, 18 predicted proteins | sample 356181 | NCBI WGS metagenome assembly CENY01 (sample SAMEA2619840, study PRJEB7988) | marine metagenome | isolation source: saline water (ENVO:00002010), including
TATTTTTCGATGTATACTAATTGTCTCCTGCACATTGACTTTGGGCGAGGTGATCTATTGAATCCGCGCCATTACTAAAGATACTAATTTAAAATGAGAGGGAGGCCGATGAGACACAAGGATAAAGTGGTAATCGTCACGGGCGCGGGACGAAATATTGGAGAGGAAACTGCTAAATTATTTGTAAAAGAAGGTGCCAAAGTGGCGGTTGTTGACTTAGATGACCGTGGTGAGGGTGTAGCCGATGCAATTAATGATTCTAGTCCGGGTCAAGCGATCTTTATAAAAGCAAATGTTGCTGATGAAGATTCTGTTAAAAATTTGGTAGCAGATACAGTAAGTGCTTTTGGTCGAATAGATACCCTTATAAACAACGTTGCAATTTCGGATAATTTAACAATCCGGGAATGTTCATTAGCTGATTTTCAAAAAACAATCGACGTTACGCTCACTAGTCAATTTTTGACATGTAAATACGTTGGAGAGCAGATGATTGAGCAAGGTGATGGAGGAGCCATCGTTAATATCGGTTCCACCTCAGGATTTAAAGGTCGTGATAGTGCCGTTGCCTATTGCGCCGCCAAGGGTGGCGTAGCGAACCTCGTTCGCGCAATAGCTTCACAATATGCACAGTATGGAATTAGGGTTAATTCCGTAGTACCAAATCGGATTGGATCTCCGGTAGGGAAGCAAGAGTTTGATCCGGGACGTTATGTTACAAACATGCTGCACAGGCCTGGATTACCAGAAGAGCTGGCGGCAGCCGTTAACTTCATGGCAAGTGATGAAGCATCATTCATCTACGGCGAAAACTTATTCGTTGATGGAGGTTATAGCGCAATGATGGATGGATCATAGGGCATCATTGAATATAATCAATTTTTGAGGCGGTATGTTTCTGGTCGGATAATCCGATGAAAAATATCGCCTCTTTTTTTCAAACCCTTCCGGCTACAGCACGGGGTGGTATATGGATGTGCCTCGCCTGTATTTCTTTTGCTCTTATGGCCTTGTGTGTCAGAATAATAGCGTCTGATATTCCCCCAATTGAAATAGGTTTCTTTCGCGCATTCTTCGCACTCTTACTGATGGTTCCGTATGCCATAAAAATTGGTCCAGGTATTTGGAAATCTAAAAACCATAAGGCCTTTATTGCGAGAGGCATGACCGGGGCAGGATTTGTAATGTTCTTTTTCCCTGGTGTTGCGTTAATTGAAATCGCTGATGCGCAAGCTCTGACGTTTACTACGCCATTGTTTGGAATGGTTTTAGCCATGATGTTTCTTGGTGAAACGTTCCGTATAAACCGTGTTTTTGCCTTAGTAACAGGGTTTGCGGGTGCCATTATAATTATTAGACCCGGTCTTGAGACAATTAGTGTTGGCGCGATCCTTGTCCTCTGCTCTGCGCTTTGCGCTTCTGGAAGTGGTACACTTTTAAAATATGCCACGAGGTCTGACCCGCCAGATAAGGTAGTTTTCTTTCATGCAATATATATGACACCATTGATTTTTGTTGGAGCCCTTTTTGATTGGCAATGGCCGAATTTATGGGAGCTCTTAATGATGCTTATAATCGCAATATTTGCTACCCTTAATCAAAGGTGTTTAGGTCGAGCTTTTGCCTCAACGGATGCTACAGCTGTTTTTCCGTTTCTATTTCTGCGTCTCCCGTTTGGAGCGGCGCTTGGTTTTACTTTTTTCCAGGAAATCCCAACCTTATGGGTTTGGGGCGGCGGCCTAGTAATATTTGGATCCGCGTTCTACCTTGCGAGGTCTGATTCCTCAAACAAAAACCCCTCTGTTTAAACCGCAATACTAGAGGAAAAGTGAAGGTAAATGTTCGGGCTCATACCACATCACAGGGACTATCTCATTAAACATAATCAGCAGGAAGGCGGTCGCCCCAAGAGTATATATTACTATTAGTTTCCAGCTGTATTTACCCCAAATTCTTAAATACAAAATAACAAAAAGGAGCAAAGTAGGAAATTGTCCTATAATTAGTGTCAATATGAATATACCCAGAAGCCAAGATAGAAAGTAGAGACTTTTAAGGACATATTCCTTTTCAACGCCAACTACATCAGATGCGGCAGTACCGGCCTTGATTGCGGACACACCTTTAAGATCGTAAAATAAAGCACCAAATGCTAACAGCAGCCCCGTAATCGCGACTGTCTGCGGAAAGACCTTGGGCGAAAAAGTCCACGGTACAGCCTCGTAAAAGCAATATGCAAATATGGCAATCAGTAACGCTGCGATAGGCCAAGATGCAGGCGGGCAGTCTTTTCCACCCTCTTCTACAACCATTGAAGCTCCTTCTGCTTGAGCAGAGGGGTCGTTTTCCTTTGCAGCTTGTTCAGCTCTTTTTTTTCTCTGATTTCGCACTGCATAGATAACTGTTATTACTGTCAACGCGATTATTATCAGGACAATAGGCCTAGTAAATGATCCCCAACCGTGAACCTGCATGGAGAGGTTCATAGCCTCTTCCATAATTTTTCCAAGTACGAAACCCAATACTATTGGGGGTCTTGGCCAGCCTCCCAACTTCATGAAATATCCAATGAAGCCGAAGACGAGTAAAACGATCCAGTTTCCAAGGGTGCCATTACCCACCCAAGCCCCCATGAAAACGACCAACATGATAGCGGGCAAAATCATATGGCCTTGCAGGTAGGTGATTTTTGAAGCTTGACTTCCCCAAAGGAGCAACGCTACGGCTCCTGCGACATTTGCAAGGACCAAGGTCCAGACCAGAGTAAAGGTTATATTAAGCTTGTCGGTGAGCATCTGGGGCCCGGGTTCCAACCCCTGTATAAAGAAGGCGCTCAGCAAAATTGCCATTGAAGCGCTGCCGGGTATGGCAAAAGCAATTGTTGGGAGCAAAGCGCCGCCTTTCATAGCATTATTGGCCGCCTCAGGGGCGATCACTCCACGCACATCTCCTTTACCAAAGTTTTCATTATTTTTCTCACTCTGCGCGGCATGTCCATAAGCTACCCAGTCTACTATTGAGCCACCAAGGCCCGGCAACATACCGACATATACGCCGATTACAGTACATCTAAGACCTAGCCACCAGTTTTTTGCGGCGTCCTTCATGCCATTTACTATTCCACCCGTAGCCACTTCTTCACGTTGAACACGAGATATTGATGTGTTTCGTACCGCCAGCTCAAGTACTTCTGGGATCGCAAATAGTCCGAGCACGTAGGGGACAATAGGTAATCCCTCTAGTAGAAAGTTTTGTTCAAACCAGTAACGTCTCACTCCCCCAAATTCGGCAAAGCCAATACATGCCAGCATCAAACCGAAACAGGCAGCTGCAGTTCCTTTAAAAATTGACTTGCCACTTAGCGATGCGACCATTGTTAAGCCCAGCACTGCCATAGCAAAGAGCTCAGGTTCTGAAAAAGCTAGAATTATAGGGCGGACAATTGGGATCGATATTGCAAGAAAGACAGCGCCAATCACTCCACCAATCATAGATACGGTATATGCTGCGCCTAAAGCTCTTGATGCTTCACCCCGTTGCGCCATTGGGTATCCATCTAGAATTGTAGCCTGTGATGCCGCTGTTCCGGGAATTCCTAAAAGGACAGATGAAAGTGTATCGGCTGTGGTAGTCACTGCGTACATGCCGAGGATGAAGGCAAAAGCTACATTGGGCTCCATACCGAATGTGAAAGGCAGAATTATAGCCATACCTACCAAACCACCGAGGCCCGGTACGGCACCGAAAAACATACCAATAGCCACTCCTAGCAGCATATATCCGGGTGCTGGCCAAACGAGGACTAGTCTTAGTCCATCAAGGATGGCTTCCATAAATGTCATCGGATCGAACCTTTTAAAACCGAAAAACTGGGAGCGTTCAAAAGAACGCTCCCACAGAGATTTATTTGATAACTACTAAAAAGTTGTCAGACTATTTTCTGGCCTTGTCAGCATAGTTTAGTAGCCACTTTTGAAGCTTCGGATCTACATTGACAATAGTCTTTACATATTTTTGAGCCTCGGCACCACTTTTTCCGATATACATACTACCGTTCACCTTTTGATACTCAGCTAAGAACTTTTTGTCCTTAGTTGTTTGATCCCAGGCTTTTCGCATAATTTTTACCGCTTTTGGATTAGTTCCTTTGCGGAAAACTATTATACGCAGCATCTCACGTGTTGCAGCAATAGTCCTGATAGAATTCCATATATTTGCGGAAGGTCTTTTACCTTTCCCGAATTTTGCCTCGTAAACAGTCTGGAAACTTGGAATATTTTTGGCGACGGACGGTGAATGCAGGATGCTATTATTTGGCCCCGGTGTGCCAACGTGCCAAACCGGCACAGAAACTCCCGGTTTGATTAGCTGTCCGACTACCCGGCCATAATATCCTGCAAGAGAGTCAGCAGTCATATCTAGCTCGTTTTTAAGAATAGCAGCGCGGATTTTGCCGCCGGACTTATAACCTGTCACATGTTTAAGTGGAATACCCAAAGCTTCAAAAAATAGTCTTGTTCGCAAATCTTTACTACTGGTTGGTCCGTGACCTCCGGTGCGGATCTTGTGATCTGTATTGAGGAGGTCTTTCCAACTTTTGATTGTCTTTCCAGGAATGGCATCTTTTCTGATATGTGAAATTGTTTGCTGTCCTATCGCTCCTACATAGTGAAACGCTGCTAGGTCAGCTCTTAATTCGGGCGCTCGCATTACTTGTCCCATAATCGGAATAGTAAACACCCCCATCATATATCCATTTGTTTTTCCGGCTTCCGCTAAAAAATTTGCGCCAACACTGCCGCCTGCACCCGAAACATGTCTAAATACTAGACGTGGATTTCCAGGGATATATTTTTTCATATGGCGCATTACCATGCGTCCTTGAATGTCAGTGTTGCCCCCGGCACTATAATTAATAATTATGTTTACCCGCTTGCCCTTGTAAAATTGAGCGTCTGCGGGGGCATTAATTCCTATGGCTGTAGCGGCTACTGCCATCAATCCTAAAGCCGAATGTTTTAAAATACTCATTCTAGAGAACCTCCCTCTATACCTATTAATAATATACTGTTCTGATACTTCACTAAAGCATCATTGTATCTAAGGCGTAACAAATCAACAAATTTTGTACTCCCCCAATTTAAAGGCTACGACAAGCTAAAATGTCATGCAAGGGGTTACACCTCTAAGTTTTTTGATAAATTGAGTTTCTTGCTTATTATTTTCAGAAGTTTTCTAAGTTTGGTGCTTGTGGGTTTCCTCCCATGCATTGTCTGAGAAGAGGTGAAGGTGGGTCTGCAAAACCCCATCGGTCTGGTCCTTTAACCCTTTGGGCCCATTCTTCGGGGGTTCCGGTTTTATAGGTATTATCGTCAACCTGTTCGACCTCTGCAGTATATTCCACAACCATGCCATTGGGTTCAAAAAAATAACCAAATACATTATTGCCGGGACCATGGCGGCCCACACCCCATTGGACTGGGAAACCTTTTTGTTTCATTCTTCCAGATCCACACATTAAAGCGTCAAAGTCTGGGACTTCAAAAGCCGCATGATTAAGAGAAGCGCCCTGAGAATGAGCAAAAGCGACACTGTGGTGATCCGGGCTACATCGAATAAAATTCATTCGTTCGGTGCGGTCACTCACTCGGAAACCCAATATATCGCGAAAAAACTCAGTTTGATCTTCTACTTTGGTTGAATTGAGAACGACGTGACTTAGTTTAAATGGGCGGTCACTTTCCATACTCGTATCCGCATGAACAGCTACGTCCGAGCTTATCGCATATTGAATGCCATCGCGGTCCCTAAATCCAAAGCCATAACCGCCCCCTGGGCCTTCAATAACTGCTGGATTATGTTTGATTTCAATACCTAAGCCCCTCAGTTTATCGTGAAAAGAATCTACAGTTGTCTTATCGGTGGCGGCAAAATTTATACGTTTTACACCCGGGGCTGCCCCCTCTTGTAATACAACAATATGGTGTTCTGAGCCGCTTGCCCGAAAAAAATGCTCATTTTTAATTTCTGCTATTTTTTCCAGACCCCAACATTCTTCATAGAAACGGCTCGTTTTTGATAGATCGGGTACATTATACTCTATGCTTCTCAAGCCTGTTACTCGTGGTGCTTTCATGTCGTCCTCGATTTAGATATCTATTATTTATTATTGGATTATCTAAAACTAATACTCTGGCGATAAACTGCCAAGTAAGTTTATTTTGTTTTTGAGAACGGAGAAGTTTAAATTTTATCAAGCCCATTCCCTTTTCCTAAAGTCGCTGGTTAAATATAATAGAAAATTTGTCATCCTTTAATTGGTGAATAGGAAAATAAAATGAAACTTTGCCGTTTTGATGAAGATAGGCTTGGGGTTGTGGTTGATGGAAGCATCCGGGATATCACGGACATCCAATCGGAAATCCGAGATAAAGCAGCTTACGACATGAAAGGGGATGCTGTTGTAGCGGCTTTACCAGAGTACCGGGAACGGATGGAAGTGGCTGCTAATTCGGCTCCGGAAATTGCAGTCTCGGACGTAAAACTGTTGCCCCCGATAGCGCGTCAGTGCAAGACGATGGCGGCGCCGGTCAATTATGAAGCCCATGTGGCTGAGATGGCTGCTCAGCCGCACATCACTGGAGAAGATAAGGGACCAAGGCGTCCCTCGGGTATTCAGAATCAAGGTATTTTTCTCAAAGCGAATTCGGCGGTAGTCGGCCCTTCAGAGGGTGTTGCAATCCGGTTTCCTGATCGACGCAATGATCACGAGGTTGAGTTCGTAATTATTATTGGGAAGACAGGAAGTCGAATTAAACGAGAAGACGCAATGGATTATGTCGCTGGTTACACTTTAGGTCTTGATATGACGGTAAGGGGCATAGAAGATCGAAGCTTTCGTAAATCTTGTGATGGGTATGCACCAGTCGGACCTTGGATGGTTACAGCAGATGAAATTCCAGATCCGGGGAACGTACCCTTTACTGTTCATCTGAATGGAAAACTGCAGCAAGATGCACATACCCGTGATCTGATTTTTGACGTTCCGCGTTTAATCGAATTCGCGTCAGAGTTTTATACTATACACCCCGGCGATTACCTTTTTACAGGGTCTCCGCCAGGAGTGAGTGAGGTTCATCCTGGGGACGTTATGCACTGTGCCTGTGACCTAATTGGAGATATGTCCGTTGCGGTGCGCGCTGCGGAATGAAAGCCGCCCTTTATGAAAGGTTTGGACCACCAAACGTTCTGGGATATGAGGACATAAAGGATCCGACTGCTGGAACGCAGGAAATTGTTGTTAAAGTTCATGCGGTTACAGTAAATAGGGTGCTTGATTGCGCTGTTCGCGCTGGAGAACAGTCCCAGCGTGGAGTAGTCTTGCCCCATGTTGGCGGAGTCGATCCAGCGGGTATCGTTGTAGAGGTCGGGGATGATGTTTACAATGTTCGAGTTGGAGATAGGGTCGGCTTGTTATCTCGGATCCCTTGTTTGGAGTGTGCGAGATGCCGAGCTCGGGAGTTCAAAAAATGCACCAATAGCCGAATGTTGGGTGTCGGGTGCTGGGGAGGGGCCGCTGAACTGGTAAAAGTACCAGCATCAGTGGCTGTTAAACTACCTAAAAATCTTGAATTTGCAGAAGCTGCAGCGGTTTTACGCCATGGGCCGATGGCTCACCACCTATTGTTTGATGTGGGCGATTTAAAAGAAGGCGAGACAGTTCTAGTAATGGGTGCAGCCGGAGGGCTTGGACTGACAGGAATACAGATCGCGAAGGCCGCAGGCGCGACAGTAATCGCGGCTGCCGGGTCAGACAAGAGAGTGGAGGTGGGGTGTAAGTATGGAGCCGATTTTGGTATTAACTATGCTAAGGAAGACCTCACCGAAGTTGTCGAAAATTATATGCGTGGCGAAGGTATCCATTTGGTTTTTGAAAATATTTCCAACCCTAAAACATGGCCGAAAGCATTAAAATGTTTACGTAAACACGGTCGTTTAGTAACTGCAGGAGCACATGGTGGAGGCAAAGTAGAGCTCGATTGTGCTTTTTTATACCATCAAAATATTCGGATTTTTGGTAGTACTGGTAATACAGATAAAAATGTTAATGATACAGTGACTTTGGCTGCTGCTGGAAAATTGAAGGCGAAGATTGAAAAAGTATTTCCGCTCAGTGAAGCGGTGGCAGCTCACGAAATGATGGAACGTGAGATTCTTTCGGGTAAAATAATTCTAGATCCATCCGCAGGATAATTGCTAACTTTTTTCATATGACATTTTTTTGGCGCGGCTTTCAAATAATGTGGGGTCTGCATTTAGACCGTGTCCTAAAGATAACCGATTCATCATGTTAAAACGAGCGCAAATCCATATTGCGTCAGCGAGTGCTTCTTCGTTCCAACCAGATTGATAAACGGCGTCAGCATCGGCTTGAACCATCTTCGATGGCTCTAGGGTAAGCTTCCTAACAAAACGGAGAATTGGTTTGAGTTTGTCATCAACAGGCGCTAACTCAATATCATCTATTAAAATCTCAAAAACATTTTCCTCAACGCCGTGCTCGCGCGCGATTGCGGCATGTCCACCATAACAGTAGTCGCAGGCATTTAGAGCAGAAGTGTAGGCGGCTATGAGTTCACGGTCGCCGATAGTGAAATTGGATGTTCCCCGCATGACCGCCTCAGAGAATTTTCCAAATCCCTCTCGATGGCCAGGTTTAATTTTAAAAAGATCTCCAATACCAGCGTCGGGGGCTAAGGAAGGGAAAAAAGGCATCTTTATATCCTTTCAATTTACGAACAGGGAATTGGCTATTAGGGTATATGAGATAAAAAATTCTGTCTTAAATTTTTTTTTAATTTTATTGTATCAGGCTGTTTTTTTATAAGTAATACCTGTGTCGCGGTTGGGTAAAAAAAAGTCTCTATCAGATTTAAGGATAGTCAAGATGTGGCCAAGAGTGTTGATTTAAACAGAGAAAAGGTTGGGGCTCTAAAGAGCGCAGGCCTCCATTCCGGAAATGCATAAATTGTTGAAGTGAGGGATACAATGAGTGGTCAGCTAAATAATAAGGTTGCAGTAATCACAGGAGGAGCAAGAGGCCTTGGCGCAGCCTACGCCATGGCATTTTCGAAAGAGGGTGCAAAGGTTTGTATATCTGATGTTCTGGATACTTCAAAAAATGTGAAGGAGATTACTGAAAATGGCGGTGATGTGATTGGATTGCCATGTGATGTCACGGATTTGTCCTCATGTCATTCGATGGTGGAAAAAGTGGCTGATAGATTCGGCGGCATAGATATACTTGTTAATAACGCAGCCATGTTTGTTGATTTGCCGAGGCGTACCTTCCTAGATATAGGGTCCGAGGAGTGGAACAATGTTATGGCGGTCAATGTTCGAGGAAGTTTCAACTGCAGCAAGGCCATTGTTCCAGAGCTCCGGCGACGCGGAGGGGGCTCGATAATCAATATATCTTCTAGCACGGCATTAAAAGGTATTCCTTATACTTTGCATTATGTCACCTCAAAAGGGGCTATCATCGCCATGACGCGAGCTCTAGCCCGCGAACTCGGAGATGATAATATACGAGTAAATTCTCTGGCACCTGGTTTAACAATGAGTGAAGCAGTTGCCGCAGCTGATAATACTTTTGCGCCCTATAACGAGGCGTCTTTAAGAGGCCGGGCATTAAAGCGGGAGCAATTGCCCAAAGATTTAATTGGCGCGGCTATTTTTTTAGCTTCTGATGGAAGTAGCTTTATGACAGGACAAACTCTAGTAGTTGATGGTGGGGACGTTACGAACTAGCGTTGTATTAAATTTCTGAGGGCACAATGAGTCGGTGGGACAAAGCAGAAGTTACGGGCGGTAACATGCCTATATATATTGGTGAGCCGTCTGGTTTCGGCCCACATCCTGTAATTATCTTAACTTTTCATCGTGGAGGGATGGATAGTTTTACAATTGAGAGCGCTGATCGGCTGGGCTCCGCCGGCTTTCTCACCCTAGCCCCTGATTTTTATCATCGCCATAAAAATCTGGAGGCAGAGGATGCAGTAAAATTCCGTTCAGACATGGAAGTTATTATTGATATCAAGGCTACGGTAAGATTTGCAGGGTCACTGAAGGGAGCAGATATATCTCGTATGGCTATTATGGGGCACTGCATGGGCGGCCGAACGGCATTTCTTGGAGCTTGTGCGCTACCTGAAATTTTTAAGTTGTGTATACCATTTTATAGTGGAGGCGTTTTTTCGTCATGGGGGGATGGTTCTAGTGTCTTCGATCAATTTTCGAAACTAAAATGTGATGTTTTTGGCTTTTATGGTAATGATGATAAAAATCCTTCTCCAGAAGATGTTGACAGGCTTGACGCTCGACTGACGGAACTTGGCGTCACACACAAGTTTTTCCGCTACGATGGGGCCGGCCACGCCTTTCAAAATACCTTGAATAACGATAATTTTCGTCTTTCTCAGTCAGAGGATGCATGGAAAAAAGTACTACAAACTCTTACTAAAAAATTTATGATTTAAGTTTTTTTAAAAATTCGTAACAGGGGGTTAAATCATGGTTGCCTATTTTATAGCTGACCAACAAGAGGTCACGGATCATGAGGTCATGAAAACCTATTCGGGAAAAGTTACTGAGACGATAGAACAATATGGTGGAAAGTTTGTTTGTCGTGGAGGTGATCCAGAGGTAATTGAGGGGCAATGGCCGGTAAGAAGAATAATTGTCTTGGAATTCCCTGATCGGGCAGCGCTTAAATCTTGGTATGATTCCCCTGAATATGCAGATCTTAAGGCAATGAGACTATCGAGTTCCCGATCTAATGTCCTTGCGCTAGATGGTATTTGATAAAAGTTTTTGATGACAGCATACTATATTACGCATAGGACATCAGACGGTGATACTGAGATCATGCGCCTTTATTCCTCAAAAGTGAATGCGACAATAGAAAAATATGGTGGAACAAAGATTGTTCGCTCAAGCATCATTAAAGTTATCGAGGGAAATTGGGATCCTGAAAGAATGACTATCATTGCCTTTCCTGATATGGAATCCTTAAAAAATTGGTATGAAAGTGACGAATATGCTGACTTGAAAGTCATGAGGCAAGCAGTAATGACGTCCAATGCTATCGCTGTTGAAGGATTATAACCGACGATGCTCTCGTCCAAACCACCAACGGACTAGAAATCCAAAAGCGGAGCCCGCAGCCATTACCAAAAATGCAAATGTCCAAGCCTCTTGGGAGTCTTTTCCTCCAGTTGCCTGTAAAGTCATTCCAATTGCTAAGGAGCCAAGTACACCTCCGAGAAAACCGACGCTAGCATGGACAGCCATTGTTGCGCCGCGTACCTCTGGTTCTGCTGTTACAACAGTGGCTGTGTTAATAGTTCCCGTATCTGAATAACTGGTCATTCCATAAGCGAGAGCAAGTATACCGATTACCCACAGCGGGGAGCCGGTTGTGAATGCGACAGCAACGCCTACGATAACGGCAATGAGCATACTTCCCCGAATAACCAATTCGCGCCCATACCTGACAGCCAACTCAGCACAAAACATTGATGCTGGAACTCCTATCAAGGCAATAAGCGTGGCGAGCCAAGTAACAGATATAAGGAAACTGCCTGGTTGCGCTGACTCAGCAAACACTAAAAAGGTGACTATCCATACCCTATTGGCAAACACCTCCCATAAATGTCCGAAGTAAGCAGTAATATTGATCATGACAGGACGATTGCGAAATACGCGTTTAAAATCCGCAAGCTGACCCTGAGTCCGCTCTGTAACTATTCCCCTTGGCAATACAATCATGCCGATGATTAAAGCAAAGCAGATCCCTATTCCTGCGACAAAAAATGCCAACTCCCATCCCCAATATTCTGTGACATAGCCTGCAGTTAAAATAGAGATGGCGGTCCCAATAGCGTAAACCGAGGTATAATAACCTGAGGCCTTGCTCCTTTCAGGTTCTTCGAGGCTGTCGACGAGGGCTTTAAGAGCTGGCATGTAAGTACCCGCCACTCCAACACCAGTTAGCATTCTAAATAATACACCTGTCCATAAGTCATGCGCTAAGCAAGCGAAACCGAAACATGACGCAGCTCCGACAAAACCGGAAAATATATATATTTTTTTTGGAATGATTCGATCGGTCAGTGTTACCAAAATCGGTACCGAGGTAACGTAGCCGATGAAAAATGCGCCACCCAGCAAGCCCCCCTCAGTTTCTGTCAGGTTCCACTCATTGAATAAAATAGGCAATACCGGCGTGATGGTCATAAACGCCATGGTATTGAGGACTAGACAGGTACAGCTAAAAAAAACAAGTAAACGAAAATCCATAATTTTTCCGGTCGGTGACATGAACTATATCTATACAGTTGAGATGCAGGTCCGTCATCTGGCAAAAGCTTGATTAAATGGGGTCGATTTTTTATCCAATTTGTTTTAAATCGGTTCCACGTCTTTTTATTAAAAAATTATACGAATTACTAAAATGGCTTTTAAAATACCTAAACCGAGAGAAATTTTTGAATTGACGATGGGGGATGGTGCTGTCGTCCGCGTCAGAATGCACGGTAACGCTAATGGCCCAAGAATTTTTCTTGGAAATGGAAATGGATTCGCGGCAGATGGTTATTTTCCATTTTGGCGATTGTTTGCAGAAGATTTTGAACTCGCTATTTTCGATTTTCGAAATCATGGCCAAAATCCCACGGCCGTTTCAGGCCTCCCGGGACATAATTACGCCCAAATGACCCTTGACCTAGAAAATATATTCCAATCTGTAAATCAAAGCCTGGGAAAAAAAACCAATATTGGTATTTTCCACTCCATGTCCGGGCGTACAGCAATGAAACACGCCTGTGAACTCGGTTTTAAATGGGACGCACTTGTTCTTTTTGACCCACCAAATGTTCCGCCGAAGGGCCATCGAGAATATAAGAGGATGGATATCTTCGAAGACCGGCTATATGAATGGGCCATGGGAAGGGTTCAACATTTCTCTGACCCTGAAGAGTTAGCGCGTCATTATAAAGAGACACGTGCACACGCGAGCTGGGTCGATGGTGCCCACGAGCTAATGGCACGCTGTGTGTTGCAAATAGATGAGCAAAACGGGGGTTGGAAGCTATCATGTCCCAGAGAATTTGAGGCTTCTATTTATATACAAGCAATGACACTGAATTTGTGGCCGAACGCGTCGGATATAGGCGGGCCGGTGAAGTTATTTGGTTGTGATCCAGAGGCAAAAGGTGCCCCCGGGCCTGCTTTTGCCAACAAGGCACTCGCAGAAGATGGGGGGTTTGACTATCAGACAATTTTAGGAACGGGACATCTGATGCAAATTCAAGAGCCTGAACAATGTCATGAGGGTGTCATAGAATTTTTAAAGAAAACAGGAATTCTCTAATTTAAATTATTTTAATTATATTTTAGGAGTGTTTTAAGTGCCCCAGTCAGTAAAAGTAGAACCCTATGTTGGTCAAAGTGTAGAAAGGGTTGAGGACAGCCGTCTTCTGACTGGAAGGGCAAGATTTGCTGATCATTACCCAGTGCCACGAGGGACACTTCATGCCGCTATCCTGCGTTCACCGCATGCGAGTGCAAAAATTGTTTCAATAGATGTTTCAAAAGCGGCTTCCCTGAGAGGTGTCAGCGCCGTCTACACAGGCGAGGATATCAAGGCAATTTCAGATCCCTTTTTAGTTATTGTTAAACAACCACTCAACGAATGGGCACTTGCTGTTGATCGTGTAAGATTTGTTGGGGAGGCGGTGGCTGTTGTGGTGGCCAGTGATCGTTATAAAGCTGAGGATGCACTCGATTTGATAGACGTCACCTACGATGTTTTGACCCCGATTATTGATGCAAGGGATGCAACCAAAGAATCAGCAACATTAGTTCATCAAGACGCTGGAACTAATGTAATGTCGGAGCGTAATTTTATTTATGGTGACCCTGAAAAGGCATTTCAGGAAGCCGATCGCACTTTCTCACTAGACTTGGAGTATCCGCGTAACTCGCTGACGCCCATCGAGGCTTTTGTTGCGATCGTAGAATATTTTCCTGATGATAACGTTTATGACGTGCTGTCGAATTTTCAGGGACCTTATACCGGGCATCCGGTGATGGCGCGATCTTTCCGAGTGCCGGAGAGTAATGTTCGGCTCAGAACTCCTGCAAATTCGGGTGGTAGTTTTGGCGTAAAACAAGCCGTGCTCCCTTATATAGTTTTAATGGGATTGTGTTCCAAGCTTACAGGAAAACCAGTTAAATGGGTTGAAGATCGGTTGGAGCATCTTACGGCGGCATCATCTGCACCCAATCGAGTAGTGACAATCGAGGCTGCTGTAAAAAATGACGGCGAAATGATTGGCATGCGGATTGATCAGCTCGATGATTATGGAGCTTATTTGCGTTCTCCGATGCCTGGACCACTTTATCGTATGCATGGTGCATTGAGTGGAGCCTATAAGGTGAAGAACCTCGATGTAACGAATAGATTAGTTATGACCAATAAAATTCCCGGCGGATTGGTGCGTGGTTTTGGTGGTCCACAAATGTATTTTGCCATCGAGAGGTTAATGCACAAAATTGCTGTAAAATTGGAATTGGACCCACTGGATGTAATTCGGAGAAATTTACTGGAGGCAGATATTTTTCCATACCAGACCCCAGCTGGAGCACTCTATGATTCCGGCAATTATCCTAGGGCCTTAGAGATTGCGGTAGAAAAAGGGGGTCTTGAAGAATTATTACAACGAAGAAAAAAAGCGCGTGCGTCAGGAAAGATATACGGTATCGGATATGCCGCAGTGGTTGAACCCGGTATGTCGAATATGGGGTATCTGAGCACGATTGTCCCGGTTGAGGAAAGGAGAAAAAAGGGTTCTCAAGATGGGGCTATTTCGATGGCGACTGTTAATGTTGATCCGCTCGGATCCGTCAGTGTTACCAGTGATACAACGCCACAGGGTCAGGGACATGGAACAGTTCTGTCTCAGATTGTTGCAGATCAATTGGGTCTTAGGCCCAAAGATATTCGTGTGAATGTTGAACATGATACACACAAGGACCCTTGGTCAATTGCGGCGGGTACATACTCATGTAGGTTTTCGCCTGGAACAGCTGTGGCGGCGCAAATGGCTGGCAAAAAGATTCGAGAAAAATTATCTAGGATCGCGGCTCAGCTTTTAAATGTACCAGCAGAACAAGTCGAGTTTGGTAATGGTCAAATTTTTGACCGAGAGAATGCAGATAATACTCTTAGTTTTCGACGAGTGGCAGGTGGCACGCATTGGTCGCCTGGCTTGTTGCCTGATGAAATGGACGCGGCACTTCGGGAAACTGCGGTTTGGTCACCTGATCAATTAACAACGCCGGACGAAAAAGACCGGGTCAATACATCATTAACCTACGGATTTGTTTTTGATTTTTGCGGCATCGAGATTGATCCAGATACAGCAGAAATACGCGTCGATAAATATGTAACAATGCATGACGCTGGGACTTTAATGAACCCAATGATTGTAGAGGGGCAGATTTACGGGTCCTTTGGACAGAGTATCGGCGCTGCGATGTATGAAGAATTTGTGACTGCTGATGATGGTAGTTTTTTATCTGGAACTTTTGCAGATTATTTGGTGCCAACTGCTGTTGAAGTACCCGAGCCGGTTTTACTTCATATGGAATCTCCCTCACCTTTTACCCCGCTGGGCGCCAAAGGCGCGGCAGAAGGGAACTGCATGTCAACCCCGGTTTGTTTGGCGAACGCGGTCTGTGATGCATTGAGTGTCGAAAATATTGTTGTACCGCTTACGCCAGCAAAAATAAGTGAAATTTTGCATGGTGCCGAATTGGAGCTACCCGTTTCGAGAGGTAAAAAATCTAAAAAGGAAAGTTCTGATACTGCCCTAAGAGGGCAAGGCGATACGTTTGTTCCAGCAGATATTCAAAATGTTTGGGATACATTGCTTGATCCGGATGCCTTAGCTGCTGTCATACCGGGTTGTCATAAGCTCAATTTGGTTAAAGAAAATGACTACAGGGCTGAGGTGTCTTTAGGTGTGGGGCCCGTTCGGGGGCGTTTTGTGGCATCTGTCAAGCTGTCGAACCTTAATGCGCCGAACGAAGCAACAGTGTCTGGTGGCCTTGAGGGGCCATTGGGCGCCTCTTCAGGATCTGGTCAAGTAACCTTAAAAGCAAGGGATGGGGGCACATTTATCCAATACAAATATAATGTTGAGATTAGTGGTAAGGTGGCAGCGATCGGGGGAAGAATGTTAGAAGGTGCGGCAAAGGTGGTGGTTGCTCAGTTTTTTCAGCGTTTAACGGCTCAGGTTAGCGGGCTCCCAATAGTCAACAAAGATAATCGTTGGTGGCATAAAATCCTTCACGTACTTGGGATAAAAAAATAAATTTCAATGGCCCTACCAAACCTAAAAATACTTGAAGCTGGGGAGTGTTCTATTTCCTATCGTGAAAGAGGCACCGGGGATGCGCTATTATTCGTGCACGGAATGGGATGTGGATCGGTTAACTGGGAAACACAATACGAATACTTTTCAGATCATTACCGAGTAATTGGTTGGGACGCCCCTGGTTATGGAAAATCCGGAACTTTTGATATAGACCTACCGTCTGTTGCGGATTATGTGATGTTGCTGTCTGAGTTTTTAAATGAGCTTAATATTCAGCAAGTTCATCTTGTCGGGCATTCCTACGGAGCAGTATTGGTTGCAGCCTTCCACCGTGCATTTTCCGATCGAGTATTGTCCCTTACATTAGCTCAACCAGTAGTCGGAGGCGGTTTAAGTAAACCCGACGCTCGAGAAAAAGAGATAATGGAGAGGGTTACTCTTGTTGAAGATATGGGAATGGATGGTTTTGCAGCTTTTCATGTTCCGCGCTCTTGCGCGCCAAGTGCTCTACCAAAGGTAGTAAAAAAAGGGATAGAGTTGACATCGGTCATCTCAAAGGAAGGCTATCTGCGTCAATTTCAATCCTTAAAACATGCTAATATTTTTGAGTGGACCGGAAGTACTCATATACCCTCAATGATAGTTTCTGGAGAATATGATAAAACAGCTTCTGAGGAGGTCGCGATTAGCATAGCCGAAGCGATGCCAGGAACAAGACATGAAATAATACCTGATATCGGCCATATGATTTATCTAGAGTTTCCCGAAAGATTTAACGAGCTACTTGATGAATTACTCAAAGAATGTTTTTAAAATATTGTATTCCGTTGAATTCCAATGAGATATTTGCGAACCTAAGTAACGATTTAATAGATCTATAAACCGTTGAGGAGAATACAGAATGGCTTATACGCTTGAACAACTCTCGGCAGATTGTCACGCGGCGATGGCAGCAGACAATGGCCCAGCGGGACGAGAGAAAGTACGTGATTATATTTCGGTGGCCTGTGGAGACTCGGCATTTGTTGCAGAGCATTTTGAAAATCCGGGGCAAGAAGAACGTCAGTTACTTTATGAGGACCCAGAGTTTAATTTTTGTATTTTAGCCCATAGTTATAATGGTGCGAAGGGAAGTAATCCTCATGACCATGGTCCGAGTTGGGCTATATATGGTCAGGCGGTGGGTGAAACAATAATGACCGATTGGGAATGCATCCAAAAACCTGCTGGAGGGAACCCAGGTAAAGTTAGAAGAGTGAAGGAGTATCGGCTAAAGCCAGGAGATGCGTATATCTATAATGAAGGGGATCTACATTCACCTAGCAGAGAAAATGATACGAGGTTGATTAGGGTCGAAGGACAAAATCTTATAGGGGTGAAGCGCGATAAGTACGAGGTGGCTTCTTAATCTCAACCTAATTAAAGTTGAGGAAACTGACTTTGCCCGACCCGCTGACCTTTATCTCGTTTCAAACACCCGGACAGGTTTGTGTAACTCCGCCATCAACGGGGAAATGCGTTCCAGTAATATGGGTTGACTCATCAGAGGCAAGAAATAGTGCAGCGTAAGCTACATCGAAACCCGTGCCCATCCGGCCTGAAGGAATAATAGCATTGCGTGCCTCGGCATATTCATCTGCAGAAGTGTAGCCTTTATAAGTATATGAGGGTTTGCCATTTACTAAACGTCTGATAAAGGGTGTATCTATATACCCCGGACAAATACAATTAGCACGAATTCCCGAGCTGGCGTGCTGAATTGCAATATTTTTTGTAAACTCAATCATGGCACCTTTGGTCGAAGAATAAACGGCTGTATTGGAATTCAGGTGTCTTAGTGCCGCAATCGAGGAAATATTTATAATAGAACCATCACCCTGTTTTTCCATTATTGGAACGACTGATCGGCATGTGAGCATGGCAGATGTAACATTGCGGGCAAAGGTGGCGTCCCAATCCTCCACTGTAATAGTATCTAAACTGCGTCCAACTCCCTGACCACCAACATTATTATGTAAAATGTCGATTTGTCCCCATGTTTGCATGCAGGATTCTATCATGGCCTGCACGGCTTTCTCATTGGTTACATCTGCTGCAAAAGCTTTTGCTTCGCCGCCAATATCTTTTATCAAATTTACAGTTTCTTCCGCAGCTTCCTGACGAAAATCAACGCAAAATGTTTTTGCCCCTTCCTTGCCGTAAACATAGGCTGCGGCCTTTCCATTTCCCCAACCATCCCCAATGGATCCTGCGCCGGTTACGATCGCTACTTTTCCCTCTAAACGATTTCGGCTAGGTGTATCTTCATTTGGTCCCAAAGGCATTTACCTCTCCCTGAATTGATTAGTGTTATATTGTTTTTCGCGTTTCATCGCCTGCTGGTCAAGTCCCCTAAATAATTGTTATCTTACCGGTGGCCTAACCTGGTATATCACGACAAAATAAATCTCAAGAACAACATCAACAAATCTGTAAACAAATGTCTAAAACAGAAACTGACTTTTCGCGCCGCCGGA
>CENY01059228.1_pt1 | contig 18940 bp, 16 predicted proteins | sample 356181 | NCBI WGS metagenome assembly CENY01 (sample SAMEA2619840, study PRJEB7988) | marine metagenome | isolation source: saline water (ENVO:00002010), including
CCAGTGGGGGCAACCCCGTGTCAGTTCGAGTCTGACCTTCGGTACCAACTACAACCACATATGCCGTTTGGGTTATATCTTAAATTAATTTGTCAGACAATTTTTCCGCGATCATCATAACGGTAGGATAAATACCACCAGACCTCGGTATCTTGGGAACGATGGATGCGTCAATGACATAGAGGCGTTCGACTCCTCTGACTCGTCCCCTTTGGTCTACAACTGCTTGATCGTCTGAATCTGGTCCCATTTTACAAGTACCTGAAACATGGCGTGCTGTTCCGACAGTTTCTCTGATCCATAAATCTAGTTTTTCGTCATCATTTACTATGTGATCAGAAGGACTTATGCGATAATCTACAACATCTTGATATGCGTCTGACTTAAGTAATTCTATTGCTAAACGAACTCCCTCTCTCACTCTTCTTGCATCGTCGGGATGCTGTAAGTAACAGTAATTAAAGTCGGGTTGAATATCCGGATCTGAAGAGGCCAATTTTACATATCCTGTGCCTGCGGGTAAACCAAGTTGACAAGACATCCGAGCTGCTTGCTCTGGGGCTACCCCTTCCGTTATGAATTTGGTTCTAACACCTTTGACCTTTTCAGCTCGAGGGTCAACAACTGTAGATGTTTTTAATACCATGTCATTGGGTTCGTTTGATCCATTAGACGTGTAATGAAATTCGTAGTCAGCACCATCTGGGTCTAAATCGATTTCCACATCATCTTTCACTTTAAATGTGATTTGCGCACTTAGATGGTTCATTAAGTTTTGGCCTACACCAGGAGCGTCTTTGATAACTGGTATCCCGAATTGGTCTAGATGGTCTTTGGGGCCTATGCCAGACAACATAAGTAATTGGGGGGATCTTATAGCGCCGCAGCTCAAAATTATTCGGCTACCTGCGACGTGGAAAACCTCTTGGCCGCTTTGGGCTTCGATTCCCGTCGCAGTGTCGCCATCGAATATAATTCGACGCACATAGACATGACCTTTTATAGTTAAATTTAGGCGATGCCTTACTGGGTTTAGGTACGCCATAGCAGGGCTAACTCTTACACCTTGGACATTGTTTGTTGGCCTGACACCAATCCCGGACGGGTCTGGTCCGTTTGTGTCAAGTACTGTAGGGTGGCCTAATCTGGTTATCGCTGTATGGAATGCATGTTGAAGGCCTGTGTTCAGCCCTTTGGTGCGCCTCCTCACAGGCATAGGTCCGTCGCTGCCATGAAAGTCATCTGAGTAGTCCGAGTCAGTTTCCATTTTTCGGTAATAAGGTAGGACCTCTTGGGCTGACCATTCATTATTTCCTAATCTTTCCCACAAATCGAAGTCTTCAGGAAATGCCCTTTGCATTGCTTGACCATTTATCGAACCTCCTCCGCCTATCACTTTGCCTTGGGCGACATGAATTTCTCCCTGTTCTTCAGTTATGGTTCCTCTTAGCGCCCAGTTATGCACTGAATCGGGGGACTCAGCATAACGGGTGTCTCCGATTTTGACTTCTTCGGGAAGCGATTCATAGGAGGGATAATCAGGCCCGGCCTCTAACAGTAAAACGGATGTATTAGGGTCAGCAGACAATCTGCTTGCCAAGACTGATCCAGCAGATCCTCCCCCGATTATAATAACGTCGTAATTCATGAAACCTCCAAAATTCTATTTAGACCTATATTATAGTGTGTACACAATTACTTTTGAGTCAGGAGGCTTTAATGCAATCAGCAATCTTCTCTGCTAGCATGATGACCGTTGCATGAATTCCTCCCGAGCGAGGAACTTTTGGCGTGATAGAAGCATCACCGACCCATAAGCCTTTGATCCCTTTGACTCGTCCTCTTTGATCTACGACAGACATTGGATCAGAATCAGGACCCATTTTGCAGGTTCCGGATACGTGACGAGCTGTACCCAGAGTTTGACGGATCCACACGTCGAGCGCGTCATCGTCATAAAGAATGTCATCATTGGGGCTTATTCTATGGTCTGCAACGTCTTTGTAGGCCTCTGAGTCTAACAACTCCGCTGCCATTCTTATGCCTTCACGTACTCTACGGACATCTTCTGGGTGCTGAAGGTAGCAATAATTGAAGCATGGTTGCACGTTTGGATCGTTTGAGCCTAACTGCACGTAACCTGAACCTTCTGGTAGTCCTAGAGTAACTCCAATGCGAGCTACCCTGTCCGGAGGGACGTCTCCGTTCAAGTATTGGGTCCGTACTCCTTCAACTCGTTCCGATCGTTCGAGAACCATGGTGGTTGCCCGAAGTACCATGTCATTTTTTTCTGGGTACCCTTGAGAGGTGTAATGAAGAAAGAAATGGCTTTTATCTATACCTCCTGTCAGGATTACATCATCTTTAACTTTGAATGTGACACCTGCATTGAGATGATTCATTAAGTTTTGGCCTACACCAGGAACGTGATGAACTAATTCGATGCCGTGCTCTCTAAGATGGTCTTTCGGACCTATGCCTGATAACATGAGTAATTGTGGTGATCTAAGAGCACCAGACGAAAGAATCACTGCATCAGTATGGAGGGCAAATATCTCTCCTCCGCTTTCAGCTTCTATACCTACAACTGACTTATTTTCGATTAGAATTTTCCTGACGTATACATCCCCTTTTACTGTGAGATTCAAACGGTGTCTAGCTGGGTTAAGATGGGTCACAGCGGTACTCATTCGAATCCCGTCCAAATTATTAGTGGGCCATACGCCTACACCTGCTGGATCAGCTCCATTAGTGTCTTCTACATGCTTATAACCGGCTCCAGTAAGTGCATCATGGAATGCCTTCTGGATAGGAGGCCATTCCCCAGATTGCCGTCTTCTGACTGGCATCGGTCCTTCTGTGCCGTGGAAGTCATCCTGGACGTCCAAGTCGGACTCGCTTTTCCTGTAGTAAGGCAAAACATTCTGGTAGCTCCATTCGTCATTACCCATCGCAGCCCATGCGTCAAAATCTTCTGGAAGGCCTCGCTGCATTGCCTGACCATTGATGGAGGACCCCCCTCCTATTACTTTACCTTGTGCAACGTGTACCGTCCCTTGTTCTTCCGTCAGAACACCGTTGAGAGCCCAGTTATGTTCTGAGTCGGGTGATTCTGCAAAGCTGTTATCACCGTATTTTATTTCATCTGGTAAATTATCGAACACGGGGTAGTCATGCCCAGCTTCCAATAACAGTACAGATTTCTCTGGGTTTTCTGATAGGCGGCTAGCTAAAATGCATCCTGCGGCTCCTCCGCCTATTATTATGTAATCGTATGTCATGAGCTCTCCTTTATACGCAGAAATAATGTGTCACCTGCAGCATTATACATAAACAAATTTTGCCGTGCAGGGAACGATTGAGGCTGCTCAGTCAACTGAGAAGGTCGTATAAACATGTTCTTTGTTTCTCCACTCAAGACCTGGGCTTAAAAAAGGCATTTAATATCATGGTCTCCCATGAAGTGACTCAGTTACAGAGCCAACATAGTACGTTCGGAGCTAAAATCATGTATGATATTTGCTGAAATTAAATCACCGGAGGAACTATGAGACCCAATAAAGTTAAACAAATGTGGGCGAACAATGAACCTGTCCTAGCTGGCTGGTTGTCCAGTGGCGATCCATATTGCGCCGAAGCAATGGCCAATGCAGGATTTGATGCCGTTATTATTGACATGCAACATGGATTTGCGGTTACCCCTGATAGAGCAGTTGCTTGCCTGCAGGCTATTTCTACCACTGATGCTACTCCTGTGGTGCGCATGTCATGGAATGAGCCGAAAGATATCCAATTTGTCCTTGATGCAGGGGCTTATGGAGTCATTGTTCCTTTGGTTGACACCAAGGCGCAGGCTGAACAAGCAGTAGGAGCCGCCAAATACCCTCCTGTAGGTTATAGAAGCCACGGTCCAAACAGGGCCAGACTGTACGCAGGTATGGATTACACTAGGCATGCCAATGATGAAATTTTTGTGTTGGCCATGATTGAAACAAAAACAGGCATAGACAATATCGAAGAAATTGCTACAGTGCCTGGATTAGATGGCTTTTACATTGGCCCTGCTGATTTGGCGATGTCGTATGGGATTGATCCATTGCTTGGTCCAGACAACTGGAACAAAGACCCCGTACACATGGCTGCTTGTCAAAAAGTATTGGACGTTGCGAAGGCACATAACCTTGTACCGTGTCACCATAGCTCTAATGCAGCAGACGCTCGATCTAAATTCGACCAAGGTTTCATGATGGCCCAAACCGGCGGCGATGTTAATATGGTACTTACTACCAGCATTAATGATGTGAAAACGGCAAAGGGATAATTAATTAACGGGGCAAGGTAATTATCTACATCCCCTTCGCCCCGTTAAGGCTTTAAACTTTGGCTTACTAAGGCAGTCCAGAATGACTCGAAGTCTCCGTTGATAATGTCAATAAAAGTAAGTCCGGCTTGTTTGGCAAAGTACTCGTCCATATTAGTATCCCCAATATGAAATCCAAATTCAGGATCAAGGCCTGCAATTGTTTCAGGAAGGGTATGTTTTAAGACGATGAAGTCCATATCAACGCCGGATCTGTCCCATATTTGGGTCTGGTCGGTAACCGTCCTGTCTGATGCGGATCCGATGATGTAACCTAGCTGTTTGGACTCTTGAATCATGTCCAGTGTGATTTTTCCAGGAGGATCGCCTGCGAAGACGGTGCCATCTATGTCGTAACTAATAACTATTTTACAAGGTTCTGCCATCGTTCTAATCCGGGTTCTTTCCTAACATGATCCACCCTCCACTGCTTGGCGTAGTGAAGGCCGCAAGGGCAGTTTCAGCTCTTGTTGTAACCTGCCTCGGACCAGCTGTACCTCGAAGCTGTTCAATGCTATCAGTGTACATAGCGGTGCGGGTCCTCCCATTGCCTAAATTACCACCGCTAGAACACAGAGGATGCGGTCCTTCTACTCTAATATCTCCTGCGTAAAACGCGAAAGCATCTCCTCGTTTGACCCCATGCCACTGAAACCCTTCTAAGAAGAACTGAGCCATTATGGAATAGCCGTCATATGGGTTAAATATGTCTACGTCGGCTGCCGTGAGGCCGGATCCTTCGTACATCCGTTGGGCTGCTATGTCTGTCCAGAGCTCAATTTCGTCCAGAGTGGGTTGAGTCGTTTTGAAGGTGAAATTATGCTGAGAATGATTGAGGACATACACAGGAGGTTGTTTTGCATCTACGGCCCGTTCTCCGGTAGTGAAAAGGTAAGCACCAGCAGCATTGACTGGCCTGTCACAATCCCATAGTCTCAAAGGTCTAAGAATATATCTAGAACTGACATAATCATCGTGGGTCAGTTGAGGGATATTGTTTTGATAATTGAATCCCCAAGGTGTCATCAAGCCGTTTCTGTGTTGATTTAAAACGAAAGGAGCAACGTCGTCATGTTCTCCTCCGTATTTTCTGCAATATTGCTGATGTGGGAATATGTTGATGAAATCATTTCCTCCATGATTTCCCCAAGGAGCGGTCCATTGGCTGTCCCCCTCAGCATAATCTGAGGCATTAGGACCTCCTCTGCGATATCTGCCGGCCATGTTACCTGTAGGATATATCATTAAGCAGTTGTTACATAAACCGTCTCCTACTGCCTGAGCTGCCAATCCAACCATTTCACTTATGGTGGGCGCGGTACTTGGCGCAAATTTGACGTTTTTCAATCCGAGGTTTGCGATCAACCATTGGGCGTTTACTCTGGTAAGTCCCCATTCTGAATCGTAAGGGGGATCGAAATATGGCCTAGGGGCCCAATTAGAGGCGGACCCACCACTATCACCCGATATTGTCGTAGGGCAACAAACCACTCCATCTATGTCATTCAGGGACATCCCTGCATCTTCGATTGCCTTTCTACATGCTAGTAAAGCATAGGCTCCAAGACTCGATTCTAAGTTAACCTCATCCCATCTACGGTCAACCGGGGAGTGCCCAAATCCTGCGATAGCTACTTTCCCTCTGTGTTCCCACACGCCTAACCCGTCTGAGTCTCTTTTCCATGAATTATCTATATCTGTGATCATTTGCTTCAATGTCCTTTTAAGTTATGTCAAGTTCCCATTCTGGGATCAATTGGTCTGATGAAACACGTTCAAACACAACGTGTACTTTTTGTCCGATTGGGGCATGATAGGGCTCAATGCCTGGGAGGTTGGAATAGAAATTGATCGTAGGGTCTTCATTTAGGCTGATCACAGCTAGATTGTAGGGCTGGTCAGGCATACGTCTATTGAGCCGGCCGTCTTCAATGGTTATTGCTGCAACTATTTCACCCTTCCCTTCCACCTCTTTCCAATCCAAGGATTTGGTATCACCGCAGTAATAACATGAGCTGCGGATTGGGTATTGGAGTTTTTGACAGTCTGTACAGTATTGGATTATCAATTGTTCATTATTAACCGATTCCCAATACGGTTTAGATAATTCAGTGGGCACTGGTATAAGTTTTGGCATTGTATCTCCTCAGATTCTCTAATTTTCCACAAGGGCGGTGCCAATCCCATAAGTGCCATAAAAGAAATGACCATAATGAGTGGTGCCGCCAGTAACAAAAAGTAAGTACTGTTCAGGGGTTTCCAAAGCGGGAATAGTGGATTCTTTAGCATCTTGTAAATGTTGTAACTCAGGATGATAGATCCACTTGCCATCTTTATCAACGGGAATGGGACGTTTATTCGTCACGGAGTCCAAGGTGACCGTTGTTTGCTCGTGAAGCCATTCTTGGACATGTTTTTTAGAGTACCCAGCTTCATTGAGGACGACAGCGCGAGAAGGGCTTAAAAGGATTGGGTGGTAAGGGCCTTGATATGGTACGTGTTGATTAGTGTTACCTATCTGGGCGGTCTTATTACCTCTGATCCAGTCTCCGTTGCCTGCGTTTGGGTAAAACATCATGCTTTGGATATTGTTAAGGGTATCTTGGTAGGTTTTAGATCCTGGATCTAAGATATCGGATGGTCCAGTCACGGTTACCAGTGTCACTGTGCTTTCTTGGGCGTCATACCCTAGGTCCACGTGATAAGGAGTCCAAGGACTGTCATCTTCATTCTCAGAAATGCACATACCGAATTTGGTGGGTAGTCCGATGAAGTTAGGATCGCCCGATCCTGCTTTGCAATATCCAATATTTAACAGGCATAACCTAAGTGCTCTTCCAATGGCGGTGTTGGCTTTGTTGATTACTCCGGGACCCATGGCGGAAGTACCGGAATTAATTCCCGCTTTTTTGGCGACTGGGCCATTTACGAGAATTAAAGGCGCTTCGGTGTGTCCTGATACTTGCATGTCTCTGTGGTTCATTTGGGGTTGAGCTAAGCAGTCCAGAGCGGCTAATACTATTGGGAAGTGAACCGGATCACAACCTGCCATGACAGAATTGATAGCTATTTTTTCAACGGTAGCAATTCCGAATCCTGGTTCCATTATCATAACCACATCTTGGGGAGCTCTTGAAGTACCGGATAACATGCGTTCTACTAATTCTGGAGTAGGGGGAATGACTGGTAACCCATCACTCCAATCCTTGTCTTCCAGAAATGTGTTAACCGCTTTGAGCCCTTCGCCAGAAGCGGAAATATTAATTGAAAACTGTTCTGTCGTCGCAGTTTTCGTACTAGTGTATTGGTTGTTTTCTACAAAGACAGTCAGGTTCTTAATAATTTCATCTATTTGCTCATCCACCATTCCATGAATGAATTCTTTCTCTTGTCCCGTAGTTGCATGCGGAATAGTAACGAATCCAGTGTATGGTTGACCCCAGCCTGCCACGCAAGACTGCCAAGCTTTGACGAAACTCTTTGCAGCTATGCCAATTGCGGGTATCCCTGCTTTCTCCATGGTTACCATGTCATGGGCAAGCCATGACGTGCAACCTCCTCAATGTGCAGTTGCGCCTATCATTGCGTCAATTTCTGTGGCAATGACGGACGCCTCTTCATCATCGATGTGCACTTGCCTGCTTAGCGCGGGTCTACCAGGCCTAAGGTCCCCTCCATAGGATTCGAACTGAATACCAGGAAAGCGTTGTTTTAAGTGATGGGCGATACGATTGACAGCGATATCAGCCCCGCCAGTCATATTATTATAAAGGCCTATAGTTTTATTACTGAGAGAAGTCAGGCGCGGCGCAGGACTGACCTCAAAATCTACTTGATTAGCTGCAGGAGATAATATCTGAATTTCCATAATAGAGTTCCTCACAGAAATGATCATTTGATGCTAGTTCCAATACTATATGGGTGCAAAATAACCTGCAAGTGGGTATAGTATTAGCGGGCACTGCTAATATTGTGCCACAAGAACAGATTTAAGGACAATAGAATGGCTAAATTATCAGGTGGCGAAGTAATCGTCCAATCACTAATCCGAGAGGGAGTAGAAGTGTTGTTTGGACTTCCAGGGGTTCAGATGTACGGTCTAGTGGCTGCTCTGAGAGAGCACCCAGAAATTAAGATGATTGTTCCAAGACATGAACAAGCTACGACCTATATGGCCGATGGATATGCGAGAGCAAGTGGCAAAGTAGGTGTTGCGATGGTTGTGCCGGGGCCAGGACTGTACAATGCCGCGGCGGGGATGTCCACTGCTTACTCAACATCTTCACCCGTATTGATGATAGCCGGACAGATTCCAAGAGCGACAATAGGCAAAGACATGGGCGGGCTTCATGAAGTAAATGAACAATTAGACATCGTGCGGCCTGTCACCAAGTATAGCAAACGAGTATTGAGGCCTAATGAAATCCCTGCTGCTATTGGAGAGGCTTTTGATGCGATGTTAAACGGGCATCCCAGGCCAACACACATAGAAATGCCTCCAGAAACTCTGGTTGAAAAAGACGAGGTGGAAATCAGAGAAGGGACTCCAGTGGTACGCACTGTCGCCCCTGCCTCAGCTATACAGGAAGCAGCGGATATTATAGCCAACGCGCACCGACCAGTTATATATGTTGGCACCGGAGTCATCCGATCATGCGCTGAGGAAGAACTGCAGGCATTTACAGAGCAAACAAATATCCCAGTTGTTACCAGTCCATCATCCAAAGGAGTGATTTCTGATGAGCACCCTCATAGTTTGGGCTCGGGATTAAGTGGATCAGGGCAGATAAAAGATATTATGGATTCAGCAGATGTAATTATTGCGATTGGTACTAGGTTTGCTTTGCGAAACCCCTCAGGCCAGTCAGCGAAATTGGTGCATGTAGACATAGACCAGAATGAGATTGGGAAACATCATCCTAACGCTCTACCAGTCGTAGGAGATGCTAAGGTAACCCTTCCAGTTTTGGCGCAGGCTATTGATAAGCTAGGTGGCACGAAACTTGAATCTCCTGCTAAAACAGTTAGAGATGTTCGGGCTCTTTTGGATTCCGGCACCGAGAGTCTAGAACCTCAAAACACCATTTTGAATTCTCTTCGAGAAGGAACACCTAAGGATGCTACTCTAGTATTTGACATGACTCAAATTGGTTACTACTCTAGAGCGTTTTGGAAGACTTATGAGTCCAGGAGTTACATTGATTCGGGCTACTCCGGGAACTTGGGATTTGCTTACGCCACGGCCTTAGGAGCTAAAGTTGCTACTCCAGACAAACCCGTCGTAGCTGTTTGCGGCGATGGTGGATTCATGTATAACGTTCAAGAGCTTTCTACAGCAGTCAAATATGGGATTAATGTCGTTGCGGTAATTTTTAACGACGGGCATTACGGAAACGTGCGAAGGGATTTAGAGCACGACTGGGACGGAGACTACGAAACAAATTTTGTAAATCCTGATTTCGTCAAAATGGCTGAATCTTTTGGTGCACTCGGCATCAAAGTATCAGATCCCTCTAAAGTCGGAGATGCCGTAAAGCAGGGAATTGCGGCCAATTGTCCAGTTATCATCGACGTGTCAATGGTTGACGCCAATGAACTACCATTTCCATTTCAAGGATCTGCTCCTTGGAGAGTTCCTCAGGACGGGTTATTAGAGAAGTAATGGTTGATATGTCAACAGGGTCAGCAATTGGGCGGATCCTGTTGATGCCACTTAGTGGCTTGCTCGAAGGCATGAGCACACTTGAACACCAGGTCTTCCCTGAAGGGCATTGAAGCAATCTGGAGACCCACAGGGAGGTTCGATCCTCCCTCCTGGGCGAACCCGGCAGGGATTGAAATAGCGGGACCACTTACGGCGCTAAACAAACCCCTGTACATGCTTTTCCTAAGCCCTTCTTTGGCTGCCTCAACGGTTTTGAACCCTGGTTCGGGATTCATGATCCCGGCAGGTGATTCGTCAGTAGGCATGATTATGACATCATAATTCTCTAGAACTGCGAAGACGTCTGATCTGATCTGATCCCGCATCTTCTGGGCTTTGTAATAAGCTTGGGCGGGGATCAATTCTCCAGTCAAAAATGCAGTTCTTGTGTTGGGATGGAAATCTTGTGGGCGTTCTCTAATCCAGTCTGGATGCATGCTGACCCGCTCAACAAAACTGATTGTACGACTAGCTGTTCCTGCGTGGTTAGCGTTTGGAATAGATATAGTATCAACTACCGCACCTAAACTTTTAAAAGTTCCTATTGCATCCGCGATAGATTGCCGTACGGCTGGATGTAGTTTGGCCCGAGGCCCGTCTACAAATTCATGGAGCACAGCGATTCGCATTTCAGATATATCGCCGGTCATGGCAGAAGAATAGTCAGGGACTGTGTTTTGGGCGGTCGTGGGATCCAATGGGTCATAGCCTGCTATAACTTGGAGAACTTGGGCAACGTCTTCAACCGTTCGACCTAACGGCCCCAACGTGTCTAAAGACCAGGATGCTCCATCTAAACCAAATCTACTGACCAATCCCCAGCTCGGCCGGATTCCTGCAAGGCCGCAATGGGCTGCAGGCCCTCTGATTGAGCCTCCCGTGTCTTCTCCTATGGAAGCTGCGGTCATGAATGCTGCAGTCGCAGATCCAGCGCCGGTGCTGGATGTCCCTGGGTCCCTCCCTAGCTCCCATGGATTATGGGTGATTCCGTAATGGGATGTAATCGGGTCTCCCATAGCGAATTCGGTCATATTAAGCTTTCCAATGATTATGGCACCCGCTTTCTTGAGCCGTTCTACGACCGTTGCGTCTTTTTCAGGGACGAATGTCGCTCGAATCTTGGAGGCACTTGTGGTTGCTATCCCGGCAGTATGCACTTGATCTTTGATAGCAATGGGCACGCCATGCAGAGAACCTAAAGGTTTATCCTGTTGGATTGCCTCATCGGCCGATTTGGCGGCTTTTAAGGATTGTTCTCCAAGTACTGTGATAAAGGCGTTAAGCGTTGGGTTCATTCTGGAGATTTGGTCAAGGTAAGATTGAATAAGCTCCGTGGAAGAAATAGCCCCTTGCGCGATAAGGCGAACGGACTCGGTCAATGTCTGCCGATGAAGAGGATTAGTCATTTTGTCCTCCGTCAGTAGTAGAAAGTGGTTCAATGGTTGCAATTTGGTCCGTCGGCAGTTCTTTAATGGCTTCAAGGAGACCGTTAACTCCGAATAGAACATCTTCAATGTCTTCAGGTTTTATATCTAAGGCTACTGCCTTGGCGAGTGAGAGTAAGTCTCTAGACGTGAGCATTGGATCATCTCCTAATTTTATTGAATTTTTATAGGCGGTTCTATGTTTAATTGTTTTGCGATGTTATTCAATTCCAGAGAAATGGCTAGGATATCTTGATTTTCTTGCGGGTCTGAGCCGAATCCGTATCCTGTTTCCCTTGCTTCAAGATACAGATTCAGTGCATCAAGCAGCGTTTCGTAACCCTCTTCAAGATGCCCTTGTTGGGCCTGAATAAGTCCAGTATACATCAATGCTGTGCGAGATTGGATGGAGCCACCAATCGTCAATTTAAGAGATTCCTCAAATGCGGTTGATGCCATCGAATAATTGCCGAGGGCGAAATGGATGATCCCTACGTGGTTTTTCAAAGGATATGATTTTGGGGCTTGCTCAAGCATAAGAGAATAAAGATCAATGGCCTCCTGGTCTTGTTTGAGTTCATAGGCCGCTGTGGCGGCCTCATACGTCGTATTCCAATTCCATGGATTGGCCTGACGTGCTTCTTTGGCATTGTTATAAATTTCCAGATAGATGCATTGGACGATATCTTCAGCAAGTGAATGCATAGAACATTGTTCCGGGGCCCAAGCCCCCGGTTTGGTTACGTGTTCGGCCAAGCTCTTAAGATAAGCATTCTGATAATGGTAGTAGACCGGAATCCGTGGGCCTAATTCTATTGCAGTATTAAACAGGTCATATCCTTCGGCCCAATTGCCCGAAGTATATGAATATTTACCATCAGCGGCTTTCAATCCAGCTGAGAGGTAATTTGTAGATTGGGTGATTGTGACGCTGACGGAGATTAATGCGACAGCGACCAGGCTCGCAATCCAAAAGCTTTTACTGCTAGTCGCAGCCGGCAAAGGTTTTTTTACTTGGTGTGAATTGGCCATTAAAGCGTATAAAAGTCCTAAAATAACAAAATATAAAGTTAGGTCAGTCACCTTAGATATGCCAACTTGTTGTTCGAGTGTGTGACTCAAAAGAATTATGCAACATCCTAGCGATAACCACATCACACTTTGTGGCAACGGCCGGGTGTATACAATCCAAACAACAATCACTAATGGACTGGCAAAGAAAATGAGGGAAGTTATCAATCCTACTAGGCCTTGTTCGATCCAATAGTGAAGGAATATATTGTGGGCTTGGTCGGGAGTCGCAGGGAGCTGTCTGGGCCCATAAGGCGGTGCATTTAGCAGGAATGCGAATTCCATAAGCTCAGGGCCATAGCCGAAGATAAACCGGGTAGCGGCACCCAAATCTCTGGATCCCGGGATTTCAGGTCTGCCAACGGACGTCACTGCTAGGTTGCTCCAGGTATATATTCGTCCGTTGAGCCCCCCTTCAGTAACGACCGATGGGATGGATGTGACTCTAGTATCTATTGCAACTGAACTGTTTGTCTGGCTGGTACCTATATCGGACTTTTCGGAAGTTTGCTTGAAATTGGTACACCCGTAAGCCACTATGCCTGCTGCGAGTAGCAAACAAAAGATCCAGGCTGCATTTCTGACTGCTTTTTTCAGGTCGTGTACTATAAATCCAGCTATCACAAACAGTGCTATCAAGCTAATAGTAGCAACCCAAGGACCTCGACTATTTGTGAATATCATAGAACTAATCTGCAAAACGAGTCCGATAGATATAACTATGGACAACACTTTTCGATTGGCCTCTCTGATTTCTGGTAATCCCATAAAATAAAATAGAGTTGTTAGCGAGCCCCCGATAGAAATGAGCAAGAAGGACCCTGCTATCAAGGAGTTGCCAAGGGTGCTTGAAATCCTAGAAAACCCCATTGTTTCATTGGTGCCTAAAAAGTCAAAGGTTAGAAATTCCAGCACTCCATAAGCCCCTACTATAGAACCTGATATGGTCACAACACACAATAAGCGACCAATCTGGCCAGAGGTTTTCAGGTTAGTAGCTATCGCAGCGAATACAACAAGGTAACAAATAGTAGAGTACAAAGAAAATGGATCGTTCCCTGGTTGATAACCCCATAAGCTTGTCGTGACTGCTCCTGAAAATATAGTCGCCAGAATCGTGCTAGCTAACAGTAAACCGATACTTAACGGTATAAGTCTGGGTATGGTGAAATGCCGCATATGCGACATGAGTCGCGTTATTTTCGCTGACCCGTTCATATCTTTTGCAACCCAGGTGACCAGTATCAGAGCGGCCATCGCTTTCAGGAATATGGTTTTAGGCACTTCAAATCTTGAATACCTGTCTTGAGACAGTAAGTCGGATTCACCTGTAAGCAATAGTGGCAATGTAAATGCCACTAACAGCCATTGACATTCTAACGCGATTGTTAGGTATCGTTTGTATTCTTGCATAGGTTCATTTTAGGGTAGCATCTCTGTGTGTACAATAAATCGGTGAAGTGTTTTATTTGATTATGAAAGTATCTGGACCATGTTCAGTTCGAATAATATGACATATAGCAATCCAATAGATAGAATTAAAAGAAATACTGAGATGCTTAGAACCAGCAGCGCTGCAAACAAGGAACCGAACAATTGGCTTTTAGATGCCTCTTCCTGGTTGGTGCGGATTATCGAGGTGTTCTTGGGTTCCATACAGGGAGCGATCATGAGCGAAGATCGGTGCGTTAATTCCTTAGTTTCCGGTGCATCTAAAATTGTTGCCGCATATATGGTTTGTGTAGCTTGTATTGTGCGCTTCAATGCATTACTCCTTACTTTCAAGCCTATTGTAAGGAAACCTTCCTGGTTTTTCCATGTGGACGAAGTTTCCAAACACACCAATGTTTTGTAGAATGAGACATCGCAACAAATAAACTAGTGAGGACAATATGGATTCTTATGTAACTCTTGGCACCTATAAAGTTGCTGAATGCTACCATCAATTTATGAATAAAGAGGTACTCCCGCAGATTGGGATTGATTCAACGACTTTTTGGGATAGACTTAGTCAGGTTTTAGATGAACACCTCCCTGCGAACCATGAGCTGCTTGAGAAACGCCAAATACTTCAGGCTCACATCGACGACTGGCATTTAAAGAATCCATTTCCTTTTAATTTTCCCCTCTATAAAAAGATGCTGGAGGATATTGGGTATCTCGTACCAGAAGGCCCTGACTTCACGGTGTCAACCACCAATGTTGACCCTGAAATCAGTGATATAGCAGGGCCGCAATTGGTTGTTCCTATAACCAATCCGAGGTACGCACTGAATGCAGCGAATGCGAGATGGGGTAGTTTGTATGATGCCCTCTACGGGACAGACATAATTCCTGAATCGAACGGACTAGATAAGGGTGCGACTTACAATCAAAGGAGAGGAGCGGAAGTTATAGAACGGGCTAAAAAGATTTTGGATGATTCCGTCCCCTTAAGCGACGGGTCGTATAAAGACATAGTAGCATTTACTATTTCCGAAGGATCCTTTTTAGCTAGAACCGCAACAGGGGAAAATATTGGGCTAGCAACGCCTGAACAATTCATTGGCTGGACAGGCAACAAAGAAACACCTGACAGTATCTTGCTTCGACGTAATGGACTGCACATTGAACTTGTATTTGAGGCAGGAACTGTGGTTGCTACCCAGGATCCTACAGGATTATCGGACATAATACTTGAGTCAGCAGTCACCACTATAATTGATCTGGAGGACTCGGTTGCCACAGTAGATGCTGAGGATAAAGTGTCAGCTTACCGAAATTGGTTGGGCCTTATGGATCAAACTTTGTCTGCGAGTTTTGAGAAAGGTGGTGAAACACTTGAACGGCGATTGAATTCCGACAAGAAAATCGTCAGTGTGGACGGAAGTTCCCAAACCCTAAAAGGCCGATCTCTCCTCCTCATACGAAATGTTGGCCACCTCATGACATCAGACTTGATTAAAACTGAATCGAATGATGAAGTTCCCGAAGGAATCCTAGATGCTGTTACCACTGTTGCGATAGGTATGGTTGATCTGTTAAAGCACCGCGCTAATTCAAATGCGGGCTCTATTTACATCGTTAAACCCAAAATGCACGGTCCTGAAGAAGTTGCATTTGCTAACCGTTTATTTGAAAGCGTGGAAGATATGCTAGGATTGGATCGAAACACTGTCAAAATGGGCATAATGGATGAAGAACGGAGGACTACAGTTAATCTCAAGGAATGCATTCGAGCTGCCCAAACCCGCGTTGCATTTATTAACACTGGCTTTTTAGATCGGACCGGTGATGAGATTCATACCTCCATGAATGCAGGACCTATGGTTAGGAAAGGAGACATGCGTCAGGCGCAATGGATCTCTGCTTACGAAGACTGGAATGTAGATATCGGAATCGCGTGTGGACTTCCCGGGAAAGCACAAATAGGCAAAGGCATGTGGGCCATGCCTGACCTGATGGCAGCAATGCTTGAGCAAAAAAAAGGGCACCCAGAAGCAGGTGCTAATACCGCCTGGGTTCCTTCTCCTACGGCGGCTACGATCCATGCACTCCATTATCACTCAGTTGATGTTCCTCAACGGCAACGAGAATTAAGTGGTAGAACCAAGGCAAATATTGACCATATACTAACGCTACCTGTGGAATCGGATCCCGGTTGGTCAGAAGATGAAATCACAGCAGAACTAGAAAATAACGCCCAAGGAATCTTAGGTTATGTCGTACGTTGGATCGATCAAGGGGTTGGATGCTCAAAAGTGCCGGACATCAATGACATAGGTCTCATGGAAGACCGAGCCACACTGAGGATATCTAGCCAACACATAGCCAATTGGCTACACCACGGGATATGCACAAAAGAACAGGTCGAGAACGTTTTTGAACACATGGCAGGAGTTGTGGACAGACAAAATGAAGGCGATCCGGCATACATTCCTATGGCTGGGGACACTAGCAACAATATCGCATACCAAGCTGCCAAAGCGTTGGTTTTCGATGGTTTAGCTCAACCATCTGGGTATACTGAACCTATTCTTCACAGAGAGCGGAGACAGGCGAAATAAGGTTGTTTTATGAAAAAAACTGCTTGTTCTTAAGAATGTAAGCGTCATATTGCGCCGGAACATTGAATCCGTCGAAAATTGCTGTGACTGGGCAAACCGGTTCGCAATAGTTGCAGTTGGTGCATGTGCTTGGGTCTATGAAATACTGGTCAGCTTCTGCTGTGGATTTAATGCAGCTCACCGGACACACGTCGACACAGCTCGCGTCTTTAACCCCAATACAAGGTTCGGTTATAACAAATGCCATAGTTCTTTCCTAATAATAATTTGATAAAATTGGTTCTTCTCGGGTTAGAAATTCTAACACTACTGGTTGGTTATCTTTAGAGATGTCAACAGCCCGTGATATTGCCGGACCTATTTCGGACGGATCTTCTATACGTTCTGAATGAGCTCCTAGGCTTTTGGCCATATCTGAGTAATTTCCTGTAGTGAATTTTGAATTGTATTTCTCGATTGCTATAGGCATGTGCTTTTCATACCCACCCATAGCTCCGTTATTGATTATTACTGTAATGGTACCAATCGATTCTCGGACAGCTGTTTCGAAATCCGTACCCATCATTCCAACTGCTGTGTCTCCCATAAGATTCACGACGGTTTTATTTGGTTCCGCAAGTTTAGCTCCCATCGCAAGGCCGAACCCTGCGCCCAATGGAGTCGAATTCCCCCACCCAAGATATCCTCTGGGTTCTGTAGCAGTGTAAAACGGCACTATTTGGTCACGCGGATTTCCCGAATCATGTGTTACGATGGAGCTGCGCTTATCTAGGGTGTTCTCAAGCTCCCAGACAACTCTGTAAGGACTGATAGGTTTTGTGTTTGAGGTGAGTCTTGGCTCCCATTCCTTGTAAAACTCATTTTTGAGTCTGCTGATGGTATCAATGGTTTGGTATTTCTTTTCTTCGTCTGTTTGGAATTGGGAGGCTCTTAGACATTCGATAAGTTGTTGGAGTACTAGTTTTGAATCACCGATTATGACTTCATCGACAGCATATTCGCCATTTATATCTTTGTCATCGATGGTGGACTGTATAATTGTTTTGCCTGGAACAATTGGAGCCGATGCCAAGGTTTTTTGGAAACTTGTACCTATGCCGAATACTACGTCGGCATCCTTTAAAAATGTACCCACCATCTTGGTGCAAGTATTGCCTCCGGTGCCGAGGGATAACGGGTGATTTTCTGGGAATCCGCTTTTGCCTAACGTTGTAGTCATCACTGGTGCACCAAGCAATTCTGAGAGAGTGATCAGTTCGTCGGTTGCTTGTGCATATAACACGCCTTGACCGGCATAAATAACAGGCCTGTCAGCCTTTACTAATAAATGGGCCACAGCCTCAATATCTTTGGGGTCTCCAGAAGATTTTCTGGGTTTGACAATCTCGTAATCCGTATCGGCTCCATTATAAGATCCGTTCATTACATCATTAGGCATTTCCAGTAATACGGGCTGGGGCCTACCTATTCTTAAGTTTGTATAGGCTCTCCGCATCATTTCAGGGATTCTGTTCGATGAGTTTACAAAATCAGACCATTTGGTTACGTGCTGGTAATTGGCGGAAGCGTTGAAGTCGCTGGTCATGCCGACTCGAGAATTTCCTTGATGTCCTGGAAGGATCAAGATAGGACTTGAATCAGCATACGCTTGAGCCACTCCTGAGAAAGCATTCTCTATTCCAGGCCCGGCCTGGAATATACATACTCCATTTTTTGTTCCGTTTGTAGTTCTGGTATATCCGTCTGCCATGTTGATTGCCGTGCGTTCTACGCGTGAAATTATTGGTCTAATTCCTGCGTCTGCCATTGCGTCAATCAAGACATTGTTTGGAAAGCAAAATACAAATTCTACTCCCTCTTGTTTGAGAATCTCTGCAACTTTTGACTTACCGTCCACTCTAAACCCCCTAAGTATGGTTTATACTTGTTGAGGTAATATCACATAAATGATTGCATATGTAAATAACCCAAGAACACCAATGGAGTACGTGTAACAGTTGTCAAAATATCTTGCAGTTATCTTTGGATTGGATCTCAGGTCCCTTGCCCTGTTTAGAATCTGTTTAGGAGCAATAGTGGTCGTTGACACAGTCATGCGTATGACCGATTTGAAGGCTCATTACACCGACATGGGGGTTCTGCCCAGGCATGTACTGACAGATTCAGCATCAGGGTTGTTTTCTGAATATGGAATGTCTATATATTTGGTAGGAGGAAGTCCTTTTAGCGTAGCGGTTTTGATGATTTTTCAAATTATTCTGGCTTTGCTGCTAATCGCTGGGTTTAAAACAAAATTGGTTACCCTGATCCTATGGATAATGGTTCTATCTCTCCA
>CENY01080075.1_pt1 | contig 18940 bp, 17 predicted proteins | sample 356181 | NCBI WGS metagenome assembly CENY01 (sample SAMEA2619840, study PRJEB7988) | marine metagenome | isolation source: saline water (ENVO:00002010), including
CTTAAGGAGGCGGAGAGAGTGTGGGAAGCCGCCCACACGGCTCAAACTACTCGCCTCTCGCGACCGACTATCTCATCAGACGACGAAGAGTTTGGATCATTCGTGAGAAACTATCATTCAAACGAATATCGAAGGGGTGCCAAAAAACCACGACCAACAAACCACATTATCGCTTACGGCTACGGCATAGAGGGATGGATCTAAAGTCCGTTTAAAAACACAATCTAAAAAAAGAAGACCGCTTTTTTTTTATAACTCTCTTATAAATGAGAAAGAACAAAAAGAAAAGCATTAAAAATGCCAGAATGATCCCAAAAGAAAAATATCAAGAACTCCTCGAGAAAAAGAAACTTACGAAAAAAGAAAAGAAACTCCTGGATAGAGCCCTCTTCCTTAACTATTGTAAGTGTATCAAGAGCATTAAATACTCTCGCAAGAATGATACAGGAGCAGAATATCCTATCTGTATGAGCAGTATATACCTTAAAAGAGGAAGAGAAGCCCCCAAGGGAATCGCAAAGGAATGTAAGGAGTACCATTGATCTTTAAGAGCATCTTATTACTCTCAAACCCCTTGAAGTCAAAATTTGAAACTGGCTTTACTTACCAAAGCAATTAAAACAAACACTACCACAGAACTAAAAACAACTCACAAACAACTCACAAACAACTCAACAATGAACACTCAGTTCGCCACCAATGTCCACACTTTCACCAGCGAGGTCCTTGACCTCCTTCTTGAACAATTTGAAGGAAAGACCCTTGGCGGAGAATATGAAGACTCTATCACCAAGGAAGATATGATGAAGTCACTCTTCGGGGACTATAAGCCCGGAAAGGTCGCAAAGATCAAGAAGGGTAAGAAGAAGTCTTCAAGTGACTCTAAGAAGAAGAAGCGTCTCTCTGGTTACACGTTCTTTGGAGCAATGAACAAGGAAGACATCAACGAGGAAATGAAGGGAATCGAAAACGACACCGGGGAAAAGCCAAAGTACGTTTCGATTGTCGGTAAGAAGTGGAAGGCTCTCTCCGACGAGGAAAAGGATGAATGGAACCTTACGGCAAAGTCTTACAATCTCTTTGTGGATGAAAACGAAGGAAGCGACATCTCATCCTGGAAGGAACTCTCTTCGTCAGATAAGAAGTCGTGGAATAAGAAGGTTAAGGATCTTGAAGGTGAAAAGGATGAGGAGTAAGTTACCCTCGCCTTAACTAGATAATAGACTATAATGTCGGACATTGAATCATAACCGACAATTATTAATCATATATATAAATATTTTTTTATCTTGCCATTTTTTTTAAATTTGAATTTATTTTTGGCGAATTTCATTAAACAGTAACATGTCTTTGAATGACTTGCTCCAAGGATGTCCTTTCCCTTTATTTCAGTTTGAAGATATAGAGTATGTCTCTGAACTAGGGAGTGGGGCAAATGGAGTCGTCTATAAAGCAATGGTCAACAATACGAATTATGCAGTAAAAGAATATAATCTTTATGATTGGGATGATGAATCAAAATTTTTTAACTCTATCCTCTATGAATTAAAAGTCCTTAAGAAAATAGATAAATTAAAATACTCTGTAAACACTTATGGACTCTCATATAAAGTATATGATGAAAATATTCAAGTACTAATTATTATGGAACTTCTTGTTTCAGTTGGAGATCTATTCGACTATACACAAAAAGATCATTTCTGGAAACTTTTTAATAATGAAAAGAATGAAAAATTTGTAACTTTCTATCCCGATGAACATAATCAAAAGTTCATATACATAATGAATGTCCATATTAAGAAAAAAATAACTATTATGCTTATTGAAGCTCTAATTGAACTACATTTACAAAATATAATTCATGCTGATATAAAATCAGCAAACATAATTTACAGTCTAACAAATGGAACAAAACGTATCAAACTAGTTGATTTTGGAGCATCATACTTTTCTTCAAAGGAAACAATAGATATTGAATGTACTTCCGGGACAATGGGATATACAGCCCCCGAACAATACAGACATAAATTAAATAAAAAATCAGATGTATACTCATTAACAGCAACTATCATTGAATTATGGAATGGAGAAATATGGGGAAATGGAAACACTTATGAAGATTGTAGAAATGAATTAAAAAGAGGATTAAGAGTCATCCAAAATATATACCCAAACTTCGGAAATGTCCTTTCATCGGGAATTAATGAATTATCCGTAAAAAGACCGACAGCACTAAAACTTCTACATAATGTTAAAAAAGCATTTAAACATGATCACATATGAAAAAAACCTGTTTACTATCAGATACTAAAATATCTTCTATAGTAAAATCATGTATATGGAAATCAGTCTTTTCAACTATTTTTTTTAAGTTATTAAGATTATTGTCTTCAAATACTTTAATTAATGATAATTTAAATTCACTAATTATATCATCCATCGTAGATATATTAAATAATGAAAGTTCAAGTGTATAATCACAAAATAATTCCGATGAAGCAATAAAAGTCCTCATATGTGAAACATCCTCCATTAATAATAATAAATTTTTACCATATTTTTAAATCATAACTTACTATAATATAATGTATCTTCGATATTAGATTCATCTTTCGATGGATTAAATGATATTATATCTCCCTTAGATCCCGATCCCCCAGAAAAATTTTTTTTAAATATTTTTTTTAACATCTTCAATTTATCATATGCTTCAGCCATTTTACTAACCAAACCATCCATCTCATCAATATGATTAGCATGATCACCAATACCTACAGAACTTTCAAAGTAAATTAATAATGTTGTTCTACATTCTTGAATTTCATTCTCATATCTCCCTATTAAGGATTTATACATTTCTTCACTAACATTCATTTTATTATCAATTTTCAATAAATGTTTAAATCATATTTAAACATTTATTATATATATATAATAAGTACAATGCTGCGTTCTGTTTTTAGAATACCGTCTCGAAGTTTATATTCAAAAGTCCCCAAGACATTCTATAATGTCCCTTATAATGAACAATATGAACAAAGGGACTTTGTATGGGAAAAAACTATATCAAAACAATACAAAGACATCAGTATCCCTAGTTTAAAAGATCTTGTAAATGTAGATGTTGATTGTATTCCTGGTAAATTAACTATTACAAATATTATATCATTAGAACTTATGAATATTATAAATAAAAACATTGACTCTTCTATGAAAAAATAAAGAAAAGAAGAAGGTGGAAGACGTTATCCATGGTAATTCAAAATTTGATATTACTAGTCAAAATATATTAAACTATCATAATAATTAATCCTTGAAACTATGACCAACAACCCCCTCAGAAAAGCAAAGAAGAAAGTTAAGGAAAAGAAAGCCAAGTATGAAGCTAACCCAAGTCCCGAACTTAAACAAGATATTAAGAAATGGGAAGAAAAAGTAAATACTCTAATTAAATGTCAAATAAAAGGACCTTCGAAAAAAAAAGTATCGTCAGATAAGACAGATGATCAGCTTTTCAATGAAGCAAATACTTACAACCGTCTTCATAGAAATGATAATGATGTAAAAGTTAAAGAAGAAAAAATTAAAATTTCAAAGGATCTAGAAAAAAAGAAGGGAATTCTTAGAAAGACTATTAACGAAAAACTAGAAAATGAAAAGAAAAAATATGAAGAAGAAGTTTCAAAATATACAAAAGAAAAAGAAGAGTTTGAATCAATGAAACAAAAAGCCATAGAAGAAATTATGGAAAAAGAAAACGTTAATAAATATAAAGCATCACTCCGTTTCAAAGAAGAATATGAAAAACATATTCAATATACTCTTGTTATTAAAGAAATTATGCAACACTCAAACTGTTCGCAAGAAGAAGCCGAGAATCTATTCAAACAAATTTCCCTTCAAAAGTCTCAAATGAAAGAAGGGATCCCTCAAATTGAAAATGAACAATATTCAGATGAACCCATTCCAGAATAAAATATATAGTTAATATAAAAATGGTACAAATGGATGATGATATTAAACAACGTATTAAAATTATAGGTATATTTTTTTTACAATCATATAAAATATTAATGGGGACTATGTCTTCTATCTTTATTCCCCAAAACTGCGGAGATACAATGTGTACACTTACACAAAATTATAATAATTCCGAATTATATCATAAATCACTTTTTTATTGTAATGCAACATCAATGTTTTTATTTATATGTTCATATTTAATTGAATTAAGAAGAGAAGAATGGTGCGTCAAATATCTTGATATTGATAATAATTATCCAGATAATTATTTAAAAGGAATTATCGTTAAAGAAAAGGAGTTAGATAAATATATAGATAGTATTAATAAAATATATTACAATACATTATGCGTAACAGCTTTCATGTATTTTATTAATGTTCTAATGACCATTAAAATGATTAATACAAATTATCATAATAATTCAACCCTATCATGTTTCGCAAGTTTCACCTTACTTGTATTAATGAAATTATATAATTCTTTATCAGTAGGAAGACGATCTGTAAAGGATGATAAGATGACTAGCGCATATATGAGTGAATTTGTTTCTTTTAATGTCCTTGATAAAGATTATGTAAATGAAAAATATAAAGGTAAAAAAAATAATCTTCTAGAGGATATACATGATGTTGAAGAAAGTAGAGATGATACTATTAAAGAAGAAGAAATAGTCCCTATTATTAATAAAGATAATTAAACACTTAGTCTTCTATGCCCGCTATTGTTGAAAATAAATTAATTATATTCAAAAACATATCCATCATATTTTCTAAATAATCGGGTTTTCCACTTTTTTTACACAATGCTCCAACCTTTCTAACTCTATCTGTATCATAAACCATAAATCCGGTGAATAAAAATATTATTAAATAACTTATATAATTATGATACTTTCTATCGAATAAAAATACATCCATAATTCTAAATATAATTGCTGTCAATAATCCTATAAATAATACTTTTCCCATTGATGGTTTAATAAATTGAGGGAATGCAACCGCAAAAGCAACACATCCAAGGACTATTAATGTTACTTTAAATACAGTATCCCGTATTAATTCTTTATCATACCTTTCAAATACATTTTTTCCCATATAACCCAATATTAATATTACTAGTATCCATAATAAATGCTTAATTATCTGATTATCTGTATAAGACACCATAATTATTAAGATCAACAAAATGACTAATAAACCGAAAGCTTTAGCATTTATATTTTCCTCTCCCAATGTTATATTTTCTTTTTCATAGTATTTAATCGATGTTAAATATATCATCAATGAAACTAATAAGTATAAGAAATTATTAACAAGAAATCTATCGCATGTAGGTTTCCCGTTTTTAAACGCTGAAAAATATGTCACTCCAGCTATTAAAGGTGTCGCAATTTTTAAAACATCAAAATTAATCAAATTATCCATTTATAATTATTACAATATTTTATTATGGTCTTTGTAATTCAGCAAACCTTCGTTCAAGGTCCCGTATATCATAATCATTTTCTCCTGGTTCCGGTTCCGGTTCCGGTTCTAGTAGAGGCATAGCAGAAGGCATCCAAGCATGCCTCCTTGGTTGCCCTAAGATCCATCCCTGATCTGTGATATCTCCTGGTCTACTTCTTTCTTGTACTGGAGGCATACGGGATGTTCGAGTTTTTGCTGTTAGTTTTGGAGCCTGTCTATAATCAACACTATCTCCCCATAAAAGTTCAGCATCCCCCATTAAATCATCAAGTCTTTCAATTTCAAGATCTTTATCTCTTATTTTATTAAATAATTCTTTATTTTGTTTCAAGTGTTTTATTTTATCCCTTTCACTTGATAATTCTTCTAATTCTCTATCAATTGAATCTATTTGAGGAGCATAGCGGCGGCGGACCACTTCTTCTCTATTTTTTCTCGCAGCGACTACATCATATAATCGTTCATTAGCATGTGGATCTTTACCTATTAAAAATAATATTAAATATTTAATCATTTTTTCAATATGTTCATCGGTTTGTTTTGTCCTACTCTTTACAGTATCTTTAAAAAGTTCCATAAATTTAAAGAAAATATTATCATATGGCTGATTCGTCCGAGTTAACATATTTGAATTAGACGATACCATCGTTTCTTTAAATAATGTATATAAGTCATCAATAGTTCTAATCCCTTGTTCCCTTGTTCCATCTAAATGGGATGAAAGTATGGCTCTTACAGAATTATGAAAACCCGGTCCCGGAGTTGGTCCTCCCCATCCTGTATTTCTAATTGTCTCATCAATTCCACCAACCCGAGAAGTTGGTAATAATTTATTACCCGAAGGACTATACTTAGCTCCATGGCGAGTTAGTATATTTAATTGAACAAGACAATCATCAATTATTTTCTTTACAGCATCAGTAAAGTGCGTTTTGGGAAGGCCGGTTATACCAACCCTTATATCAGTAGTATCTGCTAATTTATGTTTATAGAACTCGTGGGGTAATTCCCGTAACATATTTAAATATAATTCTTCTCTATCATCGCATTCCTTTAATTTATCTATTAATCCAACATCACGACAATATACAGGATCCATTTCACACATAGTCCGTATTTTATCACATTTATTAGGTGTTAATACCTCATCCTCCAATAACCCTTTTGCTAATTCATTTACTTCATATGCTTTTTTAGTCATCTTATCAACTTCTTCTTCTTTTTCTTTTTCTTTTCTCTCAAGATAAGCAGTTGCTTCTTCTATTTCACGTCGAGCAGCCATATCATCTTCATCATCAATGTCAAATCCTTTAATAAACCGTTCATAGTCCGAACCAACCCCCGTTCTTTCCCGAACTTCTTTAGCGTGTTTTAACTTCTCATCTTCTTCTTCGTTTATTAAACCCATAGTATTACGCATCAAACGATCTAATTCTTTAATTCCTTCTTCATGTTTTTCTTCTCTCGATAATCGAGTATCGCCATGTATAACTCGCGTCAATATATCTTTTTGTAAACCATACGGCATCGGTTCATCAGGTCCTTCAATCGGGACATATTTCCCAGATTTATAATAATTTCTCTTTTTTCTCTCCCATTCACCAGAATCTAACCCTATCGGTTTCCATGGTTTTCTATCTTTTGGTGGTTGTACCGTAGGCTGTACCGTAGGTTGTGTCATAGGTATATATGGTTGTCCGGGAATAAATTCTGATGCTCTACGATTCATCTGAAACTGACTTGGAGCAGAATTCGGATCCATACCACCTCTTCTATTTATATTTCTAATTCTTCTATTAGTCCTATTCTTTCTCCCCTTTCTAACTGTTCTACGTCTATTTGATCCGGTCCTCTTTTTAAAAGTCCTCTTTTTAGAAGACCTCTTTAGAGTATTTCTTCTATTAGAAACATTCCTTCGACGGGTATTTCTTTTCTTTGATTTATTTATTCTCCCCATTTATATTATATATTATATTTAAAAATTTGAATTGTATATTACTAAAAATAAAATAAAATAAAATAAAATGAATCTATTTATTCTCGATTATGAAACAACCGGTCTAAGTCCATACTTCGATGATATAACTGAAGTAGCAATTAAGAAACTTGGAGAAGATCATTTTTATCAAACATTAGTAAAACCACGTATTAATGGTGTTCATTATAAATATGTTTCAGACGCAAATATCAAAATTACAGGAATTACTAATGAAATGATAGATGAATTTGGTATTGAAACAAATGTATCTCTCTATAATACTATTAAGTATATTGAAAACAATTCATTGGACGGTCCAATTTATATTATTGCTCATAATGGAACCAATTTTGATTTTATACTACTTAGAAGGATGATCTTTAATTATCAAGGGGATCCACTAAATAATGATATTATCAACAGAATTAACTTTATCGATAGTCTCAATCTAGCAAAAGCATATATTAAAAATGAACGTCATAATCAACCAGGTCTATGTAAAAAATATCAAATTGTTAATGAATCCGCACATAGAGCCCTTGGAGATGTTACTGCTCTAGAAAAACTATATATTAAAATGTGTGAACAATTCTCACTTTATAATCATAAAAATCCAGAATATTATCTTAATAATCCAAAGTGTCTTACACAACATCTATTCATTTAAAGGAATATTATTATTATCAATTAAATGTCTCTCAATTATAATAATTCAGGTGTTAATATAAATAATGGAAACTCTTTTGTTAATATCATAAAACAAATTACACAAAATAATAATATAGGAGGCTTCGCAGGAATATACGATTATAATGGTACTAAACTTATTGCTTCTACTGACGGCGTCGGGACAAAACTTAAATTATGTAATAAATATAAAAAATATGATACCATAGGAATAGATTTGGTCGCAATGTGCGTCAATGATCTTATTTGTCATGGTGGAAAACCTCTATTTTTTTTAGATTATTATGCTATGAGTAAACTTGATCTTACTATTGGTAAAGATATAATTAAAGGTATTCATATCGGGTGTGAACAATCTAATTGCCTCTTACTTGGTGGTGAAACAGCTGAATTACCTTCTGTTTATAATGATAATAATTTTGATTTAGCTGGATTTGCTGTTGGAATTATTGAAGGAGAAACATTACCAAAAAAAATGAATGAAGGTGATAAAATTTATGGACTAAAATCATCAGGTATTCATTCAAATGGATATTCATTAATCAATAAAATACTTGAATCAAATGAGTATGATTCAGTTGAATTATTAAAACCAACCAAAATTTATGTAAATGATATCATTTATTATACAAATAAATATAATCATTTAATTAAAGGTTTTTCTCATATAACAGGTGGAGGATTAATTGATAACATACCAAGAATAATTAATAAAGGTTTTAATATGAATATTACAGAGTCATGGAATATCCCTCAAGTATTTCAATGGATATTTAAATCCTCAGATATGTCAGTAAAAGATATGCTTAATACATATAATTGTGGAATAGGTATGGTAATTGTTTTTGATAAAGATACACAAATAGATAGTCATGATGAATTAATTTATTTAGGGGAAATTATAAATTCAAATGATTGGAAAATTAATTTTGATTCCATAGAAAAATCATTTATTTAAAAATATAATTATTATCATTAATAAAAATGAAAATTGGTGTTATAAGATATCCCGGTTCAAATTGCTATAATGATACAATTAACTACTTTGGTATAAATAATTGTATAGAATTATGGCATACCAATAAAGATATTTGTAAAGATATTGATTTATTAATTATACCGGGTGGTTTTGCCTTTGGAGATAGAATATATGAAAAAGCAACAGGTAAATTTAATTATTCTCCAGGAGAAATGGCAGTTCAAGCACCAATTACATCTACAATTCTTTATTGTCATGAAAATAATATTCCTATATTAGGTATATGTAATGGTTTTCAAATATTAATTCAATTAGGACTCTTAGAAGGTAAATTAATTAAAAATGATTCAGGTCTATTTAATTCAAAATTAGTTGATCTAATTTTTAATGATAATTTTGAAAATGTGAAATTTAAAATGTATATAGCAAATTATTACGGAAATTATCAAAATGAAAATATTAATGAATCTAATATCTTCCTAAAATATGATAATTTTAATAATGGCTCAATCCATAATATAGCAGGAATAAAAAATGATAATAATACCGTTTTTGGAATGATGCCTCATCCCGAAAGAATGAAAGATAAAACCTTTAAAGAATACTTATTCAATATGCTTTTTCAAAAAAATATAATTAAAAATAAAATTAATAACCTTTTAAACTCAGAACACATATCATATAAAAGTACTATTCAATATTTAAGAGGACTAAATTCCACCGGAGATCATGTCATCCAGGGTCCCGGTGAAAATGCAGGTATAATAGATATCGGAGAAGGTTATGGCATTTCCATTCGAATTGAATCCCATAATCACCCCACATATAAAAATGCTTTTGAAGGAGCAGCCACAGGTGTAGGTGGTATTATTCGTGATATCATATGTATGGGAAGCAAACCTATAGCCTTACTTGATTTCCTTCGTTTTGGATACGATGATAATTCATCTTCATTACTCAATGAAGCTATTAAAGGTATAGCATATTACGGTAATACTATAGGTATTCCAAATGTCGGTGGATCATTACATAGATCCGACATTTATAATAAAAATCCATTAGTCAATGTAGCTTGTATAGGATTAGTAAAAAAAGAGAATATTATTTATGGAAATGCTCTTAATGAGGGTTCATTATTAATACTATGTGGTGCTAAAACTGGTAATGAAGGCGTTGATTCAGCAGTTATGGCCTCAAAACAATTAAATGAAGAAAAAGAAAATAATATTCAAAAAGCAGATGCTTACCTTGAAAATTTACTTCTTGATGCTTTTACAGAAATTTCAGATGCTAATGTTGCTGAAGGTTGCCAAGATTTAGGCGCCGGAGGAATACTATGCGCAACAACAGAAGTAATTAAAAGAGGAAGAGAAAAAACTAATCAAAACTTAGGTTGTAATATTTATCTCCATAATGTTCCATTAAAAGGAAAACTTGATAATTATAGTATCATTGCGTCTGAAACACAAGAAAGGATGTTAATTGTAAGTAAAGAAAATAACTTACAAACAATTCAAAATATTTTAAAAAAATGGGATCTAGAATTTAATACCATTGGAAAAGTAACAAATAACGGTTCCTATAATGTTTATAATAATGATACATTAATATATTCAGAAGATTTTAATAATTTTAATATAAAAGATAATATTATTGATCTAAAATATAATACCACAAATCACGAAATTAATAAAATAAAAGATATGTCATTATGGGAAACATACGATCATTCTATCGGCTCAAGGACAATAAAAGGTCCCGATATACCAGGCCATTTTGCTGTTTTAGATATCCCTGAAGTAAATAAACATCTCTATATTACTTGGGGTAATAATGTTCAAGATACAGCCAATAAATTAAAATATTCTGATATAACTCCTCTTGGATTAGTTAATTGTCTAAACTTTGGAGACCCTCTTTCTTGTTTAGGTGATTTTAAAAATTCCATTGATGAAATAAATGAAGCATCGAAAAAACTTAATATCCCCATCTTAGGAGGAAATGTTTCAATGTATAATTCAACAAATAATATAGACATTCCTCCAAGTATAGTCATTGTTATGGTTGGAACTAAAGATTATATAAATAAACTTTAAGGTCGTAGCTTTTCGGGACTATGGTTTGTAGTTCGATTCATTATATTTAAAGCATGAAATTTATCCAATTCATTTAACAATTTTTTCCAACTTTGCTCCATATTTTCTTTTTTTCCATTATCAGTATCGCCACTAAACGACCAAGCACAATCAATTATTTGATTTTTTAATACATTTAAATCCTTATTCTTACAAACCCTACTTATAAAATCAACCATATCTTTATTACTCTTAATATCCTGTAATTTAGTAAATCCAAACTCAGTTAAACTAACCACCTGACCCGTTACTTTTCCAACATTCTTAATACTTACTAACATATCCTTCATATATGCCCGTATTGTAGGTGATAACATAGGATATAAATACCCTATAAAAATCATATATAATCCATTATTAGTTAAATCTTCACAATCAAAGCCCGCTGATCCATCCATAGAATCATCAGTTATATCCATAAAAGAAGTTATATTTTCCATTTTATTTATTATAGTAATTACCTCTTAAATACTTACCATTTTAACTCACCATTAAAATATTCATCTAATATATTATCATAATATTTTTTAACCTCATCAGTTATATCAGTATCGTCTTCCTTTGAATATAAATCAAAATTATTAAAATCAATTACATTTTTTAATATTTTCTTATCAGACTCTTTCATAAATTGAAAATATTCATTTTCACTATGCCATGGATAAAATGAATGATATCTTATTATATCCATACTTTCTTGAGAAATTTTATGTTTATCTTTGTTTACTTGTAAGACTCTGTATAAATATTCGTCGTGTCCAAATGTTATATATAATTTATCTAAACCACAACCTTCCTCATATATTCCATTTTTATCATATTTGCCATAATCTCTATTTTTTTCTAATGTTTCATAACAAACTATTGATTTTGGAAATTCACAACCAACAACATAAGTATCGCCAACTACAGCCCATTGAGGTTCATCTAAAGAAAATAAAACTTTTCCTAAATCATGAATTAAACCAACTATTTGTAATTCTTTATTATCAGGATACTTTTTCCTTATTCTTTCAGCAGTTTGATAAGCATGTATAGAATTTGGAACGTCTAAATCAGGATCACTTGGATCAATAAAATTATCTAATAAGGATAATGCTATTTTTATTGACATCTCACAATTATCCAATTCTTCATATTCCAAATATTTATTTTTAACATATCGTAAGTCTTGATTCTCATGCATTTCTCTATACAATTCATACTGTTTGGAATCCTTTTTATATACCCGCAATTCACTCATTATATTTTATTATATATATTTATTTTATCACCAACCTTATTCCCATTAAAAATAATAAAATAGTTAATACGAATAATATCTTCGGAATTATAGATAATTTTATATCCCGTTTATCATCATCGCTTATCATTAAATTTAAACTTAATAAACCCGATATTATCAAAAATATTAAGCTTACAAATATTAATGACCTCCTATACAGTTTATTACTAAATTTCTCTGAATAACCCATAGTTCCAAATGCTATTGTAATAAATAATCCAGTATTCCTCAAATTTGTATGATATTCCGAAAACGTTAAACCATCGCTCATTTATATTAATACAGAATTTTATTTTATAAACATTATTCTTTAATTCAATATATATTAACTATTAATTATATACATATAATTAATAATTAGTGGAAAAACAATAGATAAGAATTATCATCACAAGTATATATTATGATAATAATTAATAATGTAATTTAGTATCAACATTAAATTTTCTTAATAGAAGATAAAATTATTTTGCTTGGGCCCTTCTTCTAGCTCTGTCTTCGTTTTTACCCATTGTATCAACTTTAGAATTACAAAAATCATGTCCACTTCCTCTACTTCTACATAATATATAATCAAGATTCATGTATACATATACAGCAACTCCAGTCAAAGCAAGTCCCAATACAACCATAAAAATCATCATCGTTTTTGATGATCCGGATGGTGCTGGACCACCTTTACCAGGTGTAGCTGCCGCAGGCGCAGGCTCGACTTTAGCAGGCGTTATTTCACCACCCCCCCCTCTTCTTTTCATACTTCTTCTAGGCATTTATATATTATACTTTATTTTTTTTTACAATTTATACCAAGTAATACTAATAATATTAATACAATTATCCCAATTATCATTATATTAGAATTGTCGGTATCATCGGTACCATTACCATTACCATTACCATTACCATTAATACCATTAATACCATTAATACCATTAATACCATTAACATTCATATTTTCAAATCCCACAGACCCTTCTCCGACGTTTTGCCCCCCTGTGACGGCCACATTTGATGGAAGGGTATCTAACAATGTAATTTTTACTTTACCGGAACCATCCGTATTAGTATTAGCAATAACTCCATCGGGCATAACTTTTATAGCTGGATCCGATTCTGTAACAGTACCTACGTTTTTTGTACTAGAAATATATGAGTTTCCACCACGCGCATGCGCGCCCGTGCCTCCTCCCATCCCGCCATTTACACCCCCTCCTCCACCAGAACCATGGGCAGCACCACCAGCACCACCACCGAAACCACCATTTCCTTCGCATCCCCCCCCATCTGCAGTCGTGGTCCCCTGCCCGGCAGTATAATATCCACCTGTCCCCCCCTTCAGTGGCGCATCCTGGAGGAGTCCGCCGCCGCCAGCAGCAGCTCCGGTGCTCGAGCGACCTAAAAAAGAACCCCCCCCTGAAGGTGGATGATCGGTATTACCACTGTTAGGGGCGTCGTACCCATTCCCATTACCATTTCGATAGAATCCTCCTCCTCCTCCAGAAGAGTACGAATTATGGGCCGCGGGTGTATCATTGATATCTTCGATTTCGACACCCCCTTGTCCAGGATCACCTGAATTAATGCATCTTGAACCTTCGGTTATCCAATCCGGTGGTCCACGGACTCCGTCAACGGCAGCACATTCTACTGTATTCCCCCAACCGTCGTTGTGTCCTGAAGCACCCCCCCCTCCTCCTGCTACTATTAAAATATCCTCAACAGTAGGGTCAACATCAGGGGTTAGTCGGGCTGGGATAGAGTTGTTCTCTATTTCCCATTCATCCTTATCACTATCGCTCCCCCCTCCACTGTAGGGACGAATGTTAATACTAGGTGTTTTTACTACCCAAGAAGCTCCTCCCCCCCCAGCACCACAATACGTATGGGCTATTTCCCCGTCCCCACCCATACCAACAACAATAGAATATATATCTCCTTTATTTAAATTAAATTCACCCTTCACATATGCCCCTACACCTCCTTTTCCAGGTTCTCGACCTGTTCTAGAATTAGTTCCTCCATCTCCTCCCCATGCTTCAATTTTGTATCGACCATCAACAGGGACCATCCATAATTGATAACCACGCCGATCTTCGCTTATATAAAAATACCTTGAATCGTTGAAAGCAGGCTGGGTAGAAGTGTAAACGGCTCTACAATCGCTTAATTGAGGTCCGCTTCTTTTATTTTCATCATTATTGTTTATACATCCAGTAAATTCAAAGTTGTTAAAATCATAATATGATAAAATACATTCTGCCTCTTCACCCCCATGTGATAGAGTTGTGGCGTCCTCATCATAATTTAAAGCATTTTCATCCGTACAACCTACAATTATACAGCTTCCATCATCTTCAGTTGCGTTTTCATTATAATTTTCTGATCGTTCACTCATACAACCTGCTAGTTCACACATAGTGGGGTCATTCTCAGTAGCAATTGCCATGTAATTTGTTGCCCAATCTTCCTTACAACCAGATATAGGGGAAATACTTTCATAATTACATTCAGTACTCGGACATAAAGGATGTGAATCACGTCCTCCATCTTGAGGTGTCTCACATAATCCATTTCCAAAATTAGGATTCCAAATACATTCTTTAGATGTTTCGCGAACCTTCCCTCCAAAAAGAGAATATCCAGGAACTTTAACCCAAACATTTTCACACGCTTCTCGATTATTCATCCGTCGACATGGATCTTCATGTTGCTCTGAACTAACAAAATCATTTCCATCAACCGTCTTCACTTGACATAACTTATCTCGACACCAATTAGGAGGTTGATCTATATTTGAATGGACAAAGGTAGTACATTGTTTAGTAGAAAGATCACATATTTTTCCAGCCCCACAGTCTGAACTAGATTCACAATTAGACATATTTATAATATACGTGTATATTTTTTTTTCTTTAATAAATTATTTCTTTTTACAATTAAATATAATTAACGATAATAGTATCATTATTATAATAAAAACACATCCTTTCCATTGATCTTTATTCTCTTTACTTTCCTCACTATTTTCATAATTAGTAAATGCTTGAGTAGAAGAACACAAACAATCGTGTCCTGGAAGTCTCCCTCCTGCTCCACCAGCCCCCCCACCACAAGGTAATTCAGAAGCACTAGGATTGAAATATACTCTATCACCATAAGGAATACTACATCCTTCTGGGTACCGGTCGGTTTCATTCCCCGAGTCGGGTAGCATAACTTTACCCTGTGAAGCAGCCGCGGCTTCACATTCTTCTTGAGTTGTAATGGGTGTTTCACATGTCCCCGTACTTATTCTCGGATATAAAGCATCAGTAGAAGGTTCGGATTGCGGTTGATCAGTCCTAGTTTTTAAATAACATTTAGATGCTTGAATGTCTGCTCGGTCAGTTCCTTCACAATGGGACGATTGAGTTAAACATGTAGCGTTACATGTTATACGGTCACATGTTCCGCCAGCACTCAACCACTCTTCTCCCGGTGTTGTTGCTTCCAATATTTGTTCAGAAAGATCCATGCCATATAGAGTACATTTTTCTCCAAGATTGTGGGTATTATCTCTCCAAGTATAACCCTGACACTTATTACCGACATCTATACAGGTTTGTCTACACTGATTCTCATTTACCGTAGTATTATAATATTGACGTGTATCGCTCTTTTTTATCTCATTTGGATTACAATTTGGAGGATTACACCAAGGACATGTTTCAGAAGTACATAATACATCTGGACCTTTACACCACCCTGTTAAAGGTTCTTCAAAAGTATTAAGGTAATATGGGTTTTCAGTACAAGATTCAGGTGAAGAATTTGGACAATTTCCTGAGTTATCACTATCACCTGTAGATGCAGCATCAGAATCACCTCCACCAGAAGGGGGTGTTGTATCATCGATAACTTGTGAAGAAGCCTCTCCACTAGAACAATATAAACAATTTGATAAAGGACAAGCAGTTTCCATATAACTTCCTAACTGTTCGCATTTATTTGAAGATTGACCCCCATTACTATCAGTTAACATTGTATCCGAATCTCCCCAGTGTGGACAATTGGGGTTTGCTTCAGTTTTTCCACTACAATCTTTATTTACAGTCTCAGAAACAATAGCACCAACCAGTTCAGATGTACTTACGAGTGCGTCATCTAAACACCCTCTCGTTCTACATGAACATTCTTTTCGTAGATCAACATTATCATGTTGATCAGTATAATATAAAACAGAACCGGATGGACTTGTAGTTCCATCGGCATTTTGAACACTGTCACTACAAGCAACTATACATTCTTCTAATGTATCTTTTTTCCCCGCACTTCCAGGAGTATTATTATTAAGGGCAAGGGAGGCTTTTTTATTTGGTATTGTGTGACTCCAGGCACAAGATTTATTAACCAATTGTATTGGTCGTGGACTTTGAGGTCCGCCGGCACATTTTATTTTTGTATAATTTCCCCGCTGTGTATCATTCCTATTCCACCCCCATTTTGTCCAATTTTTATTTTCAGGAGTATTGTTCGTTGTTTGAGGTTGTATAGTAATTATATGACCATCAGAATATCCATCATTCTCTATCTCGCGTCCATATTCAGGATTTACATTTATAGATTCATTATATCCAAATGACTTACATATATCATCAAAGAAAGGTTTTGATGCTCGAACATCATTTAATCCAGTCTTATTAATATCCAATCTAATACCCGAGGAGTAAGCGTCCCACGATGTAAATTCAGTCTTATTTTCAGTTCCCAATGAACCAATATAAGGAGACCATTCAAGATTACCCAATGAAGCCATACAATTATTCATATCAGATATACTAACATATCCATCCTCAGAAGAATTTCCACACATTCCACTAATAACACCACCATCTTCTCCCTCATTAGATACAGTTCCGGCTCCACCAGAAGAGGGAGTAGTATCACCGATAACTTGTGAAGAAGACTCTCCAGTAGAATCAGCAGCACCATCACTAACAGTTCCAGAATTTCCACTATCGCCCCCCTCCTCATTTGATTTAGTAATACATCTCAAAGCATTACTACACTCAATATTAGATTCGCCAGAATTATAATATACTAATTCATTTGTATTCATAAAACATCCTTGAGGTGAGTTACCAACAGAACCACTTGAATATGTTTTTCCAGGTAATTGTCCATATGCCTGACACTCTGCTTGAGTTAATATACCGGAAGGTCGTCCTGATGAACTAACTACATATTGTATATGTTCGGCTCCGGTTCCATCAGCAGAATTATCACCCGTAGGTTCCTCAGCAGCAATACGCTGGGCTTCCGCCTCAGCAGCAATACGCCGGGCTTCCGCCTCAGCAGCAGCAGCCTCGGCAGCAATACGCCGGGCTTCCGCCTCAGCAGCAGCAATACGCTGGGCTTCTGCGGTTTCAGCAGCAATACGCCGGGCTTCTTCTGCAGCAGCCTCTAGTTCTTCACGATTAACACCGGTCGCTTCCTCAGCAGCAGCATTGGCAACAGCAGCAGCAGCCTCAGCAGCAGCAGCAGCCTCCGCAGCAGCAGTCTCAGCAGCCGCCGCCTCAGCAGCCGCCGCCTCAGCAGCTGCCGCCTCAGCAGCCGCCGCCTCAGCAGCAGCAGCAGCATCAGCATCAGCATCAGCAGCAGCAGCCTCAGCATCAGCATCAACAGTTGTAGAATCCGAAGCAACTAATCCACAATCCTCAAGAGAAATATCTAAAATATCATCTTTAGCCGCGTCCAATGCTTTTATCTTTTCATCTTCGCCGAGTAATTCTAATTCACTCATTACGTCATTATTTATACTTAATATTTTGTCCTCTAAACATGTTTTTATTTCTTCATAATCGGTTTCGGTGCTAACACTATTCCCTTCCGTAATTTTGTAATTAGTATATCCCTGAATTTTATCCCCACCTTTATTTTCTTCATCTAATACTTTATCTCCCCAAACTTCTTCCAATTCTTTTATTTTATCATTTATAACTGATAAATAATTATAATATTCAGTTTCAACATTGTTTGGAAATAAATATGAAGGTGTTCCAATTGGACTTGGTAAAGTTATTTCAGATGAATTTACAGAACTAGTATCTCCATTATTTATTACAACGATTATAAAATCCTTTATATTATCTTCTAATATACCCCCTTTAGATATAAGACCAGGTAAATCTGTAGCAGGAATAATTATTTCAGCAATAAAATATACATAAACTGCAATTAAAACTACTACAATAATAATGGGTATTAGTAATAGTGGTTTTTCTTTAAAATTAGTAATCAAACCTTTGAGAATACCCCCGTCGCTGTCATCTCCATCTCCAGTTTCACCTCCATCTCCATCTCCATCTCCATATCCATCTCCATCTCCATTTTCATCTATATCTTCA
>CENY01131723.1_pt1 | contig 18900 bp, 17 predicted proteins | sample 356181 | NCBI WGS metagenome assembly CENY01 (sample SAMEA2619840, study PRJEB7988) | marine metagenome | isolation source: saline water (ENVO:00002010), including
GAGCTAGATGAAACACTAGCACACTACGATCTAAGAGGAGAAATCTCTAAGAAGATTGGTTATGCACTTGCAGAAAAGTATGACAGAAAAATCTTCAGATCAATCACTAAGGCTGCTAGACAAGCTAGTCCTATCACTAAGACTAACTTCAAAGAGCCCGGTGGAACACAGATTCGTGTAGGAACATCTACAAACGCATCTGATGCTTATAGCTCTACAGCTCTAGTAAACGCTTTCTATGATGCAGCTGCTGCACTAGACGAGAAAGGCGTTTCTGGTGACGGAAGAGTGGGTGTGTTGAACCCAAGACAGTACTACGAACTTATACAAGCTGTAGGTTCTAACGGTCTAATCAACAGAGATGAGCAAGGTGACGCTTTACAAACAGGTAACGGCATCATCGAGATTGCAGGCATCAAAATCTTCAAGTCAATGAACATCCCATTCTTTAGTAACTTCGGTACTAAGTATGGTACAGGTTCTGCAACAAACCCCGGTGTAACAGACCCCGGAAACTCAGGCGATTTCGTCGATGTTGCTATGGCTGATGAAAGAGCCGGTTCTGGTGCATCTAAGACTGTAAACACATACGGTAACAGCACAGAATTTGCAAACTCTTGCGGACTTATCTTCCAGAAGGAAGCTGCCGGAGTTGTAGAAGCAATCGGACCACAAGTACAGGTAACATCTGGAGACATTTCAGTTGTATACCAAGGCGACGTAATCTTAGGTCGTTTAGCTATGGGTGCAGATGCTCTTAACCCTGCTGCTGCTGTTGAATTATTCGCAGGCACAGCAACAAAGCCAAGTGCTTTAACTTAATTTTTATTCTATACGGGAGCTTCGGCTCCCCTTTTTTCTTATGGCTTCCACAACTATTGACATCGACACAGAATTGTCCGCAGTAAATACTATACTGGGAGCAATAGGTCAATCACCGATAACACAACTTAACTACGATAACCCAGAAATATCATTTATATTTAATCTACTAAAAGATGCTAATATAGATACACAGGCAGAAGGGTGGCATTTTAACACAGAAAAACATGTGGAATTTGCACCAGATTCTAATGGACATATTGCTATATCAAATGATGTATTGCAACTAGATGTCTCTGATGGTTGGGCTCGTAGAGAGTATGATGTAGTCAGACGTGACGGTAGATTATATGATAAAATCAAACACACTGATGACTTTTCAGACATTACATCTATCGACCTTGATGTCGTAAAACTATTCACTTTTGAAAACTTACCTATACCATTTAGACGTTATATCACATATAGAGCGTCAACAAAAGCAGCTGCACAGTTGGTTGCAAACCCTAACCTTGTCAAATTATTGCAAACACAAGAGTCACTAGCTCGTGCTGCTCTAATGGAATACGAGTGCAATCAGGGTAATCACAGTATGTTTGGATTCCCAGATAATACAGTACATCAAACATATCAACCTTGGAGAAACCTTAGAAGATAATGCCAAGCATAACACAAACCATTCCTAGTTTTACTGGTGGTCTATCGGAACAGCCCGATCAATTAAAATTTCCCGGACAGGTTAAAGATGTTCAAAATGCAATTCCTGACATCACTAAAGGCTTGTACAAAAGACCGGGTGCAAAGAGAGTAGGCACTAACCCTTTACCCAACGTAGCAACAGGTGGTTCGTGGTTTCACTACCATCGTGACGAAGAAGAAGGTTCCTACATAGGACAAGTAGCCGCAGATGGTACGCTGAGAATGTGGAAAGCAAGCGGCGATAATGCCGGAGCTGAACAAAACATTACCTACGGTACTGGTGGCGAAGCCGCTATCAAAAACTATTTAGCAACAAGCAACAGTGAAAACATACAGTTCCTTACTATCAACGACACTACCTTTGTTAATAGTCGTGACGCTACTAACGCTGCTACTTTAGTAGGAAAGACAGGTACAACGCAAGACAATCCTGATTCTCATTTTGCGTTTATAGAAATTACACGTACTGAAAATGGTAGACAGTACGGGTTAAATTATTACAATAACAATACAGAAACAAGTTTTACTAGAGCTACACGTATACAAATACTATCTGACACACTTGATGAAAGTGGTGGTACTGGACAGTGCAGAGGTATAGGTATACAGACATTTGCTTGCACAGCTGCTAGCAGTTATACTGGTACAAATACAGTATTAGTCACAGACGTAAATAACAATACAGTAACATCTGGTAAAAATAATTTAATATTTAAACTTGACATACGTGGACAGCAAGGTAACATAGGTGCTGACGGAAACTCTCCAGATGACTTTGCGTGTGCATATAGTAGACAAGCTATTCTTCTACATGGTGGAGAAGGTTGGGCTTTTGGAGATCAGGTAACGGTTACTATGAACTCTGCAAAGGGACGTACCGTAACAGGGTCATCTAGTAGTGGTACAAGTGGTAACTCTGGTAAAGGAGAATCTCCGGCTACTTATATTATAGAGGTTATGGAGCATGAAACTATAACCGTAAAAGCTAATCTAAAATTATCACGTCCAACACCTACACCATTTGATGCTGAAACAGCAGTAAGTTCTGACACAGTATTAGGTGGTATTCTTGGAGACGTACCATCAGGTATTACTGGTAAAATTATAGGTAACGGAATCTACTTGTCTAGCTCTAGCTCATTTAATGTAGAGATAGTCGAAGATGATTTGATGCGAAGTATGGGTACGTCCGTAAACGATGTGTCACTACTGCCGAAACAATGTAAACATGGATATATAGTTAAAATATCTAACTCTAGACAATCAGATGAAGATGATTACTACTTACGATTTGATGGTCTAAATGGTCAGGACGGTACAGGTTCGTGGGTAGAGTGTGCAAAGCCGGGTATAGATAAGAGCCTGACTAATATGCCGTTAGTTATACAAAGAACTGCTCTAGCTAACCAAGGTACATCTACCGAAATAGCTACATTTACTATCAAACAGTTTACATATGGTAGTAGAGAGATAGGAGACGATTTAACTAACCCATTCCCGTCGTTTGTAGATAAGCGTATTAACAGAGTATTATTTTTCCGTAACAGATTAGCCTTTTTAGCAGGCGAAAACGTAGTATTATGCCGCCCGGGTACACTAGGAGAGCCAGATTTCTTTGCTGAAACTGCCTTAACTGTGAGTCCAAACGACCCTATTGATATATCATGCTCGTCTAATTTCCCGTCAGAGCTGTTTGATGGCATAGATATTAACTCAGGTCTTGTAGTATTTAGTACAAACCAACAGTTTTTACTGTCATCTGACGACACAGTTCTTAACCCTGACACAGCTAAACTACGTAGTATCTCTACATTTAACTATAATAAGGATATAAGACCTATATCTTTAGGTACTACTATAGCATATGTAGATAATTCTGGTAAATTTAGCCGCTTTATGGAGATGGCTAATATTGCTAGAGAAGGAGAACCTAACGTAGTAAACCAAAGTCAGGTAGTTCCTACATTAATACCTAAGAATGTAGACTTATTTACTAACTCAAGAGAGAATAACCTAGTACTAATAGGTAAAACAGACTCTGATGAAGTACAAGGATTTAGATATCTTAACGTAGGAGATAAACGTCAGCAATCAGCTTGGTTTAGATGGAAGTTTAATAACCCAATCAAGTATCATTTTGTTATTAATGACGAATACTATTTCTTAGATACAGATAACTTCCTACAAGAAGTCAGATTAGTACAGACAGAATCTGACCCATTTATTATAAAAGATAATGTAGATTATTTATTACATATAGATAACCACATTCAAATAAGTGGAGGTCAATTCGACCATCCTACCAACAAAACTACATTTAGTGGGCAGAACTGGTTAACGTCAGTTACAACACCTAGCTATGATTTAGTAATTATAGATACAAATACAGCATCTGCCAGAGTAGGTCGTTATGCGAAAGCTACAATAACTGGTACATCATTTACAGTACCGGGAGACTGGTCAGGAGCTTCAGTTTTTGTAGGTTATTTATACGAATACAAAGTACTGTTTCCTACGTTCTATGTAACACAAACTCAAGGTCAACAATCTAAAGCTGATGTTAATTCATCACTGGTTGTACACCGAATGAAGTTACACTTTGGTAAGATAGGTCTTTATGAAACAACTCTATCACGTGTTGGTAAAAATGATTATACAGAAGTTTACGAATCTACAGAGTTAGACGAGTACGATGTATCTGACGCACCATACATAGAAGAGTTTATAAAAACTATACCAGTATATGAACGTAATACTAATGTAGATATTACACTTAAATCTCAACACCCTGCACCATCCACGCTAAGAGCGGTGAGTTGGGAAGGAGACTTTTCACCTAAATATTATAAACGTGTCTAAATTAGATCAATACGTAAAACCAATCACAAAGGAGGCTGCCCTAGAGGTGGCCTCTAATCTACGCCCAGATGACCTCAGAGAGGTTGTAGAAGGCCATGGGTTAGACCCATTCATAATCCTCCCTAAAGTGGCTGAGGAAGGCTCTGCTGTGTATTTCACAGTACCAGACGGCAAGACTGCCGGACTAGCAGGAGTCGGGGACGGTGGAGAAATCTGGATGCTATGCACTCCGGCAATTCATCGTTATCCAATTACATTTGCAAGAGAAGCCAAGCGGTGGGTCGATAGCCGTACTGAGCCTCTATTGTGGAACATCGTAGACTGTAGAAATACAGCACATTTAAAACTACTCAAATTTATAGGTTTCAAGTTTTTACGTAAGTTTAATCATGGACCAAACAATTTACCATTTATAGAATTTTGCCGTGTGTGCACCAGACCCTAACGCCGGAATAAGGCGACAAGCAAGAGAGCGTAACAAAGCTCGTATCGCCAAGTATTATGGCGACTCCATTAAACAATGGAATAAAGAATCAGACTTTAAAGAAAACTTAAAAAACATAAGAGGTATCGGTAGATCACGTGCATTAAGTGATTTCCAAGAATATGCTGCAAAAGCACGAGGAGACGCTTTAGTAGGTAAGCAAAATGCTGCTGCAAAAATGTTTCGTAATCAAACTGTCCAAGAAGGTGGTATGAGTCGAAATGCAGGCCGAGCCAAACAAATGGAGTTTTTTAATAAAATTGCTGACATAGATAGAAAGCAATATAAACTAGCAACTGTTGGAGAAGCAAAAGCTCAACAGAGATTAGCTTTATCGCAACAAGGAATGGAAAGAAAACAGAGAACTGGACTTGGCATGGGACCTCAGTTTGGTATGCCTACTATGTTACCTCCTAAAGATAGAGCCGGTCAGTTTATGAATAGTGTAAGCTTCGGACTTAACGTAGCAAGCGGTATCATGGCACTACCCGGTGTTAGCGATAGACGTGTAAAAGAAAACATTAAAGAAGTAGGCAAGTCTCCTGACGGCTACACAATTTACGAGTGGAACTACAAAGGAGAAGATGCCGAAGAAAGATACAGAGGTGTTATTGCACAGGATGTAGTAAAAGTAAATCCTATGGCTGTAACAGTTATGGAAAACGGACTATTAGGAGTTTACTATGACAAGATAGACGTTGAACTGGAGGCAGCATAATGGATTCAAATATGTTTAACACCTCTTCTCTTAACTATGAGGAGGTCGGCGATTTTTCTAAAGTCATAAATGCCGAGCAAGATGCTTTTACTAAACAGAACCAAACAGAATATGCTGCTCGTGGTGCTGAAGCTGTTAGAATGGCAAACCAAAGGTCTCAGAACTTTCAGAAACTTGGTTCGCTAATTAAACAGGGTGGTCAGTTTGCTAAAGAGCTTTCTGAATGGAACGAAGCTAATGAACTATTAAAAAGTCAGAAAGCTACTGATGTAATAGATAAAGAGATTAAACCCGGCGAGACTAAAAAGAAAGAAGTTGTACCTGTTGACCAATTACCAAAAGGTAATACAGTTTCTATAGATCAGAAACCAAAAGGTAAAACTACTACTATTGATGAGAAAGATGATGAGCAGAAAGCTGAAGAAGAGCTATCTGCTAAGTCTAATGAAGCCGGTGTTGAAGCTAAAAAGATAACTGGTAATCTAGAACAGGAAATAAATAGTACTGACAGTACAGCTGCTAAAGAAGAGTATATCGCAGTCTCTGAAGGAGACATGATAAACGACTATAGCACACGTGGAGCTGCACTTACTGTTGATTTAACAAAAGATCATCAAGGATTTATTACTGAAAATTTAACTAGAAAAGTTAAGTTAGAAGGAATGACCGAAGAGCAGCTTGCAAACGGTGGAGTTTCTGTACAGGAAGCTATACGAAAAGGCGATCTAAAGTTAGTTGCACAGTTACAAAGATTTTGGGACCAATCGTGGTATGCTAAATCTGGTATATTTAGAGGTGGCGATAACTACTTAGGTAGAAAACAAAGATTAGAACTTCTTAAAAAAACTAATGAATCCACTGCTGCTATATATCGTAAAGCTGTAGATGGACAATATGAAAAAGTTAAGAAAGCTGCTGAAGTTACACGTCAAACTGACTTGGCTAAAGATGTAAATATTAACGGTATTAAAGCTTTAGTCGGAGACGGTACAGATAAAAACTCTGGTTATATTGCACAGTATGAATATGCAACTGGCACTAAGAATACAGCATATGCGTATGAATTAGCAGCCATAGACTTAGAAAAAAAGATACAAGACGGAAGTATAACTATTGAAGCTGCTGAAAAAATGCTTGAGCAAGAGTTCAAACATAGAGGCACTGGTAAAATGACTACACTAGAGCAAGCTCAACCAGAGTTCTATAATAGAATTAGTAAAGTTATAGAAAAAACCAAGAGTCTTGACTACATTAATGGTCAGAACGAGCAAAAACTTGATATACAAACTAAAGTTCAAGCACAACTAAAACATATTAAAACTAATCTGAAAGGCGAAATAAACGAAGAGCAGTTAAGAGGATTAGTCGAAGAGATAACTACTGATCTAAATATTACAGAATCACATCCGTTTTACAAAGAGCTAGAACCCTTACTCCAATATAGAACTTCTGAAGATAAAGTTGACCAAGACATTATCAAAGCACTAGAAGCTGATTACTACAACCCAGACAGCGGAGGTCACATTGAAAATCTTGATGAAAGATTAAATGAGATTAACGACCCTGACTTACGAGACAAATACCGTAAAAAGTATCAGAAGAATCAAGTTCTAGAAATCCATAAGGATGCCTATAAAGAAGACTTAAAAATTGTAGAAGATACTATTGACAAAAAATTATCGAGAGAAAATAATGTTAGTATTAGAGACCCAAAGAATAGCAAGATAGTATATAATGCTAAACTTGATTTTAAAGCAAAGGTAGAGGATTACATATTTAACAAAGGTATGCCTCCAGATGTAGCTTTTAAAAAAGCAAGGCAAGAAGTTATAACAAACTTTAGTAAGAAGGATGACGAAGGTGCGGTTGGTGGTTATTATGCAGATGACACACTTGAAGCACCTCTAGTTAAGAATAGAATTACAACTCTAAAACAAGCTACAATCGCAGCTGACTTAATAAATGATTCTAACGTGCAAGAAGACTTACTTAATAGTAAAGAAATGCTACCCGGTGAAGCTGCACATAGAGAAGAGTTAATTAATTACTTATCAGGTAATGGACCTATGCCTTTGTATTATCTACAAGTAGGTGTAGGTGCTAAAAACTATACATCCCATGAAGTTATACAAATGCGAGCTAAAGCTTTAGGTTTAACTAAAGAGGATGGAGTTCTAATTCCAGAAGCTAAGTTAGATAAAGAAACTAAATGTTTATTTTCTCACTTTCCCGGCGATGGCAAGGCTATGAGAGGTCTGCTGAATATTAGTAATGGAAAGGATATCTGGACTATGGATACAAGTGAAAGTGCATTTAATACTACTGACATATTAAAAAGTCTTGAGAAGAATCCACGACACGAATCCTTTGTCTCACCAACAGGTGGCGATCGTGTTAACCCTACAGAAATATCATTAGGAGAAGTTAACACATTAATGAAAGAAAAAGGTTATGGACTCTATGGTGGTGCAGGCATATACGGTCATACTACAGGAGACTTGAATAAAGCAATAGAGATTTTAGGTGACGATATACTAACAATGCCATTTAATCAACAGACTCAAGAAATGGTTGAACAAGCATTGTTTATGTATAACATTATGGGTAAACAAAGATTTATGAGCATCCAAAGTTATTTTGACCAAGCTCCAAATTACAAAATTAGTTTTTCAGAATCTGAGAATTTATCATCAGGTTTTGGCGACGATTTCTTAACAGGCTATAATGCAACATGGTGTCTAGATAGCAGTGTTGCTGACAGCATAATCAATGACGAGGAAGAATGAACGAAGAATACTTTGACCCGGAACAGGAACTGCTTGAAGACCCTATGTCCGGGCTAAATGCCTCTGAAGCTGTCGAAGCAATCGAAGGTAAACTACAGGAGGCAAAAGACTACGCTCAGCAAGAAGAAGATGCTATAGATCAAGAGCAAGAAGAACTTGTTGACCCACGAGAAAAAGAAAAGTGGGGAATCAAAGGTGTAGCTAAAGAGTTATCTAGTGCTGTATCAGGTGGATTACAGGATACAGTATCTAGTATTACTACATTTCCAGAACGTACATTAGATATGTTCTCTGGAGAGTGGCAAAGAGAAAGAAAAGAAAGAGGTTATTACCAACCAGAGTGGGACCCTGCTACAAATGGTGGAGAAAACCCTATTATTACTAAAACGTGGTGGGGTAAACTCGTACGTGGTACGGTACACTTCGGTTCCTTAGCAGCAGCTATTGGATTAACTGCCAAAGGATTAGCCGGAGCCGGTATAGTTGGTGTTAGTGGAGGTGCACAAGCCTTACTAGGAGCTAATAGCCTTGTACGTGCAGCCGGTATCGGTGCTATATCTGACTTAATATCTAAAGAATCTGACGGGCACAATGCGTTAGGAGCTATGAGAGACCATTATGGTTGGATGGATACACCATTAAGTACACAAGAACATGACCATCCTCTAATGATGAAGATGAAAAACATCGTTGAAGGTATGGGAATAGGTCTTGTATTTGATGGTGCGTTTATGGCACTAGGTAAAGGTAAAAAAGAAGCTGCTAAATATATAGCAAAACGAGGTAAAAGTCAAGTAGATCAGAGTACTGCATTAGGTTTACAACAGTTACGAGATAGAGAACGTGGTTTTAGAGCTGCTAAAAACAGACCTCTAGCTGAACCGCACCAAGGTGCATACTTTTCTGAAGATGACCCGTATGATGTATGGGTAAATCAGAAGAAAATACGTGAAAACTGGGGTTCCGAAGAAGGAGCTGCCGGTAATCCTATCACAGCTGTACAAAGAACTAGAGGTGCACAAGAATCTGGTCTAAGTGAAGACGTTGTAGATGAAGTATTACAAAATCTATACAGTAAAAACAAGTATCAAAAGATTATAGAAGAAGTTAAAGCTAAGAATTTACGTCTAGTAGATGTGTTTGGTGATGCTATTGCAGCCCATCAGCGTATAACTCTAGGCAGAAATGCTGCTGATATGTCACCAGAAGACTATTTAGAAGAGATATTCAGAGCTACAGATGCTTATGAATTGACTGACATAGATGGTAATGTTGTTGACAAACTAGAAACTATAACAAGTAAATATGTAGTTGTCGCTGATATGGTTGTAGGTACGTTACTACAGCAAGTTAGAGATATGGGTATAGCGGGTAGAGAAATCAGCAATTTTGTAGATATAGCAGATGTTGATGGACCATTAGAAGCTATACGAGATACAATGTTTATGGCATTAACTGAGGTTAAACGTGCTAGAATTATAAAGTCACAGAACTTTAGAGAGCTAGGTGCGGGAGCTAAACGTAATTATCTGAAGAGAACTCTTGATGCTGATATGGCTGATACAAGAGAAGCAATACAAAGTATACTAAATATTAGTAATGGCTCTGACGATACTAACTTGTTAATGGCATTATTTGAAGCGTTCTCGTCTATGCAAACCGTTAACAGTCTTGATGACTTTGACGCATGGGCAAGAAAGATGATTAAAGGTGGTAGAATCGAAGGTAAAAATCAGACAGGTGCATTAATTAGAGAACTACAAGGTGTTATGATACACAGTGTATTATCTGGACCTAAGACTCCTTTACGAGCTATCATTGGTACATCGACACATACATTCTTACGTCCTTTTGCAACCACATTAGGTGGTCTAGGAAGATTACCATTTACTGGTGACACACGTACGATACGTGCCGGTCTAGCATCTATGAACGCTATGATGGAAGCAATACCTGAGTCATTCGAGTTGTTTAAAAGTAGACTTAACTCATACTGGTCAGGAGAAATTGCTACTGTAAAAACTCGTTTCTCTGAATATACACAGGGAGATGATAACTGGGAAATACTAAGACGATGGGCTGAAAGCGATCGTGCGTCTGCCGGAGACAAGGCTGCATTTGCTATGGCAAATATGGCTCGGAGTATGAATGATAAAAACTTTTTGACTTACGGCACAAAACTAATGGCGGCTACTGACGATGCGTTTGCATTTATATTAGGTAGAGCTAAAATGAGGGAAAAAGCTTTAATGTCTGCATTTGATGCACAACAAGCCGGTGCACTTGCAGATGGTATTAAAATCAATCCCGCACTAATAAGAAGTTATGAGGATTATTTCTATAGTGATATATTCGATGCGAACGGCAACATAGTCGAAGAAGCTACAAAATTTGCTAGAAAAGAAGTAACCCTAACGCAAGATTTGTCAGGTTTTGCTGCAAATCTAAACGCAGTATTTCAACAAAACCCTTGGGCTAAACCTTTCTTCCTGTTTGCTCGAACAGGTGTAAACGGATTAGCACTAACTGCAAAACATACACCCGGATTTAACTTTCTAGTAAGAGAGTTTAACGATATAGCCTTTGCCAAGCCCGGACAACTAACCGACGAGCTAGCGTCTAAATATGGTATTATGACAGACCAAGACCTAATTAATGCTAAGGCATTACAAACAGGTAGATTGATGATGGGTGCTGCACTTGTAAGTATGGCATCATGGGCATGGATGACAGGGCGTATGACTGGTAACGGACCGATAGACAGGCAACAAAGACAAGCATGGATAGATAGTGGTTTTAAAGCAAGAACTTTATTCTTTGGCGATATAGGTGTTGAGTATGATTCATTTGAACCATTCAACCAAATTATGTCTATGATAGCTGACATAGGTGATGCAAGTCAACTTATGGGAGAAGAGTGGACAAAAGATAATCTACTAAAAATGTCATTATTATTATCTCAGGGTGTGACCAGTAAGTCTTACCTAGCGGGTATGCAGTCATTTGTAGATATATTTAGTGGTAAACCCGGTCAAGTAAATAGAGTAGTTGCAGGCTTAATAAACAACCAAGTACCTCTTGCAGGCTTACGTAACTCACTAGGTCAAGTATTTTCAAAAGGTGGTGTCAATGAACTACAGTCAGGTATAATTGATTCTATACGTAATAGAAACAGATTTAGTGAAAACTTTGCTGCATTATATGGTGGTGATCTACCTAAGAAAACTGACATATTAAATGGTCAAAGATTACAACCTTGGAACTTTATTGAAAGAACTTGGAACGCTACTATACCCATAAATTTTGTGCTAAAAAATTCTCCGGGACGTTCGTTATTACAAGAAGGATATGATACACGGTTAGTAACTATGTTTTCTCCTGATGGCGATGACTTAAGTGATTCGCCTAGATTACGAGCTATATTTCAAGAAGAAATTGGTAAAGAAAAGCTTGAAGCTAAGCTAAATAAGCTAGCTAGAAACCCTAGAATCATAGCATCAGTCAATCAAAGACGTCTTGATATGAAGAGTGGTGATCGAACTAAGTTTGAAAACAAAGATTACTACCATAATATAATGATAAAAAAACTATTCCGAGAAGCTAAGAGAAATGCTTGGGCTAGAATGGTTGATTTACCAGAAGTATTAGCACTACAGAAAGCTAATGCAGAAGCTAGGATACAACGTAACTTAAAAACAGATCAGACTTCGTATGCTGAATTACTTAAAATTTATAAATAATGGCACTAACATTCATTGAATATACTGCGGATGGAAATAATAACAAAAATTTTACATTCCAGTCAATTAAAACCACTGACATAGATGTTAAGCTAGATGGTCAGCTTCAAACAGCAGGCACTCATTATAACATAACTAACTATACACCTAGCGGTGGTGGTACAGTTGTATTTACAGCAGGCAACATACCTGCAAACCCAGTAATCATTCGTATTGCTAGGAGCACAGATGTTAGTTCGCCTCGAGTTACGTATACTCCCGGCTCCTCTGTAAAAGCAGCTGATCTAAACGATAATGCACTGCAAACTATATACTCTTTACAAGAAGAGAAAGATGCAGTGCAAAACCTTGGTGGTACACTAACTAACGTAACCATCAGTGGTAACTTAAACGTAGGTAATAACCGGATGACAAACGTCGTTGCCGGTATATCTGCTACAGATGGTGTCAACAAACAACAAGTTGAAGACATCACGACAAACAACAATACAGTATTGCAAGGGCATGCAACTACAGCCACTACACAGGCAACCGCAGCGGCAGCAAGTGCAGCTACAGCTACTACACAGGCGACAGCTGCTGCAACGTCAGCTACAGCAGCCGCAGCCAGTGCAACGCAAGCTGCAAACGCCGGTACAAACATGGCGAACCAAGTTGCAGATGCACAGAAGTATGCTTCTAATGCTTACAATACTACGTTTACTACATCTGCCGGTGTCTCCGGACAGTTATCTGCCCTTCACTATGCTCAGTTAGCTAACACTTATGCAGGCTTTACTGTTCTTTATGGTTTTCATAGAGATTCAGCAGGCTCGCTTAAATTAGACTATGCTACTGCTTCTGATTCATCTACATATAAAGTAGAAGATTATCAGTACAAAGGCGAAGCACAGTGGCACATAGGCGACTCCGCAGCCTTGCACTCAGCAACATCAGGTGGAACACAAGGAACTCCCAGATATTCCCTAAATTCATCTGGACATTTAATATTAGATACAACAGCTTAAAATGGCACAAATAGATTTAGGCAAACTGAAGTTTACTTGGAAAGGTACATGGAGTACCGCTTCTGCCTACGAGGTTGATGATGTAGTATATTATCTTGGGTCAGCATATATTTGCATAGCTGACGCTTCAAATACTACAAACTCACCAGAACAAAACACAACTAACTGGACACGAATGTCGTCCGGTCTTAATTATAGAGGTACATTTACTACACCTACTGGCTATACATGGTACTATGGTGATGTTGTAACATACCAGAATACTGCATATTTTCATGATACCAGTACTTCAGTAGGATTTACACCGGGAAGTACTCAGAATCAAAACCCATGGAAAGTCTTAGCATCAGGTACAGGTGGTGCATATACAAGTGCAGGGGACATTGAGTATAGAGATAATGACTCAAGCAACTCAGCTCTAAGTATAGGTATCGAGAACTCAGTACTGTCTGTAGAAAAGAATCCTAGAGAATCTTTCCCAAATAATAGTACTGCTGTTTACGAACAGATACAGCTACCCGGAGCAACACCGGCTACAAATGGTAAGTCTGCATATTTATTTAGAGACGACCATCCTACAACAGAGACTGTTACCTATACAGTAACTGTAGCATCAGGTAAGTTTGTAATTAACGGAACAAGTCAATTAGCACTTACACTAAAGACTGGTAGTACATATACTTTTGACGTTAGTGACTCATCTAACGCAGGGCATGTTTTAGGATTTAACGCAAGAACAGGTGCAAGTAATACTACATTTGACTTTGAAACAGCTGCAATAGCAGATGGTGTAACTCACACAGGTACACCCGGGTCATCTGGTGCAACTGTTACATGGACAGTACCACACTTAGGTTTCTTAGTATATGAATACTATTGCACAAACCATAGTGGCATGGGTGCAGGCATTACATGGACATCATCTACAAAAATTGCCGGAAGATTGTTACATAGTGACGCACATCCTACTATCGACTTAACAAGAACTAATATCTATTCATTTACATTTCCAACAGCGACAGGTATGTCATACTCTGTCAAAGACCCCGGACTTAGTAACTACAATACTATAGGTATTAATGGTCGTATAACTGCGGGTGTAAGTCCTGTAAACGTAACAGGTGGTACTATAACATTTACACCATCAGCAACAGTAGACGGTTCACTAATTATTCGTGACGAAGGTGGTTCGACTGACCAAATCTTCATAACTCTACACTCTATGTTCTTCAAGCCTGTATGGAAAGGCGAAGGCTCTACATACAAGAACAAGATACCACAGCCAGAAGATACTAGATTTAACGACCCTACATATCGTATCTTTGCTAACTCTTCAGTAAACGTATTTACAGAAAGTATAGCTCCATTACCTGATTACTTAAAGAAATCTGGTAGAGGATTCCAGTATGGTACAGTAAAGCCCGGGTATAGACAAGGTGGTGTAATTACCGACAGACACTATAACTTCTGGGGTAACATGTATCACAACAGCTCTAACGGTTACTACTATGCTGCGGGTATTGGTACAGGTTGTACAACATATAATGGTACATTTGACCAAACTTGGACTTCTAACTGGAGATCACCTAAAGTATGGGAAGAGTGCCTAGCAGGCAAGAGTGAGTATGCTCATTTCTTAACAGATGTAAACGGTACAGACCTAGGTTACTTAGATGCTGACGGTAATCAGCTTGTAGTAAAACCAAGACTAAAGCAAGTACACAGAGGTAACACTAACGCTTGGTACTTATATGAAAATGGTATGGTAACATTTGCCGGTTACGGTGGTTATGGTTCATTTGGTCAGGGTAGAACAGACAGTCAGTACATCGAATGTATGGGTGTATTTCACGACGAGTCTGGTACATTATTAGATGGTGCTAACTATCCTAAAATCAAGCATATAGAATTTACCCCTGCTCATATGGGAGATCATGGTTCTCAATCTTACTACTCTGTATATATGATAGATACCAATGGCTTCTTATATACAATGGGATATAATGGCTATGGTCAGTTAGGTAATAACTCTACAACAAGTAATTACTATATTAAGAGAATGGCTAAGTCAAACTTTGGCGGAGCTGACATCTTATATGTACATACAAGTGGATATTACTATACAAGTACATATGCTATAGACTCTAATGGAGATTTATGGGGTTGGGGTAGAAACAACTACGGTCAACTTGGCTTAGGTAACACAACTCAGCAAACTACACCACAAAAGATTACAGGTGTAACAGGTTCAGACTTATTAGGTAAGAAAGTTATACACGTACAAGCTACTCAAGATGGTGATGACCTCGGTAAAGTTCATGTACTAACTACTGAAGGTAAAGTTTACTATATGGGTTACTTACAAAGTTATGGTTACTATGTTGGTTACTATGATTCTGGAAACAACTCTACTCAGTCTTTACCTAGACTACTAACTAATAGTGCTGATCTATGGAATAGTGATAGTCAAAAGGTTGAGTATATGGCAACTATGGGTACAAGATATAATACGTACTACTTTATTACAGATGGTGGTTCGACAGGTCTTGAACAGAAACTCTATGCGACTGGTGGTAATAACAACGGTCAACAAGGTACAGGTTCATCTACAACTGATTCTACAAACAGTACCCAACAAGGTTGGTGGTTTGGTAAAGAGATTCAGTTCCGTGACTGGGGTAGAGAATACAAAGGTCAGACTAACAACAACTATGTTGAAGAAGCATACGGAAACTGGGCTTCATGGCAAACAGGCGGTACTAACGCTAATAAGATGAAGATTGGTAGAATCGTTGAGATTTACCCTGCTGCTCATAGCTCTGAAACTGCTAACCGTTGTGTTATGATAGACGAGCATGGTAGAATATTCTTTGCGGGTTACTGGAACTATGATATGTCTGTTAACTGGGAAATGAATAATAGTACAAGTATGAGCTCAGGACCGATGTATCAGAGTGAAAAAACTCTAAGTGGCTCTACAAGCACCAGTCAAGATGTAGAATGGACAGCATACTTTGGTTGGCTATCATCCTTAAACGGATTTGTTAAACCCGGTGGATTCTGTCATATGGGTAACTCATATAGTGAAAACGGTTGGACTGTATGTACTAGAGATGGTACAATATACATCGGTGGTTACGATGGTTGGAACCAAGCCGGATTTAACCAAGGCGGAAATCATGGATTCTGGGAGTACCAGTACAGACTAGGAGGACATTAATTATGGCATTTAATAAAAAAGAACACAAATTTACTGTCGGTTGGGTAGGACAGTACACAGAAACTGGCGTCGAAGAAGACTGGGGTGTTGGTTTACAAGATGATGGTATAACTAACACTAAGACTTGGGTTAAAATGGATGACGGTATTATACTAGCTGAGGCGGGGTTTGACCCCTCCAAGGTAGTAAACAAGACTTGTACATTAGTTGAGATTACAGATGCAGATGCACTAGCAGCTGCTAAAACTAAATGGAACGTAGCATAGTCATACCATTTGCAGAAATACCAGACTTTGAGACGATAGACACGGTAGAAATACCTTTGCCGAGTGCAGACGTACCTTTTTATAAACCTATGGTTGTACCTCCGAGTGATCTTAAAGAACCGGAGGATACACAACCTGTAGAAACAGAAGCTCCGCCTGCACCTACGCTAACTTTACCACCCTTACCACCTATACCTATACCACCGGCTGAAGTATTAGTTACTACAACTGTGGCAGCTGTTACAGCAGTCGCAGCTACAACTGTTGCACAGCCAGTTATAGAACAAATTAAAAAACGATTACAGAAGTTCCTACAAGGTAAGATAAATAAATGGAAACAAAACCGCCAGAAAAAAAAGGAATCTTCACTAAGCTCAAAGAAAACGTAGACGATCACGACGAACAGATGGCTATACTAGGTGCAGCAGTGCGTCTAGGTGTAGTTATTTGGTCAGGATTTATTATTACGTTAAATTATGTTGAGCTGCCTATGGTAAAGAAATCCAATGCTTCGGCAGATATCACTTTCGTCGCTTCGATTTTTACGGGTGCACTCGCCACTTTCGGCTTGTCTACTGGTAATGGCAAGAAGACGGACAAGAAGGAACCCACAACACCAAAAAAATGAAACAATGGATTCTTCTCTTAGCTTTGTTGTCACCCGCAATAGCAAGAGCAAACACTGTCACGCCTCAGTTTACAACAGGGTCGATGCAGTCAACGACAACAACATCACAAACAATAACAGAAGAGATAGTACACGATGTACTAGGAGCGGAAGTCACAACTTACAGCGGTACAAACATAACCGTTGGAGGAACTGGTGGGATTGGTGCAGACACAGCTACCTACACCCCAGTAACTGGCGAAACCAGTTGGGATTTCTCGATAACAACAAGAGAAGCAGGGACAATAGAAACAATAACAATAGACAGAACAATAGAAACAGAGTCTACTACAAACTCTTACTCTATCTTCTCACAGTAAGTACACCTGTATTTGCTGAAGATACTAATGTTAGCAACCCTGTAGCGGCAGCAACTGGTAATGTAACCAACCAAGCTGTACAGTTCCAGAACAATGGAGCACAAAGTAGACAATATTATGGAGGTAACATAAGCTGTAATGGTAGTACTATGACATTTCAACCTTTTTATATGGGTAATCATAGTAAACCATTTGACGAGTTTATGCAACCTTCTGGTTACACACTAGCCGAGAACTGGGGATTCCAAATTAACTTTATGGTTCCTCTAGATAAGTCAGGCTATAAACAATGTAAAGAAATGGCAGAGATGAAATATAACACTATGAAGCTAGAGTACGAGATTACACGAGCTTCCAAGTGTGCGGACTTGCAGCGTAAGGGTTTTACATATAGACCCGGAACTGAAATGTCAAAAGTCTGTCAGGACATAGTGCCTATATCATCTACTCTACCACCTAAGAAAAAGAAATTTTGGCAAAAATGAGTACACTAACACTACAATGGGAAGCCGAAGAAAAGGCTCGTAAAGCAAAAGCTGCTAAGAAAAAGAAAGCAGCTGCTAAAAAGGAGGAATCATGATTACAGTAATTAAACCTATAATATTTGCATTTCTTAAAACTAATGCAGTAAAAGAGCTTGTAGTAAAACTACTAGAAGCTTATGCAAAAAATACAGATAACACTGTAGATGACAAGCTAGTCGAGCTAGTCAAGAAAAACTTATTACCAGTCTAATGGCAAAATCAGGAGCATCTAAAGGTGCTAAAAAAACAGCTCCAACAGGTAGCGTTAACATAGCTAGTGCTAATTATTTTGGAGTACCTAAAGATGTTAGGGAAGCTAACAAAAGACTATCAGGTCCCGGCCCACATGACATCAATGACTCTAAAAAAGTCATTCAGTATTACAAAAACAAAAAAGGTAAAGCATAATGGATGAACTAAAGAAACTACCTAGGAAAGCAACAGAAGACAGTTTTAATGAGCTACACTATCTTGTTACAGAGGACTTCTTGCGTAGAATAAAAAGTGGAGAAGCTACAACACAAGATTTAAAAGCAGCTTGCGATTGGCTTAAAACAAACGATATTACTGGTGTTGCTTTCGAGGGTAGTCCTTTAGATAAGCTTAACCAACTTCTACCAACTGTCGACCCAACGCTCGTTAAGAGGAAAGTGTATGGCAAGAACTTCTGAATACTACAAAAAGAATCCGAAGGCAGCGGCTAGACGTCGCAAACAGCAACGGAGATACAACAAAACTAAGAAAGGTCTAGAAATTAGAGTCAATGCAAACAAACTTAATCGAAAACT